>Ga0210406_10004158_pt1 | contig 15637 bp, 12 predicted proteins | sample IncBWC30MmetaG_FD_155454 | JGI IMG/M metagenome (GOLD analysis project Ga0210406, IMG submission 155454) | Forest soil microbial communities from Barre Woods Harvard Forest LTER site, Petersham, Massachusetts, United States - Inc-BW-C-30-M | ecosystem: Environmental > Terrestrial > Soil >... | reverse complement strand
CACGGTGGTGCTGTCGCGGCAGATCGCCTCGCTGGGCATTTATCCCGCGGTCGACCCGCTGGATTCCACCAGCCGCCAGCTCGACCCTCTCGTGGTGGGCGAGGATCACTACGATACGGCGCGCGGCGTGCAGGCCGTATTGCAGCGCTATAAAGAGCTTCAGGACATCATCGCGATTCTCGGCATGGACGAGCTGTCCGAAGAGGACAAGCTCACGGTGTACCGCGCGCGCAAGATTCAGCGGTTCCTGTCGCAACCCTTCAACGTGGCCAAAGTGTTCACCGGGCAAGACGGCAAGATCGTGCCCCTCAAGGACACCATCCGCGGCTTCAAGGCCATCATCGCCGGCGAATACGATCACCTGCCCGAGCAGGCGTTCTATATGATCGGCGCCATCGAAGAAGCGGTCGAAAAAGCCAAGACCCTGGCTTAAGAGAGATCATGGCCAGCACCATTCATGTCGACATCGTCAGCGCCGAAGGACAGATCTTCACGGGCGAGGCGAGCATGGTGTTCGTGCCGGGTTCGCAAGGCGAACTCGGCATCGCGCCGCGCCATGCGCCATTGCTGACCACGCTCAAGGCCGGCGAAGTCCGCGTGCAGTCGGAAGGCGAAGAGGAGCAGTCATTCTACGTCGGCGGCGGTTCGCTGGAAATTCAACCCCATCTCGTGACCGTGCTGGCGGACACGGCGGCGCGGGCGCGCGATCTGGACGAGGCCGCTGCGTTGGCCGCGAAGCAGCGCGCGGAAGATGCCGTGCGGGAGCGCACCGACAAGGTAGATATCGCCGAGGCACAGGCTGAACTCGCGCGCGCCGTGGCACAGCTCCGAGCCATCGAACGCCTGCGTAAGAAACGTTAGGAGCGTCTGTAAACGGAACTGTCATGCAGCTTTCCGTCGTCATACTCGCTGCGGGTCAGGGCAAGCGGATGAATTCCGACCTGCCGAAAGTGCTGCAGCCATTGGCAGGGCGGCCGCTGCTGCAGCACGTGATCGGCGCCGCACGCGCTCTCCGCCCGACCAACATCTACGTGGTCTATGGGCACGGCGGCGCGCAGGTACAGGCGGCGCTCGCCCACGAACACATCGAGTGGATACTGCAAGCGGATCAGTTGGGCACCGGCCACGCCGTCATGCAGGCCATGTGCGTGATTCCCGACGATCATACGGTGCTGGTGCTCTACGGCGACGTGCCGCTGATCCGCACGCCATCCCTGACGAAACTGGTTGCGGTGGCCGACGCAGGCGCCTTGAGCCTCCTTTCCGTGAATGTCGACGACGCGACGGGTTACGGGCGCATCGTCCGCGATGCCGCCGGGCACGTCTCTGCCATCGTCGAGCAAAAGGATGCGACCCCGGAGCAATTGCAGATACGCGAAGTCAACTCGGGACTCATGGCCGCGCCCGCGGGACGCCTGCGCGAGTGGCTGCTGGGATTGGGTAGGAATAACGCTCAGCGCGAGTACTACTTGACCGATGTGGTGGCGGGAGCCGTGCTGGCGGGAGATCGAGTCGAGGCGACACGGTGCGCGAACGCCGCGGAAGTCATGGGCGTCAACGACAAGATCCAGCTTGCGCAGGTCGAGGCCTTGTACCGGCGCGAACGAGCGGACGAGCTGATGCTCGCCGGCGCGACGCTGGCGGATCCCGCGCGCATCGACATACGCGGCGACATTAAGGTCGGGCGCGACGTGTTCATCGATGTCAATGCAGTCCTGATCGGCAGCGTGCGGCTGGGCAAGGGCGTGAAAATTGGGCCCAATTGCATCATCAGCAACTCCGAGATCGGCGCCGACACGGAGGTCTTCGCCAATAGCGTCATCGACCGTGCGAGCGTGGCCGAGAACTGCAGGATCGGTCCCTTCGCGAGAGTTCGGCCCGAGACGATTTTGCATCACGACGTGCACATCGGTAATTTCGTCGAGGTCAAGAGCAGCGAAATCGGCGCCGGCAGCAAGGCGAACCACCTGACCTATCTGGGCGACACCCGGGTCGGCGGCGGCGTCAACGTAGGGGCCGGCAGCATTACCTGCAACTACGATGGCCAAAACAAGTGGCCGACCGTGATCGAGGACCGCGCCTTCATCGGTTCAGGCAGCATGCTGGTGGCGCCGGTTCGGATCGGGGCCGGCGCGACCATCGGCGCGGGATCGACCATTACCCAGAACGCCCCGGGCGGCGAACTCACGCTGACGCGTGCCCAGCAGACCACGATCGCCGGCTGGAAACGGCCGCGTAAGCTCGACGAAGATGAGAAAGCGGCCGCCATCGATGCGGCGCTGAAGCAGCCGAAGCCCTGATGCGCGGAGGCGCCCGCTTCCGGCGGCGCGAATCTTGCGATGTCAACGACAGGGAGTTTGCGCTACCGCACCGGTGATCTTGGCTATGGTACTCGGTGTAAACAAGACCTGAACATTAGGCATGCTTTCAGAGACATCGATGCCGTTGCCGCGGATGCCTTGGACCATTCCAACGACGATGTGGCTCTGTCCGTTGAAGTCCCCATAGATGGGGCCTCCCGAGTTGCCGGGAGTAGTCTGGATCGTGGTCTGAATGAAGGCTCCCTCGGTACTGACTGAAACAACCCCGACGAGTTGCCCGTCAGACCCCCATAGGTCTTTCAATTTGAATCCGTCGCCGCGCGGCTCTCTGTGATCCGTCGGAAACCCGGCTGCCGACAGCGTGACATGCGTCGTAAGCTGCGCCGGGTCAATGGCGGCGACCGTCATTGGAGTGATACTGCGGTCCACGTTGGCCGCAAGCTGAATGACCGCCCAGTCATTGTCGGGATTGCGCACCGCGTGATCCACGATGATGGCATCGCCGTGCGCTATGACGGTCCCCTGGAGCAGATACTTGAGTCCCTGCAAGGCGCCTCTGTCTTTCTCGCCTTCGGTCTGACCGACCGCAAACGCAACGGGTTTGCCGACCGGTGGATCGACCACCGTGTCGTCGGTATACACCACGTGCATGTTCGTCAGAACATGACACCGATCGATGAGAAATCCGGTTGCCGCATTGTGGCCCGTTGCCGCGTCGTAGCCCGCAGGCGATCTATCGATGCCGTAGGACCACACGGCGCCTACGGCATTCAAAAAAGAATCATCTTCGTGGTCGGGATTTTGGCTTGAATGCAGTCGGTCTTTGGCGACTCGAGTATCCTTCTCCAAGACCCGGTCGGTGCGCCAGATTCCGGGCATGCCGCCCGCCGCGAAGTCACTCATCAAGACCAGACCGGCGAACACCAGCGAAATCCGACCGCGTGCTGCGACAGCCGAAAGCCCGAGTACCCGGTACCGCGGCTGACTCAAGGCTGGATGAGATGTCCGGTCGCCGCTTTGATCAGAGCCTGAGTACGCGTAGCGACGCCGAGCTTCCTGCGCGCATTCTCGAGATGAAACTCGACGGTGCGCTTGCTCAATCCGAGAATTTCCCCGATCTCCCAGAAGGTCTTGCCGCGGGCGGCCCAAGTGAGTGTCTCCACTTCGCGCTCGCGCAGGCCGACTTGCTTGGGCCACACTGCACTGCGGGCCACGCGCGCGAGCCGCGCGGTAATCAGTGCCGCAAGGACGTCGTAGTCCACGGGCTTGGTGAGGTAGTCGTCGGCGCCCAGTTGCCAACCCTTGAGCTCGTGGTCGTGATCGCTGAGCGCCGTGAGGAATACGAAGGGCATGCTCTCGAACCGCGGCTCCATGGATGTGAGCGTCCTGAGAAGCTCGAAGCCGGACATTCCCGGCATGCCCACGTCGGACAGCACGAGATCCGGCGGGTCCTTGAGAATGGCGGCGAGACCTTCGCGGCCATTGTAGGCAACGCGAACCTCGAACCCCCGGTCGACGAGTTCCTCACCGATCAACGATGCCGTGTCGCGGTCGTCCTCGATGCAAAGGATTCTCCGGCGCCGCTCGTTCATGCTCGTTGCATATCCCGCAAGTCCATAACCCCCACGACCCTAGCACCAGCGGTATTAAGAAAAGATAAAATTTTTTCCGCCCCGACAATTCCGAGTGATACGCCGTAACCGACGCTGTAGGCTGTACGGGTACCATGCGATACCACTCCATGAGACGAGCGCAATCGATCAGGGGCCGATTGTCCCTGGTCTTCCTGTTCCTGTTCCTGCTGGTGATCGTTCTCGGGCTCGAGAGCCTGCGCAGCCTGAGCTACGTCAACGACGCGTCGGCGCAAATCCGCGTCCGCTGGCTGCCCAGCACGCGGGCCCTCGGCGACCTCAACAATTTCACCACGGACTTTCCGGCGGCTGACGCTGCCAGTCTGCGGGCCGGCAGTGCGAGCGAACGCGCGACATCTCTGCAGCAGATGGCCGATCTGGACCGAGGCATTGCCGCTGCGCAGCACGCCTATGGGCAGATTCGTCACGATGCGGCCGAGGACGCCCTCTACCGGCGCTTCGAGGTGCAATGGAGCGAATATCGGAGCATCGTCGCACGCGGGGAGGCTTCGCCGCCGGGCGCCGCGGGAGCTGCTGCCGCTCGCCAGCATGAGCAGGCGTCGAAATCAGCCTACGATGCCGCGAGCGAAACTCTCGGAACGCTCACCGAGCTCAATGTTGCCAGCGCCCGCGAGGCCAGCGAGCGGTCAGACCTCGCTTATGCTCAGGCGCGCAGCCGAATCGCACTGACGATAATTCTGGCGGGACTGTTGGTTGCGGGCGCGATGGTGCACGTCACGCGGTCTATTTCCGCGCCGCTCGTCGATCTTGCGGACCGCATGCACCGGCTGGCTGCCAGCGAAACCAGCATCGAAGTGCAGGGCACGCAGCGGCACGACGAAATCGGCGAAATGGCGCGCGCGGTCCTCGTGTTTCGCAACAATGCCATTGACCTCGCGCAGAATCGGCACGCTTTGGCGCAGCAGGCAGCCATGCTGCGGGAAAAGCTCGCCGAGGAGCAGCGCCTCACGCTGCTGCAGCGAAATTTCGTATCGATGGCATCGCACGAGTTCCGCACGCCGTTGGCGATCATCGATGGCCACGCTCAACGGTTCATATCGATGCGCGATCGATTGACCGCCGATGAGCTGACCCAGCGGGCGCGCAAGGTTCGCAGTACCGTCAGCCGCATGACGCAGCTGATCGACAACTTGATCGGATCTGCGCGCCTGATCGACGGCCGTATCGAGCTCAACTACCATCCGATGCAAGTCGACTTGGGCGCGCTCGTGCGCGAGACCTGTCATCTGCAGCGGGAATTGACGCCGGACGCTGAAATCCTCGATCGGATGATGTTGCAGCCGCTTGATGTCTATGGCGATGCGAGCCTGCTCCGGCAGGTCTTCGGCAATCTATTGTCGAATGCGGTCAAGTACTCGCCGGATGCCGGCCCCATCCAGGTAACAGCCGTAAAGCAGGATGGGCAGATCGCGGTCGTCATCGAAGACCATGGAATCGGCATTCCGGAGGCCGAGCAGGATCAAGTATTCGAACGCTACTATCGCGGCAGCAACACCTCCGGGATCGTCGGCAGCGGGGTGGGCCTTTACCTCGTCAGAACGATAGTCGAACTGCACAAGGGCGCTGTCGCACTGCACAGCCGCGAAGGAGAAGGATCTCGGTTCACCGTGCAGTTGCCCGCCCTGGCGGCGGAAGCGCAGACTCTGCGCACGGACGCGGTAGCCGATGCCTCGATACGCGGCCCGACATTTTCTTAACACTTTCCTTACACGCGGCGCGCTTTTCTTAACAAGAATTGGTCTATCGACGATCCCTTCGGTCCGTACACTGGTTCGCCTTGGGCTCAAGGATGATCCGCCAAACGTTGCTCGTGCGCCGTGTGCAGTGCGGCGGCGCGAGATCTTTTTGATTTTCGGAATCTGCTTCTTTGGGCTTTGGAGAGTGAGACAAGGGGATGAGGTCAATGAATCCGCAAAAATGTTTGAGGGGCCTTCTGTTAGCCGTCCTGACAACCGGACTTGCCTTGCCGGCGGCCCAGGCCCAAGCCGAGGAATCCTCGGCGCCGGTGGTCAAAGCATCAGCTGGTGCGATCGTAGGCATCGTGACGAATTCGGCGAAGATCCCCGTTGCCGGCGCGACTGTGACGGCCATCCGGGTGGACGGCGGCGGCATTCGCGCAACGGTGTCGAACAGCGACGGCGTGTATTCCTTTGCCGACCTCGCGCCGGGCGCGTGGTCCATCACCGTCCAGGTCGACGGCTATCCGGATGCGACGGTGCCTTCACTGCAAGTCGCCGCCAGCAAAGCTACTCGGCATGATCTGGTGATGAACGTGCCGGCGGCGGCTCCTGCGGCGCCGCCCGCGCTCGCGGCCGCGCAGAAGCCTGCGGCACAATCAGAAAGCGCGGCGCAACCAGAAATCGCGGCGCAAGCAAAACCAGCGGTGGTCGCCAAATCCTCGCCATCGACTTCGTCGCTCTGGTCTCAACTCTGGGCTCCGGCCAAACCTGCGGCGGCGGATGCCCAGTCGGTCCCCGATGCGCTCCACTCGCCGGATGCGACCGAGGGTGTCGACAACTTCACGCCATTCGCTTTCGGCGATTTCACCTGGCTGAACGGTTCACCTCGCAACAAAGCGCCGGTGTTCGACACCAAGTTCTTCACACCCGATATCCGCTTCGACGCGCACTACATGCAGGACTTCAACCGCCCCAAGGACCATACTATCGTCGGGTCCACGGAGTCGTTCCGCTCCGGCGAATTCCAGCTGGAACAGGTGAGCTTCGGCGGCGATTTTCACTGGGAGAACGTGCGCGCACGGTTCCTGTCCATGATGGGTCTGTTTGCCACGACCACGCCGCGCAACGACGCGAGCTCCGGAGTCGGCCAGTGGGACCTGAGCAACGCGTACCGCTACCTCTCGGAAGCCAATGCCGGCTATCATTTCGACGTAGGCCATGGACTCAATGTCGACGCGGGAATTTTCGTCTCGTACATCGGCCTGTTCAGCTACTACAACTATGACAACTGGACCTACCAGCCCTCCTATGTGTCATCGAACACGCCCTGGTTCTTCAATGGGCTGCGCATCCAGTATTTTCCGACCAACACGCTGAAGATCGAGCCGTGGATCATCAACGGCTGGCAGTCCTACGGCCGATTCAACAAGAATCTCGGATTCGGCGGCCAGATCCTTTGGCAGCCGAACGAAAACCTCAAATTGGTCTTCAACAATTATGGTGTCGGAGAGGACAATCTCGCCTATTCCCTGCCCGGCGGCCCGCCCAACCCCATTCGCAACGCGAATCGAGTTCACACCGACGATAGCATCGAGTTCAAATACTTCGACAGCAAACTCAACGGCAAGGGATTGTCCAAGGCTGCCTTCTCTTTCACATTCGACGCGGGATGCGAATACGGCGGCGGTGTGGGCGGGCTCTCCTGCACGAAAGGACCCAACAAGACGGCCTTCGTCGGCTGGATGTTTTACAACCGCCTGTGGTTCGACAACGACCTGTACGCGGTTACCATCGGCGGCGGCTCGATGAACAATCCCGGCCGGTATTTGACCCTGCTGCCGCCCATCAACGGAGCGACCGCCGCGACGGGTACGCCGTACTTTACGGAAAATCCCGGACAACCCATTTTTCAATGGGACGCGACGCTCAATTTGCAGTACATGCCGAAGCAGTGGATCACCTGGTGGGCGGAAGCCGGATTTCGCCATTCGAGTGTTCCCTACTTCTCAGGCCAAGGCGGGGTCACCCCTCCGTTTGGCAACAACGGCTCCCCCTCACAGTACGCTTGCAACGACGGCACTCCGGCCGGAACCAGTCTGACGAGCACCTCGTGCGCCAACAATGGCGGTGTATGGTATCCGGACCTGCGCACCCGCCAGGCCACGTTGTCGGGCGGCATCCTGGTCAAGTTCTAGGTTGCATGACTGTCCCTCATGGTCGCTGTTCAGAACACCACTGACAGCGGCCGTGAGGGAGTTGGGCCGCTTCAACAATCTCAAGGAACGGCGAAGAAGATGCCGCCCGTGAGGCCCACCGACTTTTTGTCGCCTTTGCCCAACGCGATGCCGTAGCTCGGCTCCAAAAACCATCCGAGACGGTTGGTGCGCCAGACGAACAGGTCGATCACCGCCACCGCACCCCACGTACTCGACTGCGCGCCGGGCTGTGCCGTATGCGTCCAAGTCGGACCCAAGCCCGGCATCACCTCGATCGTGCCGGACAGGCGAAAGGGCTTCTTGAATGGCAGCTCGATTTCCCAGTTTCTGGCACCCTGGCTCCTGTAGGTAGACGCGCCGAGTTCGATCTCCAGCCAATTTTCGATCGGCTCAATTTCGAGCCCGGCCGCGGGACCGATGTGCGAGGTGTGCTCGGATATTTCTCGTTCGCCGGAAGCGCCGAGTTCGAGAATGACGAGGTGGCGCTGTTCGGTGCCCTCGTCCGGTGCGGCAATCGCCGGGGCGGTTTCCAGCAGCGCGCAGAGCGCGAGCGAACTGCCGACAGCTGAAAACAGTGGAGCGACCCCCTTAAGACGCGACATGAATCGGCCTCGGCGATAGATACGGGCCCCAAGCGTTTACATGTCCCGGACGAAGCTGTCCAGGAGCGCGGCATTTTTTTACGACATCATTACATCGCCTTGAATACGCTGCCATACGCCATAGATCGCGCATCGCGAGGGAGGCCAATGTCGTTCACGCGCAACCCCGCCTCGATGGCGGCGCCGTCTCCGCCGGCCGCGCGAAATTTGCGCCAAAAGGGACTAGCCCTCGCCGCCTCTCTGCGGCGCGCCGGGAGAAGAATTCTTCGGTTTGCGACCGATGCGCCTCAGCCGCGCCCGCTCTGGTATTGGCCCGACTATCTGCGCGCGCTGATAGTTACCGGGGTCACGACGGCGATTGCCTTCCCGCTCTCTCCCTACTTCGGGCTGGTCAATATCGTGATGCTCTATTTACTGGGCATCACCGTCGGTGCCCTCCGATTGGGGCGCGGCCCGTCTGTCGCGCTCGCGATCGCCAATATGCTGGCGTTCGACTACTTCTTCGTACCGCCGGTGTTCAGCTTCGATGTGGAGGACACGCAATATTTATTTACGCTGGGCGTGATGCTCGTCGTTGCCTTGGTGATCGCGAACCTCATGGTCAGCATTCGGCGCCACCGCGAGACCGCCGACGCCCGCGAGCAGCGCACCGCCGTGCTGTATGCCATGAGCCGCGAGCTCGCGGTCGCAACCGATGCGCAGGCCATGGCGGCAGCGGCAGTCCGGCACATCTCAGCGGTGTTCCACGGCACAGCAGTCGTATTGATTGCGGATGCACGCGGGAGCTTGTCGCCGATGCCGCCCGACGAGTCGACCGGCAAAGAGGCTCAATCGCTCTTGCCGGCCTTCGACCTCGAGTTCGCTCAGGAGGTCGTCGCCCGCGGCGAGCGGTGCATCAAATACGCAATCTATCTGCCTTTGCAGGGCAGCCGCCGCGTCAGGGGTGTGATCGTAGTTTGTCCGCAACCTACGGATCGCGTGCTTCCCACGGAACAGCTGAATCTACTGGACGCGTTCGCGGCTCAGCTGGCGCTGTCGCTGCAAAGAGCGCGTCTGGCCGAGGCTGCGGAAGCGGCCAGAATCTCCGCGGAGCGTGCCCTGCTGCGAAACACGCTGCTGGCGTCGATTTCTCACGATTTGCGCACGCCGTTGTCCGCGATCGCCGGCGCCGGAAGTCTGATCGCACAGCCGGAGTATGCGCTCAACGCCGATCGGCGAACGACGCTGGGCAATTTGATCGAACGCAAGGCGCGCGACATGTCGCAGCTGCTGACGAATGTTCTCGAATTGACGCAGATGGAGTTTGGCAACGCCACGCTGCGTACCGACTGGCACGCCATCGATGATTTGGTCGCACTCGCATTGCGGACGAACGAGGCCCGTCTCGCTCAATGGCGCACCGTCGTGAGTCTGCCCACCGACTTGCCGCTGATCTTGGTCGAAGCGACTTTGATAGTACAGATACTCAGCAACCTTCTGGAGAACGCGGCGAAATATACGCCCCCCGGCACGACCATCACCATATCCGCGGCTGCCGCAGAGAAGAGCATTTTATTGGTGGTCGCAGACGACGGGCCCGGCCTTCCTTCCGGCGACCCGGAGCGCTTGTTCGAGAAATTTCAGCGTGGCCGCTCCGAAAGCAATATCGTCGGCGTCGGCCTCGGACTCGCGATTTGCCGCGCGGCCGCGCGCCTTCACGGCGGAGACATTCGCGCCAAGAACAACGTCGGCGGCGGGGCGCGCTTCGAAATCACGCTGCCCTTGGAGACTCAGGCCGAGGCAGCGCCCGAAGACGAAGATTGGCAGCGCGACACGAGGCGCTGAGGGAAACAGGCATGACCGAGGCGATGCACCTCATCCTCATCTTCGAGGACGATCAGGCGATTCAGAACGTTCTGCGCATGCTGTTCGAGGCAAACGGCTTCCGGGTCGTCATCGCCGATACCGCAGCTCGCGGCGAGAGCGACGCCCGGCTGCACAGACCTGACATCGTCGTGGTCGACCTCGGTCTCCCCGACCGCGACGGCCTCAACGTCATCACTGCCATTCGCGCGTGGTCGCCGGTGCCGATCATCGTGTTGACGGCGCGCACCGCCGAAGCGCAGCGACTTGCTGCATTCGAGAACGGTGCCGACGACTACGTCATGAAGCCATTCAGCGCGCCCGAGCTGCTGGCGCGGGTGCGAGCGATCGTGCGACGGCATGTGCGCGGCGAGCTACCGATGGGAGTGCTCGAGCTCGGCGACGTCTCGATCGACCTCAGCAGGCGCGTCGCCCGCCGCCGGGACGGACGCGATCTGCGCTTGACGCCGCTGGAGCACCGCATCTTGGAAACTCTCGCGCGACATGGCGATCGGATCGTGACGCACGCGGTGCTCATCAAGGAGGTCTGGGGCCCGCATCGCAATGACTCGCGCGCGCTGCGCGTCTACATCGGCAGCTTGCGACGAAAACTGGAAATTGACCCCAGCCGTCCGCGGCACATTCTCACCGAGCTCGGTGTCGGCTACCGGCTCGTCATCGATACCGGTGCGGAGGCGGGCGGCTGAGGTTGAATCAACGGGTGATATTCGCGGAGGCCTTGCTGGTGCGATTCCACCAACCACCGCCGAGAGCCTGAAAGAGCGCCACGGAATCGCCGTAACGGGTAGCCTGCGCCTGCACACGGGCGAGCAGCGCTTGCTGGTAGGCGGTTTCCGCGCTGAGCAATGTCAGATAGTTGACATAGCCTGTCTCCATCTGCCGGCGCGTCAGGTCGTAAGTCACTTTCGCCGCGTTCTCAGCGTCAACTTGGGCGGCGAGCGCATCGGCATCGGATAGGGACGCATGGAGCGTATCGGCGACATTCTGGTAGGCGGTGATGACCGTGCTCTGATATTGAGCCGCCGCCTGCTTCAAGGCCGCTTGGGCGGCGCGCTTTCTGTGCAGCAGCGTGCCGCCTTGGAATATGGGTTGAGTGACGTCGCCGACCAGATTCCAGAACGGTCCGCCGTGGCGGAACATCCAGCTGAACTGGTCCGCGTTGCCGCCATACGAGCCGGTGATCGAGAATTGCGGCAGCATCGCGGCGACCGCGACACCGACTTGGGCGTTCGCGGCATGCAGCGCGGCCTCGGCGGCACGAACATCGGGGCGTTGTTCGATGATCTTGGCCGGTAGGCTCAAGGGCATCTCCGGGGGCAGCTGCAGCGCGTCGAGCTCGAAAGTCTCGGGCACATCGTCGTTCGGTAGATTGCCGACCAAGGCTCGTATCAAATCGCGGGTCTCCTCGAACTCCAGCTGCAGGGGGGGCAGCGTGGCTTTAGCCTGAGCCAGTGCGGTCTCCTGCGCCGCGACGTCGATGCGCATCGCCTGCCCAAGCCGGAATTGATCGCGCAGGATCTGCAGCGCCTTCTCGTCCGAAGCGATGATCTCTCGGGTCGCCCGGATCTGTGCCCGCAAGGATGCTTCTTGGATGGCCGCGGCGGCCACATTGGAGGCGAGCGTAATGTACGTCGCCTCGAGCGCGAGCCGCTGCGCATCGGCTTGCGCAGCCAGCGACTCCACTTGCCGCCGGTTGCTGCCGAACACGTCCGGCACGAAGCCCACGGTGAGCTCGGCGGTTTGAAAGTTGTAGTAGAGAGGCGCCGTGTAAGGCGCGACGCCCGGGGTTTGCAGGGGCGCCGAGAGATTGTCGCCGTTGCCTTGTATGCCGGGGGCCTGGTCGTTGGTCAGGTTGCCGGCTATTTTGTGGCGCTCGGCCTGGTAGGTGGCTCCGATCGACGGAAAGAAGAATCCCCGCTGCGCATAGACCATCTCCTGCGCTTGGGCGAGGGCAGCCTGCGCCGCGGTGACGGTCGGATTGGCCTTCAAAGCCTTGTCGATGAGCGAATTCAGCGCGGGAGACTGGAACAGCTCCCACCACTCGAAAGGGATGTCCCGGCCGACGATGTAGTGCTGGACCTCGCCGCCGTGGATCGGTGCGGACGAACTCGTCTCCGGCAGGGGCGTCGGAGCATAGGCAGCCCCGGCCGGGGCTTCGGGCTTGTGGAAATTCGGACCGACGGCGCAGCTCGCGGCAAACGCCGCAGTCGCGAGGAGCAAAGATATACGAATCCTGCAGTTCATTGGGCCGCCACTTGCTTGCGATTCCACCAACCACCGCCCAGTGCCTGGAACAACGCGACCGTGTCGCCGTAGCGCGTCGCCTGCGCTTGCACGCGCGTGAGCAGGGTCTGCTGATATGCCGTCTCAGCGCTCAACAAGGTCAGATAAGTGACGTAGCCGGCTTGCATCTGCCGGAGCGTCAAATCGTAGGTCACTTTCGCGGAATTCTCCGCTTCGATGTCGGCTGCGAGCGTATCGGCATCGGACAGCGACACGTGCAGCGTGTCGGCGACGTTCTGATAGGCCGCAATCACCGTGCTCTGATATAAAGCCACGGCCTGTTTCAAGGCGTCCTTGGCGGCGCGCTCTTGATGCAACAGCGTGCCTCCTTGGAATACGGGTTGAGTGACATCGCCGTACAGGCTCCAGAATGGGCCGCCATGGCGGAACATCCAGGGGATTTGCGTGGCGTTGCCGCCGTACTGGCCGGTGATGGAGAATTGCGGCAGCATCGCGGCGACCGCGACGCCGACCTCGGCGTTTGCCGCATGTAATTGCGCGGCGGCGGCGCGCACATCGGGGCGTTGTTCGATGATCTTTGCCGGCAGGCTCACCGGCAGCTCCGGCGGCAGCTGCAGCGCATCGAGCTCGAACACCGGGTCTTCCTCGTTCGGCAGCTTACCGACCAGTGCACGCATGAGATCTCGCGTCTGTTCGAACTGTTTCTGCAGCGGCGGGAGTGTGGTTTTGACCTGGGCCAAGACGGCCTCTTGCGCCGCGACATCGATGCGCATCGCATACCCTAAGCGAAACTGATCGCGCAGGATTTGCAGCGATTTCTCATCCGCCTCGATGATCTCCCGGGTTGCCTCAATCTCTGAATGCAGCGACGCCTCTTGTATGGCTGCCGCGACGACGTTGGAGGCGAGCGTAATGTACGTCGCCTCGAGCGCGAACCGCTGCGCGTCTTTCTGCGCGGCCAGCGACTCCATTTGCCGCCGGTTGCCGCCGAACACGTCCGGCACGAATCCGACGCTGAGTTCGGCCGTGTAGAAGGTGTAATAGGAAGGCTGATTGTGGGGGAAGTGGTTCGGGTCCTGCCCCTTCGGCAGGAGATCGGTTCCATTGCCCTGCACGCCGATGGTGGAGCTGGCGTTGGTGTTGCCGGATACCTTGTGGCGCTCGGCTTGGGTCAGCGCCGCCACCGTCGGAAAGAAGAAGCCTCGCTGCGCATAGACCAGCTCTTGGGCTTGGGCCAGCGACGCCTGCGCCGCTGCAATGGTCGGGTTGGCCTTGAAGGCCTGCTTGACGATCGAATCCAACGCCGGTGACTGAAACATCTCCCACCACTCGAACGGGATGTCCCGGCCCGCGATGTAATGCTGCACCTCGCCGCCGTGGACCGGTGCGGATGAGCTCGTCTCCGGCAAGGGTGCCGGTGCATACCCAGCGCCGGCCGGTGCCTCGGGTTTGTGGTAGCTGGGGCCGGCAGCGCAGCCGCAAATCAAGCCCGCCGCCGTTGCGGAGAGCAGGACCATAGCGGACAAACGCGTGGCAGACATACATCGACTCCCATATCCCCGCCCTTAAGGCGGCGGCGCGCTTTCCCAGCCCAAGGCGGACGGGTCATTCTGCTCATGCATCCCCCGCCTTAGGTACTGTGAGAAGTCCGAGTGGCCCCGCGCGCCACTAGTGGCCATTGTTGCTCCAAGGCCGCGGCGTTTCGCGTTGCGGTGCCCGAGGGAATCTCGAGGGAGTAGCGGCAATGCGCATTAGGTGGTCTTCACTGTTGCATCGACTGGAATCCGGACGCCGGCGCGCGGTTGCCGCTTGCGCAGCCATGGTGCTTGGCGCCCTGGTGGTGGCCGCGCATTTCAACGCCAAGGCGGACGATGGCGGAAAGTCCAAGCCCGGTGCGCCCAAGCCCGATACCGGCGTCGTGGAATTGTCCGACGCCCAGCTCGGAATGATCAGTATCGGCGCCGTCTCCGAGCGGCCGTTTCCCATCCAGACCGAGGCCGTGGGCAATATCGACTTCAACGAGGACATGGCCGCCCAAGTATTTCCGCCGTATCAGGGCCGCATCGTGACGCTGTACGCCAAGATCGGCGACAACGTCACCCGAGGGCAGCCTCTCCTCACCATCGAGAGCCCCGATCTGATCCAGGCGGAGTCGAGTTTGATCGCCGCGGCCGGCGTGCTGGATCTGACGACGCATGCACTGGAGCGTGCGAAGCAGCTCTACGAAGTACAAGGCATGGCGGAAAAGGATCTGCAGCAAGCGATCTCCGATCAGCAAACCGCCGAGGGCGCGCTCAAGGCCGCGCGCGATGCCGTGGCCGTTTTCGGCAAGTCGCAGACGCAGGTTGACCACATAGTGAAGACCCGAACCATCGATCCCCACCTGGTCGTGCCGAGCCCGATCGCGGGACGCATCACCGCGCGCAACGCGGCGCCCGGAGACTTCGTGCAGCCGGGCAATGCGCCTGCTCCCTATTCCGTGGCGGACATCTCCCGTATTTGGATGAACGCGAGCGTTGCCGAAAGCGATATGCCGACGGTGCGCAAGGGACAGCGCGTGCGAGCAACCGTCATGGCGTTTCCCGGCCGAATATTCGATGGAGAAATTTCCACCGTCGGTGCGACGGTCGATCCCCAGCTGCATCGGGGGCTGGTGCGCGCGGAGATCGACGATCCGAAGCACGAACTTCTGCCCGGGATGTTCGCTTCCTTCGTCATCGTCACCGGCGCGCCGGTCAGCGGCGTGGCTGTCCCGGCGGAGGGAGTCGTTCGAGAGGGCAACGGCACCATGACCGTGTGGCTCGCAACGGATGGTCATCACTTCGCGAAAAAACCGGTCAAGGTCGGTATGCAGTACGCGGGCTACGACCAAATACTCGAGGGAGTGGGATCGGGCGCGCAAATCGTCACCAAGGGCGCGGTATTTCTCGACGTGTTGGCCGGCGGTGAGTCCTGACGCGGGAGCAATAGTTCGTGTTGAAGGGCATCTTAGCGTTCGGACTCACTCGCCGGGCGATCATCATCTTGGGTCTGCTGGTGTTCATCGGCGGCGGATTGTTC
>Ga0210406_10004157_pt1 | contig 15637 bp, 17 predicted proteins | sample IncBWC30MmetaG_FD_155454 | JGI IMG/M metagenome (GOLD analysis project Ga0210406, IMG submission 155454) | Forest soil microbial communities from Barre Woods Harvard Forest LTER site, Petersham, Massachusetts, United States - Inc-BW-C-30-M | ecosystem: Environmental > Terrestrial > Soil >... | reverse complement strand
AACCGCGCCGCGGCGACGGGCGAGCGTGCCTCACCGGCCTGGCCGCGGCAAATTCCCCTGACGTCGTTGTGTTCCTTGATGGCGACTACAGCGATCGGCCCTCCGAACTGCCAATTCTCTTAGCGCCAATCATTGACGGACCTGCCGAGGTGCGAGCCCACATCACGCTCGGTTCCCGCCTGCATGGGCAGCGTTCTGCTGGCGCGTTGCCGTGGCATCAGGCGTTTGGGAATCGTCTCGCCGCCAGCCTGATTGAAGTGCTTTATGATCTAAAAATTAGTGATCTCGGCCCGTTTCGTGCCGCCCGCGCCGATGTACTCCGCGCGCTCGCGCTCGAAGAGACTACCTATGGCTGGGCGGTGGAGATGATCTTGAAAGGCGCCTTGGCCGGATACCGCGTGGTTGAAGTCCCGGTGAGCTATTACCCGCGTATCGGAAAATCGAAGATCAGCGGCACGCTGAAGGGCACGGTCGGCGCCGCCTGGTTCATTCTCAGCTTGATAGTGCGCTATTATTTCCGGCGGGGAAGGGCCGGGACACCTCGGCCAGTGTGACTCTGGAGCACAGCAACCTCGCCCCGGTTCTTCGCCGCATCAGCCGATGATCCATTCACCCGGAGCCCCTTCAAAAATCGCCGCCGGCGCCTCCGCCTCCCGTTTGTCCCCCACCGAAGCGGAAGTCCGGACTCCTTGGCTGCGGGGCTGGCGGTTGGGGCGATAGCAGGCCGGCTACGGTCGACCCGACGCTCATCCAGTTTTTGTCTTTTCCCGATAGGCGCGCTCCGGTAAAGCCGTGGCGAATGCCCCCCGGGCCACGGGCAAGCCGGCGTCGGATGAAGAGGGCGATGCCGGTTAGCAATATGCCCAGAAGCATCGGATCCCAGGTATGCCGCTTCCAGCCGAGATAAGGTTTATTCGAGACTAAAGTCAAGACGGCCATGATCGCCCCCACCGCGATGACGAAGCGATCCTTTTGGCGAATACCGCGCGCCAGTACGATGGGCGGCAGGCACCAGATCAGCACCCACGTTCCCCAGTAGAACGGCCTCGGGAACAATGCAGAGGTGTCCGGAGTGCCGATCCACCATCGCGCGGGGAGGTCCAAAGACAAAAGCTTGAGATTGATGGCCAGATAGATGCCGAGCCAGAGCAACGCTTCGACCAGCGAATACGCCTCGTCGAGGTAGTCGAAGCGGTGGCGGGAGCCAACCGAAGCTACAGCCACTAGCCCGGTTGCATAGAACGCGGCGATGATCAGATGCTGCGCCGACTGAGACGAGGTCCAGTAGCCGGGCAGAAAGATGACGAAGATCATCGCCGCGAGAAATGCATAGGGGAGCCCGAAGCGGCGCCATATCCAGAGCGAAAAGACGGCGCCTGCGGCGGGAACCAGGAACTGGGCCTGCGAATAAGGTCTGCCGATGAAAAGAGCGCCCTGCATCCCCACGCAGAGAAAAACAACCGAGCAGACGGCGAGCGCTTCCTCGATACCGTAGCGATAGAGCCTGGCTTGCGAAACGGCGGCTTCGGCAGCCGCGTAGCAGACGGCAGCGAAGATCAGGAAGAAAACGCCGGCGGTTTGCTCCGATGGCCGCCAAGCCACGTAGAACAGGCCGGCGGCGGCACCCACGCTGATCAGCGTGAAGAGGAACAAGACCAGCCGCAGGAAAATGTTGGTGGTGCGGAGCTCAGAAACGGTTTCCTGTTCGAGGAGCTGGTACTGTGCCTTGCTGAGGAAGCCCTCGCCGACCCAGTCCGTCAGGAGGTTGCGAGCGCGCAGAGTCTCTTCGCTGGATGCACTGTAGAGTCTCAAGCCTTCCTCCCGAAGCGACGCCCGATCTGCACCAGCACTACGAGCATAGCCACTCCGCTAACCACAAAATAGGACAGGACAGCGGTTTCATCAGTGAAGCCACGGAGGAACAGCGAACTGACACCCACGTAGCCGTAGACAGCGGCGTAAGCGACAAAGGCAAATTGCCGGCGCGCAAGGCCCCAGGCGAGAGACGCGCTACAGGCGATGAGCAGAGCGAGAAGCCAGAGGCCATAGCCCTCCTGATTGAATACTCCGGAGAGCACTGCCCAAAATAGAACGTTGGCCATGATGTTCAGATAAGTGCCGAAGAAATGTGGTTTCAGACCGAGGCGCTGCAGCATCGCCCCTCCGCCGCCGACCAGCAGGCCATAGAGAAGGGCATATTGTCGATACTCAGCGTCCTCATGGGCCGTCCAGTGCGAGATGGTGAGCCCAAACCATCCGGCGAGTGAAGTCAAAGCGAGCGACAGCACGAAGCGATTGTCGAAACGATAAGCAAGGAAGAAAAAGAGGCCGGCGGTTACCAAGAGATAGAGATCCCATTTTCCGGAAAGCACGTGGAAACGGTTCTCTATGTAAGCGAGTTCTAATGACCAAACGAGGCTGCCGAGGTAGAGCACGTAGTCGAAGATCGGATTCGGTGCAGGCGTTTCGATTGGCGACCAGACGGGCGCGCGGGAAAAGCAGTACCAGAAACAGGCGGCGAGGATGGTCGAGAGGATGGTCAGAACGACGACGTCACCGAGTTGGTGCGACCAGGTGCTGACAGTCCAGCCGAGTCCGGCAACGAACGCCACCACACCGGCGTAGAGGAGAACGTTCAGCTCAACAAAAAGAGAGAAGGGTTCTCCACGGGAGAGGCCTGCCAAATACGCGTGTTGCTCCGGCGATATTGCGCCCTGCGCCTTCCATCGTTCTAATCGGGTGAGGATAGTCATGAAGCCTTCGTCCTTCGGACCTGGAACACCATGTCCATCGTACATTCGCCACGCTCGCCGCGCTGAAAAATGCGAGCAGTTGTGGCGGATGGCGCACGCAGCTCTTAGAGCAATCTCACTTCTTCGCGTCGTATATTATTGCCCCAACAATCTATGAAGTCTTCAGGGAAGAAAGTGGTGCGTTCGTCAGGAAGCGACCGCGTGCTGGTAATCATGGCGAAAGCCCCGAGGTCAGGTGCGGTCAAGACTCGCCTGACTACCAGCCTCTCTGCTGAAGCCGTCACTGGTTTCTATTGTTGTCTTCTGGAAGACACGCTGGCGCTGGCGCGGTCATTGAAATTGAAATTGGGCGATGTGGAAGTAGCCATCATGTGCCCCGCCTCGGACGTAAACGAGTTGGCGCAATTGGCACGAAACGAAGCGAGCGTGGTTGCACAGCAAGGTGAAGGTCTGGCCGCAGGCCTCACTTCGGTGTTTGCTCACTTCGCGGAAGGTCATCAACGACGCATCATTGCCTTCAACAGCGACAGCCCACACCTGCCACGTTCTGTCCTCGAAGACGCGTTCGAAACGCTGGCCGCACATGACGTAGTCGTTGGACCAACGCACGACGGAGGCTACTATCTCGTCGGCGCAAAGGCTTCTCATCCTACGCTTTTCGCCAGCGACGGAATGGGCACCAGCAGCGCGCTGGAGAGACTCTTATCGCGCGCACGAGCTCTTGAGCTATCCGTAGGTTTCGCAGCTCCTTTTTACGATATTGATGTAGCTGACGACCTGACTCGCTTGGCAGAGGAGTTGCGGCTGGCTCCAGCGAGGGCGCCACGCACGGCGGCGTGGCTTAAAAAGTGGGAGCTCGCGACTGCCCAATTAAAAACGGGCACGGAAGAATTGTGAAAATCTCGCCCGCGTGGAGAGTCTACGCACTCGGTGCCACGTTGTGCGTGGCGCTGACGATCTGCTCCCGCAACTTCGGCGATCGAGGCGGACCGTACTTCATGGCCTCTTTGACGCTTGTGGGCATCGCGTACCTCTTAGCGATCCGTGAGTTCTTCTCCACACCGAGATTCCCGCACCGCGTCATCGTCATCGGTCTTGTGTTGGCTGCTCTGTGGCATGTTTCATTTCTACTGACGCCGCCGGGTTCCGATGATGACATTCATCGCTATGTTTGGGATGGCCGCGTGCAGCGGCTCGGCTATAACCCGTATATTGTCGTTCCCAGCGACCCCACGCTCAGCGCGTTGCACACTCCCGAAACCCGCACGCTGAACAATCCAGACGTACCGAGCCCATATCCAGCGGGCGCTCAACTTTTCTTCCGCGCCGTAACCGCGATACATGAATCTATCTTTGCGCTGAAAGTAGCATTTGTAGTCTGCGATTTGGCGATCGTTTTCGTTTTGCTCGATATATTGCGTCGTAGCGGGCAAGGAGCGCACTGGGTTCTGGCGTATGCCTGGAACCCACTGCTCGCGATTGAGGTAGCGGGCAGCGGTCACATCGATATTGTCGGCGTGCTGCTGCTGTTGGTATCCGTCGCCGCGCTGGAGCGCCGCTGGCGTGCAATTGCCGCCCTCGCATTTGGGCTGGCTGTCGCGGTGAAATTTCTCCCGATCGTACTGCTGCCACTTTACTGGAAGCGTGTTCGCATCCGCGACGCCGCGCTGGCGGCAGTCGTGGTCGGACTCCTATACGTACCATTTCTCAACCACGGACGGATCCCGTTCGGCTCGCTCGGCACTTACGTGCATAGCTTCCGCTTTAATGATCCGGTATTTGCAACGCTCGAGCGAGTGGCGGCCCCGCAGCTTGTAGTTGGGCTGGCAGTGCTCATCGGCTTTCTTACCGCAATCTGCCTAAGAGGGCTAAGCAAGTCCGCTGCATGGTCTTCGGACGCATTCGCCTGGCCGATGGCCGCATCGCTTTTATGCGCACCGGTCATTTATCCGTGGTACCTGCTCTGGCTTCTGCCGTTCGTGCGGTCGGCCTCGACGGTGCCGATCATCATCTGGACCGTGAGCATCATCCCGACTTACTACGTTTGGCATTTGCGCACGCTTGGCCGTCCGTGGTTGGTTCCTGGCTGGATTATGCTGCTGGAATACGGATGCGTGGTGATGGCCGGCGCCATGATGGCATTGCGCGGCTGAGACGAGCCTGAATATGTAACAGCTATCGCTTCGGATTGCCTTCTGCGCTAGGATGTGGTCTCGCGTAGTGTCAGGGAAACGATGATGCTTAACGACTTCTCTACTGAATACTCCGAACGGACTGATGATGAGCTTTTGCTGTTGGCATCTGATCGGGACTCCTTGACGACAGAAGCTGCGAACGCTTTAGATGCTGAATTAAGTCGCCGTAATCTCACCGAGTCCGACCAAGCTAAACATGAGCAATTCGTGAAGCGCAATGAGCAGCGCGATGAAAAGAGGCGACGCCGGAGAATATTTGGTACCCGGAGAGATCGACGTTCGTGGGTTGACCTGTTCTGGGCACTCTTAGCGATAGCCCTGATTTCGTTCACATATCTTGCACTTCCCAGCCGATATCATATGAAACCCGATTGGCAGGAAGCAGCCGTGGATGTAATGTTCGCGTCGGTCTTCATCGCAGTCACTAGCAGCGTCTGGCGGCGAAAGATCACCTTCTGGATGTCCTTGGCAATCTCCTCTGCCATTCATCTTGTCCTTGTCCATGCTTGGATACAGCGGGTTGGAAATCTTAGCCGCGGTCGGGGAAAGCTAGCCGTCTTGCTCGGCTTTGTGCTCTTCTTTGCCGTCTACGCATTTGTCTGGGTGTTGCGACGAAACTTCTACGGTGAAGAAGCGCACAACAACACATAAAGAAACGGTCGCGTTCTTGAATAGTTGTCGAGATCTTTACTACACTCATTCATGCTGGGTGCGGTGTTTACGAGATGAGTTGCAACCGAAAGCGTGCTGCGCCCGAAAGCTATTCTGTATCCACAAGCTTTTGCCCGTCATCCAACCCAACATCCGTTCAATTCACTGAGGAGCGAACTCCATGACAAATCCGAGCCGTATAAAGATGATCCGTCTTCTGGCCTTCGTGGTGTTGCTACTTGTTTCGACGTCCTGGGCGCAGGCGCCGCAGCGCGCGCCAATTCTCGATCAAGTCGCCAAGACCTACGGAGTCGATTCGTGGGACAAGGTTGAGGCCATCCGCTACACCTGGAACGGTGAGATTACCGGACTCTTCAAAGCTGCGCACAAGTGGGAGTGGGAGCCCAAGACCGGCAAAGTCAGCTACGAAGGGACGGATAAAGACGGTAAGCCGGTCAACGTTTCCTATGTACGCACCGACCTTAGCAGTCAATCCGACGCCGTGAAAAATCAGGTCGACCCGAGTTTCGTCAACGACAACTATTGGGTTCTGTTCCCCTTCCATGCTTATTGGGACAAGAGCGCCAGCGCAATCGATCAGGGCAAATTTAACCTGCCAGTGGGCCCTGGCACGGCCGAACTGCTCCCCATAAAGTATCCCGCGGATGGCGGCTATACGCCCGGGGACATCTGGGACCTCTACGTCGGTAAAGACAACCGCGTCGTGTACTTTGTCTACCACCGCGGCGGAGCCAAGCCGCCGAGCCGCGTCCTCGCAACGTGGGCAGGCTACAAAAAGGCAGGTCCAATTCTGTTCTCAACCGAGCATCGCGGCTTCGCCGATGGCAAGCCCCTACACATTTGGATGACGGAGGTGGCGGTCAAGCTGACGGGTTCGGACAAATGGATGGACGCGCAATGAGTCGCGCACAATGATCTGGCCGCAAACAAATTGCTTCAACTGATTGAATAATAGTGCTTTATTAGCGAGCAGTTGACATGTGTGGCAAAATGCCATACACTATGAAGACGAGGTGGAACATGGCGACTGCAACGGCCACGCGGGGTGAGCGTTTGGACGCTCGTGTCACGCGAGAAGAGAAGGAAATGATTGAGACTGCGGCGAGCTTAAGCGGCACCTCCGCTTCAGATTTTATTCGAATGGCAACGAGACAGGCTGCCCTGAACGCCATTCGTGAGCACGAAGTCCTGACATTGAACGAAGAGGCAAAACGAGTATTTGTGGAGGCACTCCTGAATCCGCCCAAGCCAAACAAGAAGGCGATTGCCGCGGCGCGGAGATTGAAAGAGGAGATCGCATAATTGACAGATCGTCCCGTCCAGGAAAAATCTAGATTTCGATTCGAGCCGCTCGACAAGAAGAAACATGATCGAGCGGCTTTTTCGTGCGAGCAGGAGTCGCTTGAAAGATATCTGAAGGAGCACGCGACCCAGGAAATCAAAAAGCGAGTTGCTGCCGTCTATGTATTGACTCCCGACGGGAAGACGATCGCGGGCTATTACACTCTTTCGCAGTACGCGATCGGGGCCGGCGAGTTGCCTTCTGAATTGATCCAACAGTTGCACCTTCCCAGGTACGACAAACTGCCCGCGACGCTGCTCGGACGATTGGCGAGAAGCAAGCAGTTCAAGAGACACGGTCTTGGGGAACTCCTGCTCATGGGGGCCCTGAAAAGAGCACTGGAGCACAGCAGGAACATCGCCTCGGTTGCCGTGGTGGTGGAGGCCATTGACGAAAACGCGCATACCTTCTACAGACGCTATGGCTTCATCGATATTCCCAATCACCCGAATCGGCTCTTCATACCCATGAAGACGGTGGCGCAGCTTTTTCCTGACATTCAGACAGAGTAGCTTGCCCACTCAAGCCAAAGGCAGGCTTGAGTGGGCCACCAGCCGCAGGGCCGATGTTATTAATGACGGCGATATTACAATAGCTATCGAATCAACAACCGAAGTAACTTTCAGGCGGTCAGGCGGTAGCTGCACTATTCGATATGTCCGTTCTTCGTTGGTTCTTGTTCCTAACCCTTGCATTCTGTACAGCTGCTGGGCAGGAGGGTGGTCAGCCAGAAGAAGACGCGCACCGTCCGCCCTGTAATAGTGCCCAGTGCCGCAAGGTGAAATCGTTCGTCAAGGCCCACTACTGCGGCGCTCCAGAAGGAAATGGCCCCGACGACAGCTGTGAGATTCGGCAGCCGAAGAAGCGCCTGAATATCAAAATGATGGCGAACTACGACTGCAAATGGGTTGATGGAGTACGAAATTGCAAACAGCAGGGAGAGCCGTCTTCCGAGATGCGGGGTATTCTAATTGGCGAACTGCGGGGTCTTGGTCTACCTGCCAAGGCAATGGGACAGATCTATTTCGCCGTTTGGCAGCCGATTGGGTTGGATTGGTCGCTGGTGGAAGCATACTACGATCACATCGAAGGGTCGGATGTGACGTTGTGTCAGGTGATTGCGATCCTCGGCCAGAATTCTCATGTGTCGGTGCTTCGAAAGGTACCATTCCAAAAAACTGATGCAGATAAGAACACAGTGACGACATGGACTCCGCTCGATTTAGCCGACGTTAACGCGGACGGCCAAACTGAGGTCATCTTGGAAGGGGACGCTTATGAGGATCACTGGCTCGAAGTTGTCGGCATGAAGGACGGGTTGTTCAAGACGATCTTTTCGGGCCTTGGATACTATTTGTAGCCTCGAACTGTTGAAATCCGGCGATTAGACTCTTGCTCGCGAAGTGGTCTAACGGCTGTATCACTCACCGGCTTTGAACTTCGCGACGATTGCCGTTATGTCGTCGTGCTGTTCCAGAGAGGCGAAGCGGCGAACTCCATCCACGATTGCGGCCAGCAAAGCCTGGCACGACAGTTCCCGATGTTGCCGCAGCGCCTCAATCAGAAGCCGCTCACCAAATTCTTCTCCTCGATCGTTACTGGCTTCGGTGACGCCATCCGTGTAGAGTGCAAGCACGTCGCCGGGAAAGAGCTCTTGCTCCCGCATGGAGCAATCCCATTCCTTGAAGAGTCCCAGCAGCGTGCTGGTCGACTCAAGCCGCTCAACGTTTCCGTCTCTTCTCAGCAAAAGGCCCGCCAGATGTCCGCAATTGGCGTAGCGCAATCGCCGCGTCGCGTCGTCGTAATCGGCAAACAAAAGCGATGCATAGGCACTGTCGCTGGTGTTGTCATAGAACAGGCTGTTGACGGACCTGAGCAATGCTTCAGGCTGATCGACAGCCAATGACGACTGGCTCCGCAGGCTGGCCTGCAGATTGGCCATCAGCAGGGCTGCAGCCATCCCTTTGCCGGAAACATCGCCGATGACTAGCCCCAGCCGTTCCGGCCCGAGATTCAAAAAGTCGAAATAATCCCCGCCTACTTGCCGAGCCTGCAGGCAGATGCCTGCGTACTCCACGGTCTTCAACTCCGGTTGAATCTGCGGAAACAATCGTGCCTGCACTTGCCTGGCTATTTCGAGTTCCTGTGCGACGCGGCGTTCGGCTTCGAGTTTTTCCTCGTCCTCCTTCCGCCGCAACTCCAGACTTCGCCTCACCTCATCGAACCCTTCCAGTCCAAACGCATTCCCGTCCGGATCTTCGAACCGTGTATAGGTCCCGCCCCACCCCGGCGTCTCCGGCGGAAATGAGAACCGGACCCCGCGTTCACTCCATTCCTTGTACGTGGCCTGCACATCTTCCGTCATAAAAAGAACCCAGCGGTAGCCGCCAATCAGCTTGTATTCGGGGCGGTCAGGCTTGGGCTCAACCAGCGCAAGATTGGCGCTGCCGTCGGGAGGCGCCACTTCAATCCAACGGACGCCGGTGGGAAGGACCTGTTCTGTGATCAGTTCGAAGCCCAGTTGGTCGACGTAGAACCGCTTACTCACATCCAGGTCGCGGACGAACACGACGATGTCCTGTATGCACAGGTAGGGCTCGTCGCGTCCCGGGCGGAGCACGGTCCGGTTTGCCCACGAGAGGAAGGGGTCGTTGGCCATCGGCGTGATTATAGTGCGCGGCAACACTCCGAAAACTCTTGAGCATTAGAACGAATCGCAGGGAAGCCAGATTAGGGTCGTAAACCGGCGATTTCACTAATTGACATGCCCTGCCCCAACGCCCCTCGGGCTGGTGGTGAGTGTAATCGCGATGTTGCAACAATCAACTCGGCAAATCGGCCTTCTTCGCGAGGTAATAGGTGTTATTCCCGCTGTCGGCGTGGACGTTAGCCAATGTGAAGCCGTGGTCGCGAAGCACGCGCCTATACGTATCGATGCTGTATGAAAAATGCCGGAACTCTACGCCGTTCATGGTGCTTACTTTACCGTGGAAGCAGTCCTCGTCTCCGGACGTGAAAAGGAAGGGTGCACCGGGCTTGAGGACACGTGAGACGTTTGCAATTGCCCTAATCTGATCTTCGGGATCGAGATGGAACATGACGCCCCAAGCGACCGCCGCATCGAAGATGCTATCGATGAATGGGCAGGACTGCACCGTTGCCTGAACGGCAGGCATTGCGGGGTAATTGAGTCGAAAATGCCGGAGCATCGCGCCAGAACTGTCAAGCGAGACAACGCGGTGTTCCCCGCTCAGCAATGCTTTGGTGAGTGGAATGCCATTACCGCACCCAATATCCAGAACACGCGATCGGCGTGGGAGCGATGAAGCTAGTGCGGTCGCTTCGGGTACTCCCGTCGTATCGATGCGTACCGATGCATACCACTCGGCAATCAAGTCGTACTCACGCACCCGTCACTGCGCCCCACAGCGCAGTCTATCAGTTCAGACTGTTGCTCTCAGGCGATTACACTCATTATGAGCCAATCGGTTGCGCTGTCTAATCGACCCCAAAAGGACCAAGTTGGACTGTAAGTCTTTGTAGGAATTGCAGGACGCTTGGTTGGCGAAGTGGTTCTCGATCAGACTATCTGGCGATGACGACGGTAGTACACGAGCTGCTAAGCTTGGGCAAATCGCGATTTGCGGCCATGCGGATCTCAAGTCTTGGGCGCTCGCCACGAATGATCGGGCAATAACAATCAGGCTGTAGGAGCGCGCCCTGCAAGCGCCGCCGTCCGGCACATCCGCCGTGGCACGACTCGCGGAACTCGCACGGATTGCAGGCCTCAGGAAGTGTCCGTGCCTGCTCGAAGGGTGTCGAGCCCAGAATGTCGGCGCCAGCGGAGATCAAGTCTGAAAGCGGCTCTCCCGATCCTGTCCAATAGACGCAGGGCTGAGTCGTGCCTCTTGGTGTAACTCGTACGGTGCTCACGCCACAACCGCCTCGGAGCGGTGGAAGCCCCGCCATCGCTCGCACCAGCGGCTCGCCAATGGCGATCACGTCCGTTTCCGCAAAGAGACGCCGAAATCCCTCCCAATACTCCCCGTAGGACAACGCATAAGTGTCGGATCGCACCGCCTGGTACACGTTCACGCGCAGGGGAGCGTCAAACTGTTTAGCTACTCGCGCGACCGCAGCCAGACGCAGGTAGTTCGCCTTCATCATGACCGCGACGATGGTTACAGGCACGCCGAGCCTTACGCAACGTTCTGCTTGCCCGTGGATCAACTCCCAATTGCCGTTTCCGCGCTGTGCATCCTGTTCCGCTTGCGTGGGGTAATCAAGGGAAAACTCGATATCGTGAAAGGCGCGTAATTCGTTATCTTCCAAAACAGCAACACTGTGCCCGTTGGAAGTGATGGTGAGCTTGATGGATTGTGTGCGCAGATAGGCCAGAATCGCCTTAAACTCTGGATGCATGCCGTTCTCACCGGTGCCCAGATTCACCGAACGGATCGGCAGTCGTTCCATGACAGACTTCACTTGATCCAGAGAGAGGCGATCCGTGCGGGTTGGATCCCGGTAGCAGAATGCGCAGGAGAGGTTGCACTCGTTAGTGAGCCCGAGCCCGAGCGAAATCCCGGCAACAGGTGCGCGCGCGATAGATGGTATGGATGAAGATTTGCCGGCAACGTTATTCATGGACCATTCTCCGTCAACCATCAAGGCAAACGCGCGAAGCATTGTGTGTAGCGCGCGACCGCGGCATACTCAGGCCGGCTGCCCAGCTTGCGCTCCAGTTCAAAAATCCGTTCGTAGTCTGCGCTGCGAGAAACCCGTGGCGGCAAATAGTCCGCAAGGACGCGTACACCTCGCTCGGCAATCTCCGCCAGCGACGCCGCTTTCAGCATGGCTCGCAAACTATCGGACGTAAATAGTCGCACCCGGCCTCCGTACAGGGATTCTTGTCCCCACTCGGCGGTGAGGCCATTTTTCGCTGCCGCCAAATCGCCTGCTTGGATAGCGGCCTTGAATACTTCGCCTGCCTGGTTGCGCACGAGAACGGACAATATCGCCGATGAATCCCGCAAGGCGCGAGCCGCTCCGCGCAAAACAGCGCCCGGATCGTCGCAATATTCCAGGATGTTGTGGCAAAGAATTACGTCGAACGATCGAGTGTGGAACAAGTTCGCCAATTGGGTGGCGTCGCCGTGTTGCAGCACAACCTTATCCGTAACCCCTGCTTCCCGTGCCGCGCGCTTCGCGATATCCATCATCGCTGGAGATGAATCCAGCATCGTGACGTGCATGCCGAGTCGCGCCAGGCGAACAGCGGTCGCTCCTGTGCCGCACCCGACATCAAGCGCACACAACGGCTTCTCGGCCTGCGACCGGGGAAGAAAATCCTGCAGGTTGGCAAAGGCCAAGTCGGATCGCAATCGGCCCTCGGGCGTCTCGAGGTAGACGGCATACTGGTTCGCGCCGCTCTGGAAGCGTTCACTGTCGGCCTTGGCAGTCATCTTCATGCGACCCTGCGCGTGCGCCTCACCGTTCGACCTTCGCCCCGCTCCACAAGCCTTCGTACGTTGCCCGCATCGCTGCGAACGCGTCCGTGATCTGAGTCAGCGTTGTGGGGGCCGACTTGGCGCCATCCTTGAAGGAAGCTCCGGAGTGGTAACATGCGGTCCGATCAACGATGAGGTAACGGTCGTGGAAGTTTTGGGCTGACCGAACTTGCACTTTTGTCTTGGTCTGCTGAACGAAGGCATCTACAGCCGGGAGGAGCGTCTGCAACTTTTCCCTGGCAAGTAGGCGCGTGGTTACGGCAAGTGGCACATTCGGCAGATACCGTGAAATGAACTCGGCGTCGAGGTAGGGATCGATGAAAAACAGATCTTGCTGGGAGAGTTCGATTATTTTTCGAATTTCATCGAAGTAATCGAATACCATTCCATGCGGCAAGGCCAGATTCACAGGTCCGAGCGTCTGCATCCGCAGATCATGTCTAGCTTGCTGTAGAAGTGTGAGCATACTGCTAAGAGCCACGCCAGCATCACTTGCCACTAATCCGTGGATTCTTTCGGTGTATGCCCTCATTAAGCTGCCCATTTCGGGCTTCCACTGCTCCACCAGCGCCGACGCTCGACCAAACCAGCCCAGGTTCTCCTCAGTCGCATGTCGAATGGTCGGTCTAGGCGGCATCGTCTTCAGTATGTCCTCAGCCTCGACCAACAGTTGTTCCTTCGTCATGATCCGAGCATACCTTTAAAATGGTGCAAGAACGTCGCCGTCGCGAGTAGGATGCCTAAGACTAGGCCGAACGAAACACAGCATTCATTTTCCGAAGAGCTTAGTAAGTATGTCTTCCATTGTCTTCAGCTGTTCGAATCTACCACCTGGAATGAGTCGGTGATTTCGACGAGGCGGGCGCTCTCCCTTTTTGTTGTGAGTCGCCCGTAAGGGAATTTGGCAATCGTCGACCAGAGGCAATGGATCACCTGGTGCCGCTCCGAAGCAGAAGAAAGGCCCCATATCAAGGCGGTCGGTTACCCGAATCCAGATCACACATCCACTCGGCTTGTCGGCCAAAGCCAGCGACACAGACACGTCGCCAGGCTTCTTCGAGGTTCCGGTCTTGAACTGGATGTGGCGTACAACCCGACCCTGTGTCATCACAAGGTCATAGCCATGGGCGTCGAACTCGGAACGAAGTACTTCTACATCGACAACGCCGTTTCGCCACAGGAGTCGGAGTGCATCGCCGACGAAAGCATGTTCTACAATGCGTTCTCGTAGCGTCGAATGCGTAAAATCGTTTTCTGGCATTCCGCAGCCTCAAGCGGACAGAAACTCCTTCGTCCTTAACTCCTTGATTGTATCTCTCAGGTGCCGCTCTCAAAACGACCTCAGCTAGCGTGCCGCGCGCGGAACGCCTCAACTGAAGAACGGAGAAAATCGCGGACCAATGCTGCGATCTCATCCGCCGCCGTGTCCAATGCGAAATGACCGGCGTCGAGAACGTGAACTTCAGCGTTCGGAACGTCCTTGCGGTAACGTTCCGGCTCGCCGGGATCGAACGAGAGATCATATTTACCCCAGATCACCAGCAAGCGCGGCTGCTTCTCGCGCATCCATGCCTGCCATTTTGGATAGGAGTCCACATTGGTTCGATAGTCGTAGAACAAATCACTTTGAATGTCGGCCTGCCCCGGCTGGTTGAGAAAATAAAACTCATCGGTCCAAAGATCGGGATCATAGCGTTCCACGTTCGGATCGTTTCCCACATGACGCGTGCGCGTAGTCGCGAGCGACAGGAGATTTGTGCGTAGCGCACTCTCGTTGGCAGTACGATCAGCCCAAAAAGCCCGCCGCGTCTTCCAATTCGCCCCCAACCCTTCGTTGTGCGCCACAGCATCCTGGACAATGAGCGCCTCGATGCGCTCCGGATGAGCCAAGGCCATGCGAAAACCGACCGGGCCGCCGTAATCCTGCATGTAAAGTGTGTAGCGCGAAAGCCCGAGCGCTTCGGTAAAGTGATTCATAACCTCCGCATAGTGATCGAACGTGTACGCGAATTTCTTCGGGTCCGGCCAGTCGCTGTGTCCGAAGCCAGGGTAATCGGGCGCGACCAGGTGATAGCGATCGGAAAGCCGGGCGAAGAGTGGCTCGAACATCCGCGATGATGACGGAAGTCCGTGGAGCAGGAGTAGCGTCGGCGCGTCTTTCGGGCCGGCCTCTCGGTAAAAAATGGAGAGCCCATCTATCGGTATCGTGCGATAAAAAGTCGGGTGTTCCATGGGACGTCCCTTTCCTGGGCCTTGAGCCAGCAATTGAAATGCTGCGAGCACTACAGAAGCCAACAACGCCATGGAGGAAACCGGCAAGCATCGAGTCCAACGGGGCGAGCTGAAAAGACGCATCGTTTAGCTCCGCTTATGCGAGCCTCTTTTAGCCCGCCACCTCGAAAATGACTTCCAGCTCAACCGGAGTGCCGAGCGGAAGGCTTGCGACGCCATACACCAGCCGGCAAGGGCTCTTGTCTTTTCCGAAGACGTCTTGCAGCAACTCCGAAGCAGCGTCAGCGACTTTCGGCTGATCGCGGACATCTCCCGAAGTGGCCACCGACACACCGAGCCGGACGATTCGCGTCACTCGGTCGAGCGATCCCAAATGCTGCCGCGCGACCCCGAGGACGTTGAGCGCGGCGAGTTTCGCCGCCTCGCGTCCAGCGTCTACGTCGAGTTCCGCGCCGACTCGCCCAATGAATTTCGCCACCCGGCCTTCCGTGGGAAGCATCCCGCTCAGAAAAAGCAGATTGCCTGACTGCACCGCTTCCGTGTAGGCCCCGAACGGCTCAGGGGGCGCCGGGAGCTTAATACCAAGTTCTTTCAACCGCTGTTCGGCGCTGACCGGCCGAGCGCCTTCGGGGGTTACCATTTTTCAACCTGCGCAGGGACCACGTGCAGCACCTCCCCGGTCACCTGACCGGCGTAGATCCGTTGATATTGGACTTCTGGGTCCGACGGATTTCGATTGTGTGGGACATGCTATCACCTGAGATGCCTGGACGGATTGCTGACCGCGCACCGCTGGAAGATTAGAAACGGGGAGTCGGCTTCTGTTTACCACCAGGGTAGTGGCGCCTGTAGATTAGCCAGCAGCCATTTTCAAGGCGACTTCTGCAATCCGGTTCAGTGGAACAACAGAGACCGCGGCCCCGCGGGCAATCGCTT
>Ga0210406_10004156_pt1 | contig 15637 bp, 14 predicted proteins | sample IncBWC30MmetaG_FD_155454 | JGI IMG/M metagenome (GOLD analysis project Ga0210406, IMG submission 155454) | Forest soil microbial communities from Barre Woods Harvard Forest LTER site, Petersham, Massachusetts, United States - Inc-BW-C-30-M | ecosystem: Environmental > Terrestrial > Soil >... | reverse complement strand
GCATCACCCCGATCATGGCGATGGTCGCAGAATTGCGCCGCCGGCACGCCGAGTTCCGCCTGCATTACTGCACGCGCTCACCCGAAGAGACCGCGTTTCTCGACGATCTCGCCGTGCTCGCCGCGCAAGGGTTCGTGCAGTTCCACCACGACGGCGGCGACCCGGCCAAAGGGCTCGACCTCGCCGCGACATTGCGCGAATGCCGGCCGGGCACCCACCTCTATTACTGCGGTCCCGCCGGGATGATGACGACGGCCGCCGCGGCCTCGGCCCATTGGCCGCCGGGGACCGTGCACTGCGAATATTTTGCCGGGCCGAACGCGGTCCCGCCGCTGATGCCGGACTAGTCCAGCGCCTTACGCGTTCAGACCTTGAGGATTTCGGCGTTCGGGGCCGCTTCCAGCTCGCATGCGTTCACCGTCATCGCCAGCATGCTGTAATACCCGATGGCGCTGGTCAGCTGGATGAAGCCGTCATTGCCGAACCGCGTCTGCATCGCCTTGGCGCTGGCGTCGTCGATGCGATGTCTGCGCAGGAGCTGCCGGGTGAATTCGACGACAGCGGCGTCCTCCGGCGGAATGCCGCGCGAGTGGTTCTCGCGGATCGCGGTGATCGTCGCCTCCGGGACGCCGAGCCGGCGGGCGCCGCCTGTCTGCGCGCCCCAGACATAGACTGCCTCGAACTCGCGCGCGACGGTCATCGCGGCGAGCACGCGCACCCGCATGTCGAGCGAGCCCTCGAAGCGGACGTACGCGCCGAGATGCGCTAGGCGACCCGACAGCTCCGGACTGTGAAGGAACATTGTAAACGGCCCCTGGACCGCGCCGCGGCTCGCGACGATCGAATCGAACACCTTCTGATGCTCGGCAGCGACCTGATCCTTGCTGGTGATGGGCGGAAGTCTTGCCATGGTCGAGTCCTCCAGCGATGCGGCAGCCGTGCTTCTCTCGTCGGAACGGCTCGCAATTATGATCGGCTAATCTGTCGAAAAGCCGCCCCCAGGATAGGTCCGGCATTGAGCGAGGTGAAGCGCATTGTATCCCTCGGGCGGGCCGCTATCTCGAACCTTCCCTCGTCACCCTCATCGATCCCCTGCGTGTTTGGCGGGTGGAGCCGGCATCTTTTATCGGAGATTGCCTCGGCGCCCGAATGAGGCCGAGTACCGTCGGTCCACGCTAGGAAGCGGGCTCGCGGCTACCACGCGGGTGGCGGGTACCACATCGGTGGCGGATACCACGGCATCGGCCGGTACGGCCAGGAATACGGCCCTGGCGGCGGGTACCATGGGGGTGGCGGCGCATAGGTAGGCGCCGCTGCCACCGACGGTCCGTAAGCGGGCCAACTTCCGCCTGAGATGCGGTTGAGCTCCTGGCGGTTCAATTGATTGGCTACGCGATCGCTCGACCGCGAGGCGCGCCTGCTCGGAGCGCGTTGCACCGGGTGCGCTGGCGGCACAGCGGCACGGAGAGTATCCGGTGGAGCAGCCGCGACAGGAGCACCGGCGGGCGGTGCTGATGGGGGTGGTGCACCTTGCTGGACTTGCGCCCGGCCGGACGCCGCAACCACAAACAGTGCGGCAATAACCAGAACTGCCAAGACATGCTTCATGGGGCAACCTCGCGAAAGGGACGGTCGAGCCTGCAGCGCTCCATCGCGAAGGCTCGAGGCGCGTCCCGCAACATTTAGCAACTCCACGCGCCACCGATAGCCCGCGCCTTCAATCTATTCCAGTAGGTCCGCTTGCGACCACCGATATGGAAGGGTTCATGGAGATTTTTATTGATATTATCGCAATTATGTGCTACGAGATGCTTACCCGCCAACCAATTGGGGGCAGCATGAGATAGTGCACATTAGGTTTGCCGATCACTGGCAGTTGCCGCGTGGACCTGTTGCAGACCGGGCCGAGCACCGCAGGTTGGGTCTGCGCCTGAATCCCACCTGCATTATCAGGTTGGGAAGAAGTAGCTCTCGCGTAATGCGCGAAAACCGATTCCTCGCCAGATCCCACTCGCCAGGCCAAGCCGGAGCTTCAACCTATTGGCGAGATTTTGCTGCAGATTCGCCGCAGATGGCGTAATGCGAAATCGCGAATGTAAATCCATGGTTGCAGACGCCGGATATCAGATCAGTAAGTCTGCCGCATGATACCGGGGGCGTTCCGGGTTGCCAGGCGTCAAACCTGGTCTAGAATGGGGTTAAGAATCTGCGACTTTTTCCGGAGGGTTCGCCATGATTACCAAATTCGACAGTCTGTTCGCCGGGCACATCGACATGGAGAATGCGGGGTATGGCGGCACCGCGGTGAACGACCGCCGGTTTCCGAACGAACAACTCGCCACCGTCTTCGACAAGGCCGAAGGGATGGCGAAGCTGATGGATCGCCTCGGCTACAACGCCTTCTGGATGGCCGAGCACCATTTCCAGCACGAGGGCTATGAGTGCATTCCCAACGTGTTGATGGCGGCACTGCACCTCGCCCACCTGACGCGGAACATCAAGATCGGCTGCGGCTTCAACATCACCCCGATGTGGCACCCGCTGCGCCTCGTCGAAGATTATGCCACGGCCGACATCCTGACCGGCGGGCGGGTCATCTTCGGCGTCGGGCGAGGCTATCATACCCGCGAAGTCGAAACCTTCGGGTCGCCGCTGCTCGATCAGCCGGCCAACCGCGAGCTCTTCGAGGAGCAGGTCGACATCATCTTCAAGGCGTTCAACAACGAGTCGTTTTCGCATCGCGGCAAGCATTACACCTTGCCGCCGGAGGTCCCTTACCGCGGCTATGACCTCAAGGAATTAACCGTCGTCCCGCGGCCGGTGCGGCTTCCGGTCGAGTGCTGGCAGCCGGTTCAGGGGGGCACGGCGCGGGCGCTGGATTTCATGGCCAAGCACGGGATCAGGGGCCTGATCGGTGGCGGTTCGGCCGAAGGCGGTGCGATGCACCGGGTCGTCCTCGATTGGCAGGCGGCGCACGCCCGGATCGGCCAGCAACTGGAGCTGGGCGAACGGCTATGTTTTGGCTTCCACTTCTACCTCGCCAAGAACCGCGAGCAGGGCATCCGCGAAGCCGCCAAATACTACGAAGAGAACATGAAGATGTTTGGCGAGCTGCGGCTGGTGCGGGCGTTGAGCGACGAGCAGATCGAGATCATGCGCGACCCGAAGCGCGCTCCCCACGCCAAGCTGCCGCGGATCGAGGACGCGATCGCCAATGGCGGTGTCTTGTGCGGCTCACCCGAGCAGGTCGTCGAGCACCTGAAGAGCCTCGAGCGGCGCTATCCGGGTCTCGACCGAGTGTCGGTGAGCTTGTCCGTCGGCGTTCCCAAGTCGGTCTGCCTCGAACAGCTCGAATGGTTCGGGAAAGAGGTCATGCCCGAGTTCCAAAAGGCGAAGGTCGCCGAACCAGCCTTTGCGAACTGAGATGACCGCTCTCGGATTACCAAAGGCCGATCGTCCGAAGGAAGTCGGGCTGTCGGCGAAGCGTCTCGCGCGCCTCTCGGCGACGTTCAGTGAGGATGTGGAGCGCAACATGATTCCCGGGGCGGTGGTGCTGATCGCCCGCGGTGGCCGTGTTGCCTATGCCGAGGCCTTCGGCTGGCGCGATCCCGAGGCCAAGGCGCCGATGGAGCTCGACGCGATCTTCCGGATCGCCTCGATGACCAAGCCGCTGACCTCGGTCGCCGCGATGATCCTGGCGGAGGAGGGCAAACTGCAGATTGCCGCCCCGGTCGCCGAGTACCTCCCGGAATTCGCAAATCGTACGGTCGGCGCCGAGCGCGTGCCGGCCAAGCGGGTGATGACGGTGCAGGATCTGCTGCGCCACACTTCCGGCCTGACCTATGCGGCATTCGGCGACTCGCCCGTGCAGATGATTTGGCGCGACGCCCAGCCGATGACCGAGAACCAGACCAGTGCGGAGATGGTGGCCAAGCTCGCCTCTTTACCGCTGATGTTCGAGCCGGGGACGACGTGGGAATACAGCATGTCGACCGACGTCCTCGGCCGAGTGGTCGAGGTCGTGTCCGGTCAGAATCTGGCGGATTTTATTGATGCGCGGATCTGCCGGCCGCTCGACCTCCGCGATACCGGGTTCGCCGCGACGGGTGAGCGGGCGGCGCGTGTCGCCGAGCCGCAGGTCGATCCGGTGACGGGGGTGCGACCGCCGATGCGCGACGTCCTTCACCCGGGGCCGTGGGCATCGGGCGGCGGCGGCGCGGTGTCCACGGCAGCCGACTATGTCAGGTTCTGTCAGATGCTGCTGAACGGCGGCGAGCTCGATCGGACCCGGATTTTAGCGCCGAATACCGTGGCGCTGATGGCCTCCGATCATCTGCCGCCCGATTGTGCTTACGGCGATACTGCTCGCTCGCGGTTCGGGGCGCTCGCACCCGTGCCGGAGATGGGCTACGGCTTCGGCCTCGGCTTTGCCGTGCGCACCGCCGCCGGCCGATGCCCGCTGCCGGGCTCGATCGGCGAATATTTCTGGGGCGGCGTCCTCGGCACCTCGTTCTGGATCGACCCGGTCGAAGAGCTCGTCGTCGTCGCGATGATGACGGCCCCCGAGCGGCGGCTCTATTACCGCCACCTGCTGCGCCCGCTCGTCTACGGCGCCCTTGTCGGGCCGATTAGAGACTAGGCAGCGGATCGTAGCTCGGCCCGGCCTGAGGCGATCGCGCGCACGGTTGCGGCGAGCTGGCTGCGGAGGTCCGGCAATAGCAAGGACACGAGCTTTTCCTCGAGGCCGAGCGCAACGATGCCGTGCACGGCCGAGAACAGGGTGCGCGCGAGAGTTCGGCGCGCGTCCCCTTCGAGCGCGGGCAGTAGCGTGAGCAATGGCCGCTCGACGTGGGTGAACAGCATTTGCTGCTGCTCGACGAACCATGCGGGCAGCGCGCGGGCCTCGCTCATGCGGTGCTCGAAGAGCGCCCGCCAGCGGATCGTGTGCGTTGCGGCGAATTCGAGATAGGCGAGGGCGAGCCGCACCAGATCGTCCACCGCCGCCTCGGTCGAACCACTTGGGCTAGCCGACCGGACGGCGCTAAGTGCAGCGTCGAGCATCACCAGGGTTCGCGATCCGACGCACAGGATCAGCTCGTCGAGATGCTCGAAGACGTTATAGATGGTTCCGACGGCGCACCCCGCCTCGCGGGCAAGGTCGCGTGCCTTCAGAGCCGCGAGCCCCTTATCGGCGATCGTGCCTTCGGCGGCGTCGATCAGCCTCGTTCGCAGTGCTGCGTGACGGTCCGCCTGCTTCGCCATAAATCTCTCGCGGGGTTGGACGTAAGGATCTTGAACGACGTTCACTTGTGCTTACATCCAGCATTGTGAACGATGTTCATATCGGAGGCAAGGAATGTTCAAGACCCTGATCACGCTCGTTCGAGGACGCACCGCCGTGCTCGCGGAGGAGGTTGCCGATCAAAATGCGCTGTTAATCCTCGACCAGCAGATGCGCGATGCCACCGGGGCCCTCGACAGAGCCAAGAAGGCGCTGGCTATCGCCATCGCACAGGGGGGGCAGGAAGGCCAACGGCTGGATGCGACCCGCGCCCGGATCGATGATCTCGAGACGCGAGCGGTCGCCGCGATCGAGGCCGGCCGCGAGGATCTCGCAGCAGAGGCCGCGGAGGCGATCGCCACCCTGGAGGCCGAACGCGATGCCTCGGCAACGGCTCGCGCCCTTTTTGCCGCCGAGATCGCCAAGCTGAGGGGTCATGTCCTACAGCAGCAGATGCGGTTCTCGCACCTCGAGCGGGGGCGACGGATCGCCCGGGCGGCGGAGGCGGTTCGGGTCGCGCGTCGCGGCCGCATCGAGACCCCCGCGATTTTCGAAGGCACCCTCGCAGAAGCCGAGGCCACCCTTTCCCGGCTGCGCGAACGCCAAGTCGAGGCCGATGCCGCCGAGGCGGCGTTCGACGCGCTCGATGCCGCGACCGGCCCGATCGCCGTTGCCGAGAAGCTTTCGACCGATGGCTTCGGCCCGCGCCTCAAACCCAATGCCGCCGACGTGCTCGCCCGCCTGAGGCAACGCGCCGCCGGCGCCGAGCCGGCATCCGGTGCCTGATCTCATCTCCCATATCCCAATCGATAGGAATTCGACGATGAATCAACCAATCCTTCACCACAGTCAGTCCTGGATAGTCTTTACCTATGTCTCCTTTGTCGCAGCACTCGCGATGGTCGTCGGCGGTATCGCCCTGACGCCGATCGACCTCGCGATGAAGGGCTATCTCGCCATGGGGGTCGTCATGCTCGTCCAGTCCTGCATCACCCTCACAAAGACGATCCGCGACAATGACGAAGCCGGCAAGCTCGTCTACCGGATCGAGGACGCCAAGACGGAGCGCCTGTTGATGGACGTCGCCAAAGGACAAAGCTGAACGGCGGGATGCCGCCCTGATCCTTGGAGGGATCGATGTCGCAATCACTCCTCGCCACCCGGCGCTTTGCGCCCCTGTTCTGGTGCCAGTTCTTCTCTGCCTTCAACGACAACCTTCTGAAGAATGCACTCGTCTTGCTGATCCTGTTCAAGATTGGCGGCGCGACTGGGGAAGCACTGGTGACGCTGGCAGGCGGCATTTTCTTCGCGCCATTTTTTCTGCTGTCGGCCACAGGCGGCGAACTCGCAGATCGCTTCGACAAGGCCCTGGTAGCGCGCCTGCTGAAGCTCGCGGAAATCGGCGCGGCGGCCGTCGCCGTGGCCGGTTTCGAGCTGAACTCGCTGCCATTGCTGTTCGTGGCCTTGTTCTTGTTCGGCGTGATCGGAGCTTTGTTCGGGCCAATCAAGTACGGCATCCTTCCCGATAATCTGAAGCGGGAAGAGCTGCCGGCAGGCAATGCCCTTGTCGAGGGTGCCACCTTTATGGCGATCCTCGGCGGCACCATCGCGGGCGGCCTCGCGATGAGGGACGGCGGCGACCCTGCCGTGCTCGCCGTCACCCTGATGGTCTTTGCCATCCTGTGCTGGGCCGCCAGCCTCTTTATCCCGAAGATTGGGCAGGCCGCACCGGATCTGGCGATCGACCCCAACATCCTGGGCGCGACCACCCGGTTGCTCGGCGAGTTGTGGTCGGATATGCGGCTTTGGCGCTGTGCCGTGGTCGCCAGCATCTTCTGGCTGGTCGGCGCCATCCTGCTGTCGCTGCTGCCGCCGCTGGTCGTGCGCACGCTCGGCGGCGCCGAGACCGTCGTGACCATCTTCCTCGCGGTCTTCGCGGTCGCCATCGCGGTCGGCTCCGCCCTTGCCGCCTGGCTGTCGGCCGGGCGGATTGTGCTGCTGCCCACTGCCATCGGGGCATTGTTGATCGGCCTCTCTTCGCTTGATCTCGGGTTGGCGCTATTGCGCTTGCCTGCGGCCGACACGATCACGTCTCTGGCACCGTCGGCATTTTTTGCCCGGCCGATCGCCTGGCATGCCGCCATCGATCTCGGCATTCTTGCCGTCGCGGGCGGGCTGATGATCGTGCCGTCCTTCGCGGCGATCCAGGCCTGGGCTGCACCCCAGCGGCGCGCCCGCGTCGTTGCCGCCGTCAATGTGCTCAACGCTGCATTCATGGTCGGCGGCGCACTCGTCGTAGCACTCCTGCAGAAGGTCGGGGTCGGTATCCCGGTGCTGTTCCTCGGCATCGCCACCCTCGGTCTTCTTGCCGTCTTGTGGATCGGCAAGACCATGCCGACCAGCGCCCTCCACGACTTCCTGTCGATCCTGCTGCGCGCCTTTTACCGGCTCGAGGTCAGGGGGCGCGAAAATCTCGACAAGGCGGGCCCCAACGCGATCATCGCGCTCAATCACGTGAGCTTTCTCGACGGCGCCGTGGCACTCTCGATCCTCAACAAAGAGCCGGTCTTCGCGGTCGATCACGAATTCTCCCAGCGCTGGTGGGTGAGGCCTTTCCTCAAGCTGACGCGGGCGATACCGCTCGATCCCGCGCGGCCGCTGGCGACGCGGAAACTGATCCAGGCGGTCAGAAACGGCGACACATTGGTGATCTTCCCGGAGGGACGCATCACCGTGACCGGCCAGCTGATGAAGGTCTATGATGGGGCAGCACTGATCGCCGAGAAATCAGGCGCGATGGTCGTGCCGGTACGTATCGAGGGTCTGGAGGCCACGATCTTCTCGCGGCTCAGCCGCGACCAGGTCCGGCGCCGCTGGTTTCCCAAGGTCAGGGTCACCGTGCTCGAGCCGGTGCGTCTTACCGTCGACGATGCATTGAAGGGCAAGGCGCGCCGTCAGGCGGCGGGGGCGATGCTCTATCAAATCATGTCCGACTTGATCTTCCGCACGACGCCGACCGACCACACGGTGGTCGAGGCGGTAGTCGACGCAGCAAAGATCCAAGGCTGGCGCCGCATCGCGGTCGAAGATCCGATCAGCGGCAAGCTCAGCTATCGCAAGCTTCTTGTCGGCGCGCGCCTGCTCGGCGCGAAGTTCGTGCCACTTGCCGGTGAGGGTGAAACGGTCGGGGTGATGCTGCCCAATGCCAATGGTGCTGCGGCGACCTTGCTCGGCTTGATGTCGGCGGGACGCGTCCCGGCGCTGATCAATTTCACCGCGGGTGCCAGCAACATCCTCGCCTCCTGCGCCGCGGCCGAGGTGAGGACGATCATCACCTCGCGAGGGTTTGTCGAAAGGGCCAGGCTCGGCCAGTTGGCCGGCACGCTCGCCGCGACCATCCGCATGGTTTACCTCGAGGATGTGCGCGAGAGGATTTCGCTCCCCGACAAGATCCGCGCCCTCCTCCGCTACCGTCGCGCGCTTGTGACGCGCGACGCCGATGATCCGGCCGCTATCCTGTTCACCTCGGGCTCGGAGGGGACGCCGAAGGGTGTGGTACTGTCGCACCGCAACATGTTGTGCAATGCAGCTCAGGCCGCGGCGCGCATCGATTTTGGCCGCACCGACAAGGTCTTCAACACACTGCCGGTATTCCACTCCTTCGGGCTCACCGTCGGGCTGGTTCTGCCGCTCGTATCCGGGGTTCCGGTCTTTCTCTACCCCTCGCCATTGCACTATCGCGTCGTCCCAGAGCTGGTCTATGGCGCAAACGCAACGATCCTCTTCGGCACCGATACCTTTCTGTCGGGCTATGGGCGCGCCGCGCACCCCTATGATTTTCGCTCGGTGCGCTACGTGCTGGCGGGTGCCGAGCCGGTCAAGGAGACGACGCGGCGGCTATGGGCGGAGAAATTCGGTCTGCGCATTCTCGAGGGCTACGGGGTTACCGAAACCGCGCCCGCACTCGCCCTCAACACGCCGATGTTCAACCGCTTCGGTACGGTCGGGCGGTTGCTGCCCGGGATCGAAGCGCGCCTCGACCCGGTCGAGGGCATCGATGAAGGAGGGCGCCTCTACGTGCGCGGCCCCAACGTCATGCTCGGCTATCTCAAAGCGGATCGGCCCGGTATGCTGGTGCCGCCGGAAGAAGGCTGGCATGATACCGGCGATATCGTGACGATCGACCGCGAAGGGTTTGTGACGATCAAGGGCCGCGCCAAGCGCTTCGCCAAGATCGGCGGCGAGATGATCTCGCTCGCAGCGGTCGAAGCCCTGGCATCCGAGCTGTGGCCCGAGTCTCAATCGGCGGTCGTCGCCGAACCCGATCCCCGCCGCGGCGAACGGCTCGTGCTCGTCACCGAGAAAGAAGGCGCGACGCGCGCCGCCTTTCAGGCCCACGCGAGAGCTAGGGGTGCGTCTGATTTGATGGCGCCGGCCGAGGTGATGGTCGTCGACAAGCTGCCGCTCCTGGGGTCGGGCAAGGCCGATCTCGTTAGTGCCGCACGACTCGTCGCGGGGCGGCAGAGCATGGCGGCTGCATAGGCAGCCGATCAACCCGCTTGCCGGCCGCTGCGCAGCTAGTGCTGCAATTGCTGTGGCAGGGCGGCGATCGCGGCGTCGATTAATGCGGCACCGCGCCTCTCGTCGAGTTCGGCGACGATGACCTGACGGGCGGCTGAAATCGCGACATCCACGGTAACAGCGCGGATTTCGGCGATAGCCTTAGCCTCCTCTTGCGCGATCCGCTCCTCCGCCAGGCGCCGGCGCCGCGCCAGCGTCTCCTCGAGGTTGCGCGCCGCTTGCGCCGCGACCCGCTCCGCCTCGTCCCTTGCGTGAGCGAGGATCGCCTCGGCCTCGGCCCCGGCCTGCCGCTGCTGTTGCTGGTATGCGGCGAGCGCCCGCTCGGCTTCTTCGCGCAGGCGCTGTGCCGCGGCGAGCTCGTCACGGATACGCGTGGCGCGGGCATCGAGCCCGCCGAGGATCGCCCTGCGCGCCGGCTTCCAGACGCCGATGACGAAAATCAAGACCGCGAGGACGACCCAAAACTCCGGATCCTCAAGAAGCGGCATCATCACCGGGCACGCTCGGCCATCGCGCGGTCGACCGCCGGAGCGAGCTTCGCCTCGTCGGCGGCGGAACCCGTCAGCTTCTCGGTAACCGAGCGGGCGACATCGACAGCGACATTCCGGATCTCGGTGAAGGCCCTCTCCTTCGCTGCCCCGATCTCCCGCTCGGCGGCCCTTGTCTGCTCGGCCAGCGCCTCGGCGAGCTGCCGCTGCCGCAGGGCGGCTTCGGCGGCGAACCGGTCGGTGCGTTCCTTGATGGCCGCCTGCGCCTGAGCGCGGGCCTCGGCCAAAGTCCTCTGATAGGCGGCAATCACCGCTTCAGCTTCGGCCTTCATCGCCGCTGCGCGGGCGAGGTCGTCATCCAACCGCTTGCGCCGCGCCTCGATGATCGCATCGACCCGCGGGAGGCCCAGCCTCGACATCAGCAGGTAGAGCGCGATGAAGGAAATCGCCAGCCAGACGAGCTGCGGCGCGAAGGTCGATACGTCGAGCTGCGGCATCGCCGATCGTCCCTGTCGTCAGGTCCTCAGAAGACGAAGAGGATCAGGAAGGCGATGGCGAGGCCGAAGAGGCCGGTCGCCTCGGCCAGCGCGAAGCCGAGAAACGCAAAGGGCTGCACCTGCCCCTGCGCCGCGGGGTTGCGGGCGACCGAGCTGATCAATGCCGAAAACACATTGCCGATACCGATACCGGCCCCGACGAGGGCAATGCACGCAAGGCCGGCTCCGATCATTTTGGCGGAAGCGAGATCCATCTGGTTTTCCGTAAGTTCAGAGGTAAGGAGGGGCGTCAGTGGAGGTGGATGGCGTCGCTGAGATAGAGGCAGGTGAGGATGGCGAACACGTAGGCCTGCAGCGCTGCGACGAGGACTTCCAACGCGACGAGCAGGATGTCGATACCCATAGGCAATATCCCGAGCAGACCGATGCTCGCGGCGAAGCCGGCAAAAATCGCCAGCATCGTGTGCCCGGCCAGCATGTTGGCGAAGAGCCGGATCGCCAAGGTAAACGGGCGAATGAAATAGGACAGCAATTCGATCGGCACGAGCAACAGCAAGAGCACCGGCGGCACCCCTTGGGGCACAAACAGCCGCAGAAAATGGAAACCGTGGCGGACGATGCCGATGATCGTCACGCCGATAAACACGACCGCGGCAAGGGCGAAGGTGACGACGATCTGGCTCGTGACAGTGTAGCTGTAGGGGATCATCCCCAGAAAGTTGGCGAACAGAATGAACATGAAGAGCGTAAAGACGAACGGCAAGAATTCGCGGCCGCCATGCCCGACATTGGTGTCGATCATGTCAGCGACAAACTCATAGCTCATCTCGGCGAGCGACTGCCATCGGCCGGGGACGAGAGCGCGCTTGCGCGTGCCGAGGACGAGGAGTGCCGTGACCAGCACCACGACGATGGTCATCAGCAAGGCCGAGTTGGTGTACGAAACGTCAAGGCGACCGATGTGGATTGGAATGATCCGCTCGATTTGAAATTGCTCGAGCGGGTGGATCTCTATCGCCAATTCAGCAGTCCTCGTCGTCCCATCGTTTTGAACCGGCGCCGCTCTCTGGGGGCCTGCGATAGCCTGCCGCCCCGCTGACCCCGGTGACGGCGCGATAGACGTTCAGCATGCCGGCAGCGACCCCCAGAAAGAATAGCACGATCATCCCCCACGGCCGGGTGCCGAGCCAGCGATCGATCGCCCAACCCAGTCCCGTCGCGACGACCACCGCGACAACCAGCTCAATGCCGATGCGCAGGCCGACGGCGAGCCCCCCTTGCATCGCCGCGCGGTCGCCGGTCGCCGGCTCTGTCCGGACACGCTGCGCCCGCGCCTTCTCGATATCTTCGCCAAGTCGCCTCAGAGGATCGGGTGGCCTGCCCTCGCTCATTCCGACGAACGCAATGTCCGGCACCTGTACCAACGGTAGAATAGCCAAAACGCGCGCACCATAGTAACGTCCCCGAAACCTGTCAACGCGGCCCGGCGTCGGGCAAACTAGGGTTTGCCGCAGCGCGAGCGCCGTCACCGCCTCCTCGCCGTCTGATGAACCCACGCCGAGATTCTCGCAGGGACAGCTTACTGTTTTTGCTGATTTTGCTGTTTTTACGCCAAATTATTAGCGGCCGAGCTCGCGTTCCCCCGCGGAAATCCTGGGCCGCCGACGGTTTAGCGAACGAAAAAACAGCGAGAGGTCCCGCTGTTTCGCCGCTGTTTTCCGCTGTTCTTGTGAAAGCAAGGGCCGCTGGGAGGAGGAGTGAGGAGATTGCATGTGCGGCGTAATAGCGCAAAAAGCACAGTTTGTCAATTAGTGAAATGTTATTATGGCAACAATCAGCCCCGACGACACAAGTGGCCGCCCGGCAATGCGCCGCGGGAAAGGGCTGCAAGACGCCAGAGTCCGGCCCGCAGGGGCTGGGTGGGTGAGAGTTTCCACGCAACCTTCTGCTTGATTACGACCCGATGGCCGCCGCGCCACTCATGTGCGGCTTGAGTGCGGCATAGATAAAGCCGTTCACTGGGGTCGGGATGCCGTGGCGGCGGCCCAATTCGACGACTTTGCCGGCGAACCACGGCAGCTCGAGCCGGTTGCCGCGGAGTAGGTCGTTCCCCATCGAGGTCATGTGGTAGGGCGGCATCGACCGCATCATTGCCATTCCGTTGTCGATGCCGTCCGGCGGCAGCCTCACCCCCTCAGCCAGGCCCACTGCGACGGTTTCGCGCAAGGCCGCCTCGTAGAGGGCAAAAAGATCGGGGTCGTCGCGCCATTTGCCAAGCGGCACCCGGGTCAGCGCGTTGAGCCCGCTGAGCGGCACTAAAAGAAGGAACTTTTCCCAGATCGGAACGCGGATGTCCGAGCTCAGCACCCCCTCGAAACCGGCCGCTTCACACATTTCGCGCAGACACTGACCGCGCTCGCTGCGCCGGCCATCGAGCTCGCCGAAGGTCATCCGCTGATAGGTGCCGGTCTGTCGGACCACACCGGGGGCAGCGATGTTGCCGGTGACAAAGGCGGTGCCGCCCATCACCGCCTCAGGTCCGAGGATCGGGATCAGCCGATCGGCCGCGTCGACGCCATTCTGCAATGGGACGACGGCGGTCTCCGGTCCTAGGATAGCGCGGAGCTGCGCGCCGGCCTCTTCAACGTCCCACAGCTTGACGCAGAAGAGCACGAAATCGACGGTGCCGATCCCGGCAATGTCTTCAGTGGCCTGGGCCGGGCTGATATGGGTGTCGCCGCGGTCCCCCTCGACCCGTAGTCCGTTCTCGCGGATCGCCGCAAGATGCGCGCCGCGCGCGACAAAGATGACGTCCGCCCCAGCCGCCGCGAGCGAGGCGCCATAAGGTCCGCCGATGCCGCCCGTGCCGACCACCGCGATCCGCATGAGCCTCTCCTACGTCATGCCGAATGTGATTGGACCCAAGCTGGTGGAGGTGGTCGTCTAAATTTCTTCACCTGAACCACCCCGGCTCAGTTTGGATAGACGATTGTCCGCAGCATGACGCGGCGCTCTTCGGGGTGGTAGTCGCCGGCACCGCGGTGCATCGTCGCCCGCTCGTCCCAGATCAACAGATCGCCGACCTGCCAGGAATGGTAATAGGTGAAGCGTTCCTGGGTGGCGTGCGCGGCGAGCTCCTCGATCAGCTGCCACGCCGCCTCGCGCGCCATCCCCTCGAAGCCATGCGTGTGCATCGGGTTGACGAACAGGATCGCGCGCCCGGTGACGGGATGGTTGATCACCGCCGGGCGCCGCTGCTCGGCATATTTCTTGTCGGTCCGGCGCATTTCCTCTTCGGGATCGTAGAGCCGCGCCCCGGCGGGGCCGTCGGTGCGGCCGTGCAGCCCGACAAGCCCGGCTAGGCGATCCTTCATCGGCTGCGGCAGCGTGTCATAGGCGGCGCGCATATCCGCGAACATCGTCCCGCCCTTGCTCGCCGGAACCTCCAGCGCGTGCAGCATGGCGAGTACCGGCGGCACCTCCTCGTAGGTCGAATCGGTGTGCCAATCGGTGGCGCGCTTGACGCCGTACCAATCGATGTTCCCGTCCGCGTCGACATTGCGCAGCCACGAGACTTCGGGATGCTCCTCATGGCGGTAACTGACGAGCGAATGGATGCGCGGCGCACCGAACCGGCGCCCAAAGGCGGCGATATCGCCGGCGCCGAGATGCTGGTTGCGGAAGACCAGCACCGGATGCTCGGCGAAAGCCTCCTGGATCCATGCGAAAGTCGCATCGTCGAGGGACTGCGACAGGTCGACGCCGAGAGCCTCGGTGCCGAGCGCTTCGCCAAGCGGGCGCAGTTCCGGTGTGGCCATGGATGATCCTCCGTCGTTGGTTTATTCCTCAGTTTACGCGGGGTCAGGCTACGCGTCTAATCGCGCATACCAGGAGTGCCGCCGGAGCAGCGCTATGCAATCCAGGGACAACCTCTACAAGACCGCCGGGGTCGACACCGCAGCCAAGCAATCCGGCCTGGACAAGATCGTCGCGCGCATCAAAGACACCTGGCCGGCCCCGGACGGGGTCGGAACCGTCAAATTGGATATCGGGTACTTCGCCAACGTAATCGATATCGGCGGGATCGGCTTGGCGTTTTGCACGGACGGAGTCGGCTCTAAGTCGATCATCGCGCAAATGATGAACCGCTACGACACGATCGGCATCGATTGCGTCGCGATGAACGTCAACGACGCGATCTGTGTTGGGGCGCGGCCGATCTCGATGGTCGACTACATCGCGGTCGAGACCGCCGATGCGGAGATGCTGGGCGCCATCGCGATCGGGCTTGCGGCGGGCGCCAAAGCGGCTGGAATTTCGATTTGCGGCGGCGAGACGGCCCCGCTCAAGGACATCGTCCGCGGTTTCGACTTGGTCGGAACCGCGATCGGCATCGTGCCGCTCGACCGCATCATCACCGGCCGCGATCTAGCGCCGGGCGACGTGATCATCGGGCTCGAAAGCAGCGGCATCCACAGCAACGGGCTGACCCTGGCGCGCCACGTCTTCTTCGAGCGCGCCAAACTGCCGATCGGCCACGTGTTTCCCGAGCTCGGGATAGCCTTGGGCGAGGAGCTGCTGCGTCCGACCCTCATCTATGTGCCGGAAATTCTGGAAATCATCAGCAACATACGTGGGGTAAAGGCCCTGATTAATATTACCGGAGACGGATTGCTGAACCTCCCGCGTGTCGATGCGACAGTCGGGTTTCTAATCGATAACTTGCCGCCGGCTCCACCGATATTCCGAATGATTCAGAGGTGTGGAGACGTCGGCAATGCGGAAATGTT
>Ga0210406_10004155_pt1 | contig 15642 bp, 15 predicted proteins | sample IncBWC30MmetaG_FD_155454 | JGI IMG/M metagenome (GOLD analysis project Ga0210406, IMG submission 155454) | Forest soil microbial communities from Barre Woods Harvard Forest LTER site, Petersham, Massachusetts, United States - Inc-BW-C-30-M | ecosystem: Environmental > Terrestrial > Soil >... | reverse complement strand
TACCCTCCGCTGCTGTGGACCTTCCAAATGGCAACGCCCATTTCGATGGCCAGGAGCAGCGCCGCTCCCCGGGCAAACACTCCCAAGGCCAAAAGAACGGCGCCGAAGACTTCCAACACGCCGGAGATATAAACAAAGTATCCCGGCAGGCCGTGCTCCACAAAGAAAGCCTGCATTCCCGGCGCGGAGTGCGCCACCTTCGGATAGCCATGGGAGAAGAAAATCAGGCCCAGAACCACGCGAAGGACCAGCAACCCCACCGGCTGAAGGGAATTCAGAGATTTCATGAAGACTCCTCCGTGATTCGGTCCAAGAATTTGTTTCGCACGCCTGGGGATTTTAGCAGAAATGCAAAGCCGCCACCGGCGACCGCGGCGTTGGCGGAGTTTCAGGTACAATCTCTAGCGAATCATCAAGAGTGACGGAGAATCATGACGAAAGTTGAGGCGAGTGGTGTCACTTCCCGCGCGGCGTTTGGGGGCGGCACATGAAGAGAAAACTCCTCATCGCCGTGCCGCTGCTGAGCCTGGTGGCCCTGGTGGCCTGGATGCTCCGGCCCAAGCATGAAACGCTGGGCCAAGCCTTTGTCAGTGAAAAAGTCGCACCGCTCCTGACTGGCATCGCGCAAGTCCGCGAGCAGGTGGGAATACTGCATTACGGTGAACGCGTCGACGTGGTCGGCAGGCGCAATGACTATGTGAAGGTGCGAACGAACGCGGGCACGGTAGGCTGGGTGGAGAGCCGGAAGTTGATGGAACCAGTGCTGTGGCAGCGAAGCGTCAAGCTGCTGGATCAAACGCGAGGAATGCCGGTGCAGGCGCGCGGGCGCACCAAAGTTTCCACTAATTTGCGTGTGCAGCCAGGGCGGGCGGAGCCCCGCCTGTATCAATTCGGGCGAAACGTTCCCCTCGAAATCGTGGGCCGCGCGGTAGCTGATTGGGTGCAAGTCACGGATGAGAAAGACAACTCGAATGAGCCCGAAGAAACGAAAAAGGAAGATTGGTTTCTGATCCGAGGTGTGGCAACGCGGCCGCCGGGGGAAGCGTCCGCGCGCACCGCGGAAAATACGAACACGACCCAACCCGGCGACCAGACCGTGCCCATCGCCGGATGGGTGGTGGCGCGATTCGTGGAGATGGATCTGCCGGAAGCGGTGCGCGAAGGAGCGTCGTCCGCAAATATCCGTCCACTGGCGTGGTTTGAACTGAACCGCGTGAGCGACCCTTCGGGCGACAAGCCACAGTATCTTTTGGCCGCGACGCGCGGGCCGGAAGGCCAGGTGTGCGACTTTACGGCGCTGCGCGTTTATACCTGGTACGTCAAAAGGAGCCGGTACGAAACCGCTTTCATTGAAAATAATCTGTGCGGCCAATTGCCCGTTCGAATTGGCAAGGGACCCAAGGGCGAGCCCGAGTTTCGCTTCCACGTCATGGGCGAAGACAAAGAGGAACGCGTCTACCGGCTGATCCAGACCGTGGTTCGCCGAATCCGCCAACCGGGCGAATCTTCCGGAAAGCACGGCTCAACGAAGCAAGCAAAGCCAGCGGCGAAGAACTGATGCGGAGAGTGAAACGATGACGCTGCATATCAGCGAAGCCGAAGTGCGGGCCGTGCTAACGATGCCGCAGGCCGTGGAGGCGGTGGAAGAGATTTCGCGCAAGCAGGCCACTGGCGAAGTGGTCGTGCACCCGCGCCGGCGATTCGAATTGCCCGGAGGCGGATTCTTTCACTATATGGCCGCGGCGGATTTCTCGATGGGCTTCGTTGCCATGAAGCAGTACACCTACGTACGCGGCAAGCTGCGGTTTCTGGTTCCTCTCTACGAAATGGCCACCGGCGACCTTGTGGCGCAGATCGAAGCGGATTACATGGGGCGGCTAAGGACTGGAGCAGCCTCCGGCGTGGCCACGAAATACCTGGCGCGGAAGGATGCTCGCGTCGCGGCAATCATTGGCACCGGAGGCCAGGCGAGGACGCAGCTTGAAGCGATTGCCACGGTTCGAAAGCTGGGATCCGCGTGCGTCTACGGGCGCGATGTGGCGAAGCGCGAAAAATTCTGTACCGAGATGTCCGCCCGGCTAGGCATTCCGGTGGACTCGTGCACCTCAGTGGCCGAAGCGGTACTCGGCGCGGACGTTGTGTCCACTGCTACCACCGCTTCGCAGCCTGTGGTAAGCGGCGCGGACCTGTCGCCCGGCGTGCATATCAACGCCATTGGCGCCAACCACGCGCACAAGCGCGAGCTGGACGATGAAGCTGTCGCCAGCGCCGATGTCATCGTCGTGGATTCCGTAGAACAGTCGCGGCAGGAAGCGGGCGATCTGATCATCGCTTTTCACGGCGATGAGATTTGCTGGACCGGGGTCAAAAAGCTTTCCGAAATTGTCGCCGGAAAGGCCAGCGGCAGAACCAGCGATACGGAAGTCACGCTCTTCAAGTCGAATGGGATCGCTTCCTGGGATCTCGCCGTAGCGATGAAAGTCTATGCGATGGCGCGAGAGAAAAAGCTCGGCAGGGAATTGCCGCTCTGGAGTGAGGACGCGAAAAGTTAGGCCAGCGGCCTAAACACTTTTTTCATGGAGCTTGCGGTGCAAGGCATCGTGCAGCCGGGACTTCACGTCGGCGGGCAGCTCAATCGGCTTCGAGTCACAGAAAACATCCACGGTCAGCCTGGTTTGATCGACCACCATCTTGCAGTCTTCACAGTGCTCGAGATGGCGTTCGAGTTCCTGCCTGGCCGATAGCTCGAGTTCGCCGTCGATGTAGTCGGAAATCTCGCGAATGACGCCTTTGCAATTCAATGTGTGACACCTCGCCGAAAATAGCGATCCAGCCTCTGGCGGAGTTTGAGCCGCGCGCGCAGCAGCCGGGATTTTACCGCAGGAATCGAGATACCGAGAACTTTGGCGGTCTCCTCGGTGGAAAGTTCTTCGACGTCCCGCAACACAAAAACGACGCGAAAATCCGGCTCCAGCTTGTCAATGACTTCGGACAGGATTTCGTGCATTTCCGTCTGAGCGAACCGCTGCTCGGGACTCGGTCCCCAATCCTGGAGCTCGCGAGGCATGAGGTCTTCTTCGCCTTCGACCGGCTCGTCTAGCGAAAACTGATTGGGACGGCGTTTGCGCAGCCGCATGAGTGCTTCGTTTGCGGCGATGCGCACCAGCCAGGTATAAAACCGGGAGTCTTCCTGGAAATCCTTGAGGTGCGCGTAAGACTTGAGGAAAGCGTCCTGCATGGCGTCCTCGGCATCCTCGCGATTCCGCGTGATGTTCATGGTCAGGCGAAAGATTTTCGCTTCGTAGCGGTTTACCAGCTCTTCGAAAGCGTGCACGTCGCCGCGCTTGGCGGCGGCCACCAGCAGGTGTTCGTCGTCGCGGGCGACACCAGAAGGCAGACGGTGGGGATTGGTTGCGCTCAATGGCATCAGCAGCCCGATCGGGGGCTGCATCCTCGCTTTCGCATCTATAAAGGTAGCACAGAGCATAGAACAGTTCCGCCGTCCAGGTGTTTGGATGCCCCGGCTGGCGATAGGATTCAGGAAATAGGGTAAAGTTACGGGCTTGTTGCATTTTGCCAAAATACGGCAAAAGACGCCGATGACGGTCTCGCTGCCTATGTCAAAAAGTGCGCTCCTCACCTGAAGGGTAAGTAGTAAAATCAAAAGCCAAAGAAAGCTGGCTTGATGCGAACACTTCCCGACCACCTCCGCAAAGGCATGAAGCTCGTGATCGTTGGTTGCAATCCGAGCGAGTCTTCCGTCCGGGTCGGCCATTACTATGCCGGGCGGGGAAATGAGTTTTGGCCCATGCTTTATAAGAGCGGGGTGGTGCCGGAGCCCTTCGACTACCACGACGACAAGCGCGTGATCGAATTCGGCGTTGGGCTCACTGACCTTGTGAAGCGTCCCACAAAAGGAATCGAAGAACTGAAGCGTGAAGACTACGCGGAAGGGCGAATCGTTCTCTCGCAGAAGCTCGAAGAATTCGCTCCTCATGTGGTGGCCTTCAATGGGAAATTGACGTACGAACAGTTCGCCCAGCGGAAGTGTAAATTTGGCATTCAGAAGGAGTTGCTCTACGGCGCGCGCGTGTATGTCCTCCCTTCGACCAGCGGCGCGAACGCCACGGACAAGAGCGAAAAGCTGCGGCACTTTAGAAAGCTGGCGCAACTTGTTGCGCGCATCGGCAAGGAACACGAGGCTCGAGGCCACTGAACGGAGTTTTCCGTGAGCAATACTCCACAACCTGCGCAAGCCGGGCCGGCCATCCTGGAAGGGAAGCACGACGGCATCGCCACACTGGTGATGAATCGCCCTGACCGCTTGAATGCGCTGAATAATGAGCTGGCGATGGCCGTCAACGACGCGCTTGGCCGATTCGCAAAAGATCCGAGCGTCAATGTGGTAGTGATCACCGGTGCGGGGAGAGCTTTTTGCGCCGGCGGCGATCTTGGCGCGCTGGGCAAGGGTCACCAAACCGGAGCGACGCATGAATTGGAGCCGCTACTGCGCGCGGGCATGCAAATGGTCCTCAAGATGCGTACGATGCCTCAGCCGGTAATCGCAGCCGTGAATGGAGCCGCGGCGGGCGCAGGCATGAACATCGCGCTGGCCGCGGATATTCGCATTGCCGCGGAAGAAGCGACCTTCGGGCAGAATTTTGCGAAGGTCGGACTTTTTCCTGATTATGGTGGAACGTTTTTCCTGCCGCAGCTGGTTGGACCGGCGAAAGCCGCGGAGCTGTTTTACACCGGCGACATGATTGACGCGAAGACGGCGCTTGCGCTTGGCATCGTCAATCAGGTCGTACCCGCCGCGCAACTGGAAACGGCCGTGAAGGCATTAGCCGAAAAAATCGCGCGAGGGCCGTCGCTGCCTATCCGCGCGGCGAAGAAGGCGCTTTTTGCCAGCGAGGAAAAGGAACTCGCGCAGGCTCTCGATAACGAAGTCCGCGAACAGATTCGTTGCTACCTGTCCGATGATTGCCATGAAGGAATTCGAGCGTTTTTCGAAAAACGGCCACCGAAATTTCAGGGAAAGTAGCCTTCCTGGTTTGAGTCCTGTGACGATCATGATCGCTAGCAGTGAAACGATTCACTTGCGGATTGAACTCCGCGCACCGATTTGAAAAGGAGAATCGATGGATGAGTTGGAGATTACGCCCGCGGACGTGAAGGCGCGGATGGATCGGGGAGAAAAATTGGTTCTCGTTGATGTGCGCGAGCCTTGGGAGCATCAAGTGTGCCGAATCGAAGGCGCGAAACTTGTTCCGCTTGGCTCGCTGGCGGCGAGCCTGCAAACGCTTCCCGATGTGGACGAAGTGATTTGCTATTGCCATCATGGCATGCGCAGTCTGGATGCTGCGGCCTGGCTGCGATTTCAGGGCATCGAAAAAGCGAAATCGCTGGCGGGCGGAATCGAACGCTGGTCGCTTGAGGTCGATCCGAAGGTTCCGCGATACTAATAGTGAGCTTGCCGAAAGGGGCGGCCCGCTGCGGCGGGCGCCACTACAATTGCAAGGGCCTCCGAGGAACAAAAGCTTGCCAAAGACCAAAATCAAGTTCTTGCAGAAGCCAACTTGAACTACGTGCCGCAAAGCAAGAGGTCTCTTGCTGGAGATGGGCGCCGAACTTGAATCGCGCGATTTGGACAAAGAGCGATTGACCGAAGCGGAGCTCGACGAACTGATTGGCGATCGCGATTACAAAGAATTTCTGAATACGCGAAATGAACTGTATCGCACACGGAAAATGAAGGAACATCCGCCTACGCGGGCGGAGGCCATCAAACTCATGGCCAAAGAGCCGAATCTCATTCGCAGGCCGATTGTGCTTCAAGGGTCGCAGATGATTCTCGGGTTTGACGATGATGCTTACAAGAAACTTTTGAAATGATTTTCCGTCGGTCGGAGGCCGAAGCATGGATGTAAAGACGATCGCCGTGATTGGCGCGGGAACGATGGGGCGGGGGATTGCTTACGCCGCTGCTTTCGGCGGTTACAACACAATCCTCGAAGATGTTTCGCGCCACGTGCTTGAGCAAGGCGTTGCCTGGATCCGGCAATCGTTTGAAGAAGGTGTCGCCCGAGGCAAGGTGGAAGTCCGCGTGCGGGACAAGGCGCTTTCGCTGATTTCGACGGCCGGCAACGTCGAAGACGCCATCCGCGACGCCGACCTTATTATTGAGGCTGTGCCGGAAGAGCTGGAGATGAAGCTGGAACTCTTCACTATCTTTGATAAATTCGCCAAGACCGGCGCGATTTTTGCGAGCAATACTTCTTCGCTTTCGATTACGGATTTTACGGACGTCACGGTAGCGCGAGAGCGCTGCATTGGGATGCATTTCTTCAATCCCGTGCCAAAAATGAAACTCATCGAACTGGTGAGGACGCCGCATACCTCCGATGAAACGGTGGCCTCGTGCCGCGAAGTCGCGCGGCGCATGGGCAAGGAAGTGGTGATCGTCAACGAGGCGCCGGGTTTCATCACCACGCGCGTGAACGCGCTGATCGGGAATGAAGCTTTCAACATGCTCGAAGCGGGAATCGCCACGCCGGAAGATATCGACAAGGCGCTGAAGCTGGGACTGAATCACCCCATGGGCCCGTTCGAGCTGGTCGATCTGGTGGGGCTCGATGTGCGGCTGAAGATTCTCGAGTATCTTCATCAAACGCTGGGCGAAAAATACCGGCCCAATTCCTTGCTGCGGCGATACGTCCAGGAAGGACGGCTGGGGCGCAAGACGGGACGCGGCGTTTATGATTACACGCAGCAAAAAGCCGAGGAGAAGAAAGCGTAATCGCGCGCGAAAGACGGATTGAATCCATCATGAGCTCACTCGCAGAGAAAATTAAAATTCAACAGGGCGACCTGACGGAAATGGATACGGACGCCATCGTCAACGCGGCCAACAATGATTTGATTCTGGGCGCGGGCGTCGCGGGAGCCATCCGCCGCAAAGGCGGTGAAGAGATCCAGCGCGAATGCGATGCCATCGGCAGCATACCGGTCGGATACGCGGCCATCACCTCGGGCGGAAAACTGAAGGCGCGATTCGTGATTCACGCAGCCAGTATGCAGCTTGGCGGCAAGACGAATGCGGAGTCGCTGCGGCGTTCGGCGGCACATTCCTTGAAAATCGCGAAGGAGCACGGGCTGAAAACAATCGCCTTTCCTGCGGTTGGCACGGGCATCGCGGGATTTCCGTTGAAAGACTGCGCGGAGATCATGCTTCGCGAGGCGGCAGAGCATCTGAGGGGCGAGACCTCTCTCGAAACGATCTATTTCGTGCTTTTTGACGAAACGGCGCAAGGTGTGTTTGAGCGAGCCTGGAAGAAGATTCAGGCAGAGCCTGCCGCCGATTCGGCTGGAGCCAAAGGCGCGTGACGCCGCTTGCGGAATTGCTGGCCGACCGCATTCGCCGCTTCGGCCCCATTACGTTCGCGGACTACATGCGCGAATGCCTGTACCATCCGGTGCATGGCTATTACAGCAAAGCGGAGTCCAAGCGATTCGCTGATTACTACACTAGCGTGGATGTGCATCCGATTTTTGCGCGATTGCTGGCGAGGCAGTTTGCGGAAATGTGGGAGCGGCTTGGCCGCCCGGTGGAATTCGCGCTGGTTGAGGCGGGCGCGGGAGTTGGGCTGTTTGCTGCACAAGTTCTAGATTTTTGCGAGACGAAGCTTCCTGATTTTTACGCTGTGCTGCGGTATGTAGCGATGGAGCGGTCGGCATCGCGGCGCGAACAGGCCGCGGTTCACTCGCAGCGTCACTCGGCTGCGGGACATTTCACGGCTTCGGCTGAAATTCCAGCACATATCGCTGCGGGCTGCGTGTTCTCCAATGAATTGGTGGATGCGCTGCCGGTGCACCGCGTTGTGATGGACGGCGCCGCGATGAAAGAAATGTTCGTCGGCTTTCGCGACGGACGCCTTATGGACGTGGTAGCTTCGCTCTCGACGTGCGCCATCTCCGAATATTTCGCGGCGCAGGGCGTTACGTTGCACGATGGCCAGCAGGCGGAAGCTGGCCTGGAAGCGTGCGATTGGATCAATGAAATCGGTCGGCGGATCGAACGCGGTTACGTGCTCACGATTGACTACGGTCATGCCGCGAGCGACCTCTTTGACGAGCACCACATGCGCGGGACGCTGCTTGCGTATCAAAATCACCGAGCCACCGAAGATTTTTATGCTGCGCCCGGCGAGCAGGATTTGACGGCGCACGCGAATTTCACCGCGCTCAAAGTTTGGGGAAAACGAGCGGGCCTGGAAACGACGGGGTTCACTTCGCAAACGGCCTTTCTGCTCGCGCTCGGGCAGGGAAACGAATTTGCGGACCTCTACGATGAGGGACAATCGGAGGCAGAGCGCACGAAAGCGCGGCTGCAACTCAAGACGCTGATCCATCCGGAAGGGATGGGGGAGCGATTCCAGGTGCTGGTCCAGCGAAAAAGCGTAGATGCCTCGCAATTGACCGGTTTTGTTGGGATTTCACCAAGCATTTCCAGCTGAAAATGCCACCCCCTCCCCACCCCCTGTTTTTCATCAAGTGTTGATTCTAAAGGTGGTTAAAGCCCTTTGTTTTGATACACTTTCGCAAGTGTTGATTCTAAAGGGACTTAAATTGCACCAAAATTGTGCAAAACATGGCCTTGCTCGGGTGTCTTCGTAAGTGTTTGATCCATCCTGCGAGAAGGCGAGGCACGGCGGGTTGAAAACAGGAAACTCAATCCGAATTTGGGGTGCTGGAAATAAAAAAGGCGGCAGAGAAGCTGCCGCAATCGGAGAAAGCACGCGCTCTTACCCAGAAAGTAGAGTACCAAATGAAGTATGGCGAGTCAAGGAATTTTTGGGTTGCGGGTTAGTTTCCGATTTCCTTGTTAGTCGTCAATGTGACTGCTAGCAGACGGCCTAAGGCTTTACGACCACGTAGAGACGATTACTGGACAATTCTGGGTAATCTCTAGTCTAAATCGGCAGCGCAGCCATTTTGTCGCCACCGTATTCCGAGACCCAATCTTTGGATATTCCGCTGAGGTAGTGTACGACTATGCTGTATTTCCCCGGCCCCGGCACAAGTTCACGGATATCAAACTTTTCGACCACTCCATAAAAAGTCCCTGGCTCTAGTTTAAAGAAACGGGTTATGTCGTCATGCCCAGGCGGTGGCGGCAGACAATCACGCAGAAAATCTGAATGGCCTGATACCTCTTTGCCCCTTAGATCGAATACTTGGATATTGAGCAAATTACCCGGATTCCAGCAGACGTCATCAAAAAGATATAACGTGTCTTCGCCTATGTTTGTTAGCTGAGTTTCCATGTGAAGGACATCGCTTATTCGATATTCGGAACGGTCAGCTCGAATCGAAAGTGATAACCGAAGTCCCCTTGAGGGACTCTTGTGGTTCTCTTTGCTTTGCTTTGCTTGGTGCTCTCCTGAGGTGAACACGGATTGAATACAAGAAGAATCAAAAAAGCAATTAGCGTAATGCGGATAAGAACAGTTGTTTTCATGGCCTACGCTGAGTACTTTAGCACGATTGCCGCCGCTGTCTTGATTCCACGAGTCAGCGGCTGGTACGTCGCATAATCGGAAACTGACTCACTGCTCGATTCTGGGAGGCTCGCTGAGCCTGCAAAAGGATTCCTATTGCTGCGGGGGAGCGGGCTTTTTGAGGACGGGCTTTTCGCCGGAGGCTGGCGTGGGCATGGGGGCTGAGGCGGGCTTCACGGTCGGCGTAGGGGTGGGAGCGGAGACGGAAGTAGCGCCGCCTTCGGAATAAGGCTTCTTTACGTAGCGTTCGGCGGTTTCCTGGGCTCCACCAGTGTCGTCGTTGGTTTGTTTGGCTTTGCTGTATTCGTTGACGGCGCGCTCGCGCTGCCCTAGCAAATCAAAAATCTCTCCGAGATAGATGTGGCTCCAGACTTCGGTCCACTTTTCCGAGGGTTCCGGAACGGTCTGCAACGATTCGCGGAAAGCATTGGCGGCGGCCTGATAGTTTTTCTGGTAGAAGAAGGCTTCGCCCATGCGGAAATTTGCCAGCGGCCGACCGGGCTGAATGGAAAGGGCGCGCTGATACTGAGTGACCGCGTCATAGAAGCGGCCTTGTTCAGCGAGATCCTCGCCTCGGGCAATGGCGGCGCGGGCGCGCAGCGACGTGCTTCCCTTCAAGATGACGTTGTTCGGATCGATCTTGATCCCGCCGGGTTTCGGCCGGCCAAACGTCTCTACAGTGAATCCCGACTCGGTGCCAATCACGTCGACGGTCTTCAGCTCCGGGTTTCCTTCCGTATCAATGCGCAGGTCCACGGGCATGCGAAACGTGTCCAGGGGCTGCTTGATCTTGCCATTGATGCGAAAACCTTTTGGTGTGCGGTAGACGACGTATTCAAGGGAGAACTCCGGAACGCCGGTGGAGTTCAGCCACTGGGCGAAAAACGCCCGGAGGTTCGGCGGGTCTTGCTGCGGCTTCGCGGCGGCTTGCGCCCGGCGCTCGGCAATCTTCTCAAAATCCTCGACACGTGCGCTCTTCTCCGCAAATTGGAAGTAGAAGTCGCGCAGGGCGGCTTTGAACGCCACGTCGCCCATTTGCGCCCGCAGCATGTGAAAAAGCATGGCACCTTTGTTCATTACCACCGAACGATAGTCGGGTGAGTAGGGGACCAGGCGTGCCGCTTGCGCGATGGGCGCGGCATCTTCATACATCAGCGCGCCAACGGCAAATTCGTCCACGGCACGGAGGCCCGCTTCCTTGCCGGCGTTTTGCTCCGCATAGAGCGCTTCGGAATATCGAGCCAGCCCATCGCTGATCCAGACGTCGCCCGGCGTTGCCGGTAAAACCTGAACTCCCCACCATTGCGAGGCTACCAGGCGCGCAATGGTACGGTCGCTGCTCCTGGGGTCCCAGATGCGCTGGCTGAGGAGCAAGACTCCAGGGGCCGCGAAATCGCGAAAAGTTCCATCGGGAATCTGGATCAGCGTGAAAGTCGGATCCGGGATGGGGCCAAACATGTCCGAAAAAATAATCGCGGAGCGCGCGACATCCTCGGCAAAATTCTGCGCATTCGCGGAGGCGGCCCGCGGGGCGTAGACGGAAACGTTGACTCCTTCCGCTTGCTTTGGATTGAGCTGGAGATTGCCCGCGACGAACGTGCCGTGCGGCGCGAGGCTCTTGCACTCGAAAACGTAGAGGAGGCGCCGGCCTTCCACGGCGTTCTTACCGGGCATGGGCGTGGGAGCGGAGGAGGTTTTGCCGGTTCCGGCGACGGCAAAGGTTTCCGGAACGTTCAGGCGGAACGTTGCGGTGTAGCGGTTCGAGGGAAAATCCGTGAGCGGGAACCACCTTGCCGGGAGGAGCAAGTAAGCGCCATCTTTGTTGATCAGGGCGGCGCGCACGCCGGGGACAGGGCTGTTTTCCTCGTTTACGAGCAATCCCGAATACGTGTAGGTGAGAATGACGTGGCCGGCAGTGGCCACGGGTGTTGGCAACTGGACGACAACGATGAGCGGGTTCTGATTGTCGCGCTCGAAGGTGAGCGGCTTGCCGTCGGCTCCTTTTACCTCTTTGACGATCAGATTGGGGTGCAGCTCGACACGGACGCTGCTGGAGGCTTCCGCGGCCTTGAAATCGATTTTTGCGGTCGCAGAAATCGATTGTCCAATGGCGTCGAGAGACGCGGAGACGTCGTAGTGTTCGGCGAGGAAATTCGTGGGCCGGGAAACTTGCGCGTGGAGCGGCACAGCAGCACCAGACAGCAAGATCAGCGCAAGGCAGAAAAATGTCCCGGAAGCTCTTCGGAGAAGGGCCATCGGACCCCTTTCAATTGTCTTCAATTCTGCACCAGTGTACATCTATAGGATACCAAACCCATCACTTCGCGTTGCTTTGAGCCGTGTTAAGCAGCCTTGCGATCTCATCCGCGGCCCTCTCGACCGCTCCCGGAGGGCCGAGAAGCCTTCGCACTTCTTCTAACCCGCGGCTGATTGCTTCTACTCGGTTCTTGCCATCTTCCGTGGCGGATAGGAGCTTTTCCGCTTCGTCAGCAACCCTCTGCGGCGTGAAATCGTTCTGGATTAGTTCAGGCACGACGGCGCGGCCGGCGATCAAGTTCACCATGCTGAAAAACTTGGTTCGCACCAGCGGTTTCGCGAGCCACGCTGTCAGCGGAGAGAGCCTGTAGACGACAATCATCGGCTTACCGAGCAGGGCCGTTTCGACGGTGGCGGTACCGCTAGAGACGATGGCCAAGTCCGCGGCGGCCAGGGCGTTGTAGGCGTCCTCCCTGACAAATCGTACGTGCCAATCGGAAGGAAATCTTGCCCCAAGCCGCGCTACATCCAGCCCCGGGGCCACGGCAACCACAATCTCGGGCGGGCTTGGCAATCTTTGCCGGAGTTGCGCTAAAGCCTCCACCAGCACGGGTACATGGTGCGCGATTTCTCCCCGCCGGCTCCCTGGCAGAATCGTGAGTATTTTGGTCCCATCTCTAAGACCATATTTCTTGCAAAACAATTCCCGGGTGAGGGTGGCCTTTACGTTTCCCACGAGCGGGTGGCCGATGAATTTCACGGGAACACCGGCATCGGCGTAGAACTTTTCTTCAAAAGGAAAAATACACAGGGCTTGTGCGAAGCGGCGCCGCACCAAATTAACGCGCCACGGCCGCCAGGCCCAGAATTGGGGACAGATGTAGTAGACGTTTCGAATGCCCTTGGGCCGGAGCTTGCGGGCGAGGCGGAGATGAAAGCCGGGGAAGTCGGTCAGAATGGCGAGGGGAGGGCGCCGGCGCTCGGCTTCGTCCACGAGCCGCCTCATGGCGCGAAATAGCGATGGCAGCCGCTTCAACACTTCCGTGATTCCGACGACGGAGACTTCGGAATAATCGGTGATGATCTCGACGCCCGCCGCGCGCATTTGCGGGCCGCCCATTCCGAAAATCGCGACGTCGAGGCGCTGCTTGAGCGCGGTGGCAAGCCGAGCGGCGTACATGTCCCCGGAAGCTTCGCCGGCGGAGAGAAGGAGCGGTATGGGCGACATGTCTGGAGGGCGCAGGAATCAGTCGCTGGCCGGTAACACCGTGGGTTCGGCCGAGCGGTCGGCTTCGATGGGAAGGTGCAGTTCCTGCTCCTTGTATTGCAACTGGTACAGCCGATAGTAGATTCCGCGCTGGCTAAGGAGCTCTTGATGCGCGCCCTGCTCGCGCAGCCGCCCTTTATGAAACACAAGGATGCGGTCGGCATGCTGAATGGTGCTAAGCCGATGCGCAATGACGAGAGCGGTTCGCCCGGAGAGCAGGCGATTCAAAGCTTCGCGAATTAGCAATTCCGTTTTGGTGTCCACGCTGGAGGTTGCTTCGTCGAGGATGAGAAAACGCGGATTGTGGGCGAGGGCGCGCGCGAAATTGATGAGCTGGCGCTGGCCGACGGAAAGCGTGGAGCCGCGTTCGTTTACGTTGCTGCTCACACCTTCGGGCAGGGAGCGAATGAATTCACCAAGGCCGATTTCTTCGACGGCGCGCTCGACTCTGGCGCGGTCGATGCCGGGCGTGCCGAGCCGGATATTCGTTTCGATCGTGCCGGTGAAAAGAAATGGATCCTGGAGCACGATGCCGAATTGGCGGCGCAAATCCTGCAATTCGATCAGGCGAATGTCCTTGCCGTCGAGGAGGATCTGCCCGCGCTGAATGTCGTAAAAGCGCAGCAGCAGGGAAATCAAAGTGGTTTTGCCGGCGCCGGTGTGGCCGACGATGGCGATGGTCTGGCCGGGCGCGACGCGGAAGGAGACATCGCGCAGGACCCAATCTTCCTCCGCGGGCTCCGGGACGTTGCGGTAACTGAACCACACGTTGCGGAATTCAATCTCGCCGCGAGGATGGTCGAGCGGAATGGCGTTGGGATCGGATTCGACAGACACTGGCTCGTCCAACAATTTGAAGATGCGCTCGGAGGCAGCCATCGCGGACTGCAGAATGTTGAATTTTTCGCTGAGGTCCTGGATGGGGCGGAAGAAGCGCTGCGCAAACATGGTGAAGGCCGTAAGAACGCCAAGAGTGAGAGTCCCGGAGAGAATACGAATTCCTCCGGACCAAAAAATCAGGGCGATGGTGGCGAAGCTGAGGAATTCGACGGCTGGGTAGAACAGGGCGTAAGCGAGAATGGCGTCGCGCCAGGCGAGCATATTGTCGCGATTGCGCTTTTCGAACTCGTCCATGGCTTTGCGTTCGCGGTTGAAGAGCTGGACGACGCTCATGCCGGAAATGTATTCCTGAAGGAAAGCGTTGATGCGGGCGATGGCCGTGCGGATGCGCCGATTGGCGTCGCGGACGAACTTGCGGAAAATCATGGTGACGATGAGGATGCCGGGGAGAACGGCAAGAGTGTCCAGAGCGAGGCGGCGGTCAATCTTGAAAAGCAGGCCGGCCATGACGACGAGGAGAAAAAAGTCGTTGATCATGGTGACGACGCCGGCGGCGAAAAGATCGTTGAGCGCATCGACGTCGGTGGTCACGCGCGTGACCAGCCGCCCGACGGGATTGCGGTCAAAGTAGCTCATCGGCAAGCGCTGCATGTGGATGAAGATTTCGCGGCGCATGTCGTACATGGTTTGCTGGCCGACGCGCTGCATGATGCGAATCTGGATGTACTGCGCGAGGAAGTCGAAAGTGAGGACGGCAAGAAATATCAAGCTGAGCCAGCCGATGCCGGTCCACGCCGAAGATTCCGGGAGGAGATGGTTCAGCGCGGGAACAAAGTAGCTGTCAATGGCCTTTCGAAAGATCAGCGGCGGGGCCAACTCCAGGGGAGTGACGATGGCCACCATGACGAGAGCGAGGAACACGCGCCACTTGTAGGGCTTCATGTATCGCAGAAGCCGGCGCATCAAGCGCGAATCGTACGCTTTGCCGAGGGCCTCTTCTTCGTGCAGGTTGCTCATGCGCGTTCGAGCTCTTCTTCCAACAACTGTTTCTGGTACAAATCCGCGTAATAGCCACCGCGAGCGAGCAGTTCGTCGTGCGTGCCGCATTCGGCGATAGCACCTTCGACCAGGACAACGATCTGATCGGCGTCGCGGACCGTCGAGGTGCGGTGCGAGATGAGAATGGTGGTGCGGCCTTGCATGATTCCGCGCAGGCCATTGAGGATGCGCTCTTCGGTTTGCGTGTCGACGCTCGAGAGCGCGTCGTCGAGAATCAGAATTCGCGGATCGCGGACGACGGCGCGAGCAATCGCGGCGCGCTGCTTCTGCCCTCCGGAGAGAGTGATGCCGCGCTCGCCGACCATGGTTTCGTAAGCTTTGCCGAAGTCCTGAACGTCACCGTGCAGGCTGGCAATTTCGGCGGCCTCGCGGACACGCTGCTCGTCATATTCCGGCAAGCCGAAAGCGATATTGCCGCCGACGGTCTCGCCGAACAGATAAGTGTCCTGCGGAACGAAACCGATAGACTGGCGCAAGGTGGTGAGCGGCCACTCGCGGATGGGACGGCCGTCGATCAAGACGCAGTCATCGGGCGCTTCCCAGAGGCGGGCGATGAGAGCGGCGAGCGTGGTCTTGCCGCTGCCGGTAGGGCCGACAATGGCGAGCGTCGAACCGGCGGGAACTTTGAAATGAATGTCGCGAAGGACGGGATTGGGACCG
>Ga0210406_10004153_pt1 | contig 15643 bp, 5 predicted proteins | sample IncBWC30MmetaG_FD_155454 | JGI IMG/M metagenome (GOLD analysis project Ga0210406, IMG submission 155454) | Forest soil microbial communities from Barre Woods Harvard Forest LTER site, Petersham, Massachusetts, United States - Inc-BW-C-30-M | ecosystem: Environmental > Terrestrial > Soil >... | reverse complement strand
GTCCAGCACCATGCCCGACGGAGTAACCACGCGCGCGCCGGCACTGGCTGCGAGCAGGTCCGGATCGGCTGAGGCTTCCATGCCCATTTCGTTGTGCAGCGCGCCCACGATAAACTCCCGCATGGAAATCGTGCTGCCCTCAGCAAAAAACGGCTTCACCCGCAGATCGGCATCCACGCCCTGTACCTTCGACGTGTCCACCGAGCCATCCGGATTCCCCGTGATCAGGCCATATTTGACGCCCTTGCTGAGCAGCTTCAAAGTCATGGGGCGCTTCGTCTGCCGGGCCAACGTGATGGCCAGATCTCGGGTGGAGCGCAAGTCAGTCGTAATTTCGTCAGCCAGCATTTCTTTCAGGCCCAGACCAAACAGATGTCCCGCATCGCGACTGTCGGGACGGGTGACGACGTTGCCACCCGTGCCCGCCGATCCGCGCGGTCGACCATGGCATAAAGCGCAACTGTCCGACAAGCCGGCCCCGATGGCGATGTCATTGTTGATGTCGCCCACCCCGTCCTTTTCATTTGCGCCCTGTCCCTGCAAGCGGGTGAACTTGCGCTGAAAGAGCTGGCGCCCGCGCCGGATGGAACGGTATGGATCGCGGTTGATAATGTACATGGAAGATCCCTGGGCCATGACGTTTCCCCGCCCCGCTCCGATTTCATCCAGGAGCGATTTGTTGACTCCCGCCTTGGCTGTGTTCGGCGCTTGCGCGCTATCGATCATTTGAGCGCGCAACATTGAGACGCAGGTCACCAGAGCAAAAATGGCGCCGGCCATGATTCCTATCTTAGGTTTCACCGAATTTCCTCCTCATCCGAAGCGTTTCTGACAGTGCAGTATTGGATCGTGCCGTAGCGTTTCCTTCGGAATCTCGAACTGGCAGTCGCCATGGCGGTCTCCGACCACTGCGATTGTCGCGTCCGAGATTGCTTGCTGCGCATTCGCCCGGCAGCACGGGAAACAAATTCCGAGACAGCCCGTAAGTAGGTTTCGCCTTGAGTTCACAATCAGTCCCTCCTCCGAGGGAACCTGCATATCAGTACACGATCAGGTAGAAGTCGCTGTCGGTGAAAGCTTGAATCGACGGTACCCAGAGTGTGATTTCCACATCGTTTACTGACAGCGAATGAGGACAAGACCCTGTAAAGCTGGTGCACGCGCCGGCACTTGGATTGGCGACATGGGTTGTGACGGAGAGGAAGCGATCTGAGACCTGAAACCCAAAGTCCAGGATGTAGTCGCCTATGCCAGCCTTGTCGAATGTAAATCCGCACGGCGGCGTCGTCGCTGCGGACCCCGCAAGCGTGGAATTGAAACAGGACACGATCCCGGTCGGGAAATTCCCGTTTCCCCCGCTGCCGAGGACCATAGCCTTCACCCAACCGCCGGCGGCGCGTGCTTGCTGCACGTTGTTCGGCGTGTAGAAACCGAAACCGCTCGGTGCCTCACCCCAAATCCCTACGCCACCGTCCGCAGTGTTGAGGCCACCTACTCCTGAACCCGCGTTGCTATGGGAGACACCGTGCACGCCATCCGGTCCCGAACCGTTCGAAAAACCGGTACCAGCGCTTTCTCCCCATATCGCTTGTGAGGTCGAGCTTGTGCCGTACACCCCGACGTTACCGGCGCTTTGTCCCGCTATGGCAACACCGGTGGAAATGGCGGTGACGTTCGTGGCCGTGATGACGCCGCCGGAGAAACTGCCCGAAGCGTCGCGCTTCACAATCGCGTTAGCTACGTCGCCGGCAGTGGGCGCCACTGTCCAGTGCAGCCCCAGCGTGCCACTCCCGGTTACCGGCGAACCGCTCACCGTGAAGTCGGGGCCAGGAGCGCTCAGCCCAACGCTGTGGACGGTCCCTGAGCCTGTGCCAGGAAAAGTCTGACCTGCCGCGAACGTAATTTGCCCCTTATTGCTGATCTTGAGCCCTGTCTCGACCGCACCGTTAGCACCCGAGGCGTAAAGCAGATTCAGCGTTCCGCTGGTGGCGTTGGTGTTGTTGCCGACCGGTTCCGTCTGCAGGCGGAAGGTTTGATTCACTGCCGTTCCGCTTCCGCTGTTAAACGATGATCCAATCAAATTCAGAGGCTGCGAGGCTTTACCTGCCGTCGCCGTGGCCACGCCGGTGGCGGGCAGAGTGAGCGTTCCACGAATAGTCTCCGTCCCTTTCACATCGAGGGTTGCGGCGGGCGCGTTGGTGTTGATGCCGATCTTTGCTGTGGGCGAAGTGCCGGACTGGAACAGAGCCGAGTTTCCGATGGTAGACGCGCCAGTGAACAGCGGAAGAAAGTTTGTCGTCCCGGATCCCGTGATGGTCGCGGGCAGTGGAACCGACGCTGATCCCGCAGTACTCCTCGTTCCGCTGGCTTCGGGGCCTGTCGCGCCCATAACGGATGACGCCAGCGCAAACGCAGATGGCGGTAGTCCCCCGAGAGTCTGTGCGTCAGCCGCTTTCAACGCATAGGGCACACTGAGCAGGAGCACGCGCGGCTGTTCTTCTCCTCCGTTGACTCTGACCCCTAACCACCGCGCTTCGGCGGCGCTAAACAGATCGAGCGGCAGGCCTTCCGGCTTGGTCGCGCCAAGTTGCGCTGTATAGTTGCCGGACTTGTCGGTCTGGACATTCTGCGTCTCCATCCAAAGTGGCGAGCCTTCGTTCTGTTCTTTGTAGATCGCGAAGGTCACGCCCGCGACGCCGGAGATCGGCTTGCTGTCCTCGTCGATTGCTCTCCCGGAAAAATTCACCAGGCGTGGTACCACAATTGAGGACTGCGTAACTGTCTGCTGAGCCCCGACTTGTAAGTGCAACAGTAGGATCGCAAGAAACGTGGGCACCAAATATCCGGAAGGTCTCATCGCTCCACCCCTGTCCCTCTCGTTTACGGCGAACCTGTTCGAAAACGGATCAGGCTCTGCATTGATAAACGGGAGCCAAGAAGAAAAGACGACAGGCAGACGGGGAAATCGGTAGCAACTATCGGCTGGAAGGATCGAGGCCCGCCAATTGCCGAGCGCTACGGGTATCGGGGTGATCGGGGCCAAGGGTATTCCCGAGATGGGTAGCGGCGGATCGGAACGCGAAACGGCTATCGTCGTATGCTTTGTTTTTGTCCTGGGCTTGATCGGCTAACCCCAACGCAATGTAAGCGCGTCCGATGTCGCACGAGAAAGTCGCGGGTTGTGCAGCCTGCTGGAGCTGGGCTAAAGCCTGATTCGCATCCGTCAAGGCATCGGCAGAGCGGCCGATGAGCCGCTCGATATTGGACCGATTAGTCAGGAAGATTGGAATCAGATCCGCACCTTTGTTGCCCGCGTTCATGGAGGCTTCGGCGATCGCCAACGACTGATTGATCGAATTCAGCGCCGTGCTTAAATCGCCCTGTGCCTGCTCGATCAGCGCCCGTTCCGCCAGGAACGATGCTGCGAAAATGTCTCCCGGCGGGAGCGAATGTGACCGACGCTCGAGTTGCGCCAGCAGCGTCTTGGCCTCGACCAAGTTGCCGCGGATGCGAGCGATCGAAACGGTCAGCAGCATGGCCTGGTTGGCCCCGCCGGGGTCGCCACCCTTCAGTGACGTGATGTAGCCTCGGCGGGATTGCTCGTCGGCCGAATCGAGTTGGCCGAGGTCGCGCAGTGCGTGTGCATGAGCGACCAAATGCCAGGGGACTACCTCGGGATCATCCTCGCCTTTGCTGAAAACCAGGATGGCACGATGAATTAGCTTTTCCGCTTCCATAGGCCGGCCAAGAGCGATCAGAGACAGGCCCCATTTGTAGTAAGTCGAGCCGGCCAACCCCATGTCGTCCTGTCCGATTGCTGTGAGCCGCGCCGCGGTCTGCTCGTATTGGGTGCAGGCGTCGCGATGGCGGCCGACCTGGCGGAACGCGTCGGCGAGGAACATCGAGGCCCGCAGGTCAAGCGATTGCGAATGAGGCGGAGCCTGCTTCAGCAACTGTTGAGCACGTCGTAAACGGTCGATGGCTTCCGCTGGCAGACCGTTGCCGCGCGACACCGCTCCACCGACCACTAGGCAAGAAGCGCGATCAAGAGCGTATTGAGGTTCATCGGGGAGCGCGCCGAGCCCCTCCCGGATCAACTCCTCAGCTCGCTGGAATTGGTCGCGGCTCAAAAGAGTTTCTGCCAGTGCGCACGCGGCGTTGGCGCGCGTGGAAGGTTCATTCACCTGATGAGAGAGGCGATAAGCTTCCTCTAGGATTTCGGACCCGCGGGCGTCTGCTTGCCGGAGATCGACGTGGGCCCCCAACGCGATCAGGATTTGCACACGGCTCGCAACGCTGAGCCCCTGCTGGCGCCCAAGAACTTCACGGGCGTGATCGAATGTTGTTTGCGGAGGCGGCGATTCGCTGAAGATAAACGAATCGAGATCGTTGATGGCCTCGGCGCGGGACAATTGTCGCAGAGCGAAGTCGCGCTGCACGCGTGCCGTCCGGGCCTGGATCAACGTTCCCACCAAACCCGCAACTGTGGCCAAGACGACGAGCGTGGCCAATGCAACCGCGGTGCGATTACGACGCACGAGCTTGGCGGTGCGATAGGTAACCGAGTCCGGCCGCGCGTTGATGGGTTCATCCTTCAGATAGCGGCTGAGGTCGTCGGCAAAGGCTACGACTGAGCTATAGCGTTCCTGCGGACTTTTCTTCAACGCTTTTGCAACAATGGTGTCGAGGTCTCCTCGCAGGAGCCGCCGAAGCTTGTCGGGAGTAGTGGTACGCCGCGTGGCGTTGCCGGTTGTCGTCTCGTCATTCACTTTTGACGAAGTCACAATGTCGGACAAACGCTGCGGCTCGGTGTCCACGATCGCCTTAACCAGGTCGGCGGGAGAGGAAACGCTGTTGCCGGCGGGATGCTGGCCTGTCAGCAATACGTAGAGAAGAACTCCCAGGGCATAGACATCGGTAGCGGTGGTCACCGGGGCTCCGGTGACTTGTTCCGGGGCAGCGTACTCTGGAGTCATGGCCCGTCCGCCTTCGACGGTCAGCAACGTTGCTTCTCCATCCCTGCCGTCTCCTTCCAACAGCTTGGCGATGCCGAAGTCCAGCAGCTTGACCTGTCCGTTGTTGCTCACCAGCACATTGGAGGGCTTGAGATCGCGATGGACGATTAGGTTCGAGTGGGCATGGGCTACGGCACCAGCGACGTCGAGGAACAGGCGGATTCTCGCTTCCACGTCGAGTTGGTGCTGATCGGAGTAGCGATCGATGTGTTCACCCTCGACATACTCCAGGACAAGATAGGGGGTACCCGTGGTCGAGACGCCTGCATCCGCGAGTTCCGCGATATGGGGATGCGTCAGCCGCCCCAAAATGCTGCCCTCACGTTTGAAGCGTTCCTGGCCCCCGCGCCCCACTAGTGCCAAGTTCAGAAATTTCACCGCTACACGCCGCTCGAAGCGTCCATCGGTGCGTTCGGCCAGCCAAACGCTTCCCATTCCACCTTGTCCGAGCACGGAAATCAGAGTGTACGGACCAACCACCTGTCCGGCCAGCCCGCCAGTGGTCGATGGCGGTATGAGACTGCCTTCCAAGAAACCAGCTACCGACAGAATGTCGTGCTCCTCTAAGAGCGACGCCAGCTGTTCACCCAAGGCAGGGTCCTGCGTGTGGATCGAGGCAAGCCAGGTTGCGCGCGCCTCATCAGTCATATCGAGTGCTTGCTCGATATAGGGGCGGAGCGCCAGCCACTGCTCTGGACTAAGCGTGGACATAGGTGCTTAGAGCGGCAACTCAGCACGAATTCTTCGGTGCAGATAAAGACGCGCCCTCTCCCAATTTCGCTGCACCGTGCGTTCGGATACATCCCGCATGGCAGCGATCTCACTGAAAGATAGGCCGCAGAAGAACTTCAAATCGACGATCTCAGCCAGGGCAGGTTCGACCTTACCCAACTCGTCCAGGGCCTCACCGATCTCCTCTAGTTTGGGGTGGTCGACAGAGTTTTCCATGGCGTTGGTGTCCAGCGAAGTAATTTCGAACAGGCCGCCACGCTTTTGCGCTTTGCGTTCTCGGGAATGATCAATGATGAGTCTCCGCATCACGCGCGCCGCATATCCCATGAATCGTGGACGATCGGGAAAGGAGGGGTCTCCACGCGCAGCCATGGCCAGGTAGGCCTCGTGCAACAGGGTAGTGGCGCTGATGCTTACGGAACCGCCGCGACGAGCAAGTTCATGCTTGGCTACCCGATGCAGTTCAGAGTAGAGCGTCCCAAAAAGCTTTTCGGACGCCGCACGGTCCCCGTGTTCGGCCGCCCCAATGAGCCACGAAATTGTGGGTTGCAGATCGCCCTCAAGCACTTTCCAACCTGGGTTGAAGGGTCTCGCATTTCAACAAGTTAGTCAAAGAAATAGAGGTACCGCCTCCCATCCAACTGGGAGCACCACGCCTCCGGGACAGACCGCCCGCCCCGCCAGCCAAGTCAATGCGGAAGTTGTTGTTACTCGCAGGCCACAGCAAAACGCTCAACTACTTGCGATTCGCCTGTTTTGGAAGGAGCGATGGCTGACATCACGGATATACGACTGTGGAGCTGTGTGCGGCTGCTAATTTCCACAGTCCTCCGACTTTAGCAAGGATGTCTGTTGTGATGATGGTTTCTGCTACACGCTTGGCGCCAGGGAATGGGTCGTATGTATCCGTGTAAGTAGCAGCGGCAGTGTCGCCACAGACCCACCTTCAGGTTCGCTAGCGTTTCGTGAAAAATCATGTGGTGGGCTTCATCAGTTAAGTCGGAGATCAACTCCTTCTTAGTTTTGCAAAACAGTGGTGCGGGCGGAGGGAGTCGAACCCTCACGAGCCTTTTAAGCTCTGCGGATTTTCTTACCGACCACGGCTTTCGTCGCCCGGATGTTGTACGAAGATTCGGTATCCGGTTTGCGGTCTGGACTATACCTTCACCGTCCCCCAAAATGGATTCGGGGCTTAGGTGCTGCCCGTCTAGTCTCTACACCTTCCCGGCTGGATTCCGCCGGGCTTGGCTCGGGATTGCCACATAGCTATTGCCACATAACTAAATGCCACATAACTAAAGAGGTTTCCCCGACTTTGAGCAGTTCTGCATCGCCGGTTTCCCGGCAAGCACTCAAGTTTTCTCAAGTCCGCTGCGTCTGCCATTCCGCCACGCCCGCGCGCGGCTCACTTGGCCATGTCTATTAATGGTAGAGCACATCTAATGATTTTAAGGCCCGTGCGTCTGCCAGTTTTCTGCCACCAAGCAAAACATCTATCACTGTACACTTTCGCATTTTCCCGGGTGTGCGACGACCCGAAACTCTCATTATTATGCCCCAACTGCACTCGAACTCTGAAGTGCCGGTCTAAACATACAGCTCCATCGTGAAAGTCCTCGTCAGAGGGAAGTGAATCCGACAGCCTCGACGCCTTTGCCGCATGGTTCGGCTCGCGCCGCCTTTCGGAATGCGTCTCTTTCAAAGTGTTCCGCTGTTGTTCCTCCCACGAGCCTGCTACTGGTGCTTGTAATACTGCACCGCGCGTTCGTGAGCTTCTGCAGCTTTTCTGCTTCCGAAAGTTCCCAGGTTACGCCTGCGGCCAGTCTTCGGATCTTTTTTCCGCGAGTACAGCCGATACTTACCCGATTGCAGTTTTCGAATCATGAAAACTACCTCAACTCCAAGATTGGCGAAGCGCTCCGCTCTAGCTCTTCGACTTTCGCTGAGCAGCAATCTTCCTCGATAACAGCACTTTTGCTTTTTGCAGTTCTCGACGGCGCTCAGCAGTGAGGCCCCGGCCTGCTCGATATGAAGTAGTTCAGCATGCGCATACCCGACGCAGGGCCTTTGGGTGAGACTTTCTTCGAAGCCAACGCTCTTGCAATTGTGCTTGCACTCTTCGTAAATAACCCTTCGGGTGGATGAGTTGAATCCGTCTTTACTTTCGCAACCCATCTGTTCGTCGTCACTTTCATGATCTCGAAAATCTCAGATGCTCAATATTGTGGCAACGGAAGTCGCTGCGTTCGACCCTTGCGTTTCAAGCCTCCCAGGCTAATCCCCTCAATACCGACCATCCCGCCAATCCCTTGCAAAAAAGCAATTTGACAGCGTTGGGACCGCGCTAAGCGACCTTCGACGTACAGGAATAACCCTAGAGAACGCTTGTGGGTTTCATGTTAAGAAATCAACGAGTAGAGGTTACTGTCTCGTCGAAAACCATGAAAACCAAGAAGACTGCACCAGTGTATGCAGGCGGCGGAGAGCCCGTCTCTTCGTCTCACGGATCAGGCAATGGCTCGGTGTCGGAGCGAGTCGCCGGCGATTTAGTCGTCATCCTGAGTGCATTGCAAACCATGCGAGATGGGGACTTCGCTGCTCGCCTGCCGGGTTCGTGGACCGGACTCGCCGGAAAAGTCGCCGACGCCTTCAACGAGATCGCCGCCTCCAACCAACAGATGGCACAAGAGTTGCGCCGAGTGGGCAATGCCGTCGGCAAAGAGGGCCGAACTCGGGAACGCACTCGATTCACCGAGTCGCGCGGATCCTGGGGCGAGATGGAGGTATCCGTTAACACGTTAGTTGAGGATCTGCTGCGTCCTACGGCAGAAGTCACTCGCGCGATTGCCGGCGTGGCACAAGGTAATCTCACGCAAACCGTTCGCTTGGATGTCGACGGCAGGCCGCTGGAAGGTGAATTTCTTCGTTCCGCAAACATTGTCAATACAATGATCCAGCAACTCGGCGTCTTTACTGCCGAGGTCACGCGCGTCGCCCGCGAAGTTGGAACCGATGGCAAGTTGGGTGGTCAAGCGGTCGTGCCGGGTGTGGCCGGCACGTGGAAAGATCTCACTGATTCAGTCAACCTGATGGCCAGCAACTTGACCGGACAGGTTCGCAATATCGCAGAGGTCGCGACCGCCGTGGCAAGCGGAGATCTTTCGCGCAAGATTACGGTCGACGTGCGTGGGGAAATTCTTCAGCTAAAAGAAGCCATCAACACAATGGTGGATCAGCTTCGCTCCTTCGCGTCGGAGGTGACCCGCGTAGCTCGCGAAGTGGGTACGGACGGCAAACTGGGTGGCCAGGCTGTGGTGCCAGGCGTGGCGGGAACGTGGAAGGACCTCACCGACTCCGTCAACGCGATGGCTGGAAACCTGACCGCTCAGGTGCGCAATATTGCCGAGGTCACAACCGCCGTAGCTCGCGGCGATTTGTCGCGCAAAATTACGGTCGACGTGAAGGGCGAAATCCTCGAGTTGAAGAACACCATCAACACCATGGTGGACCAACTGAACGGATTCGCTGGCGAAGTCACGCGCGTAGCGCGAGAAGTCGGAACCGAAGGCAAACTCGGCGGTCAGGCACAAGTGCCCGGGGTTGCCGGAACCTGGAAGGATCTCACTGACAACGTCAACCTGATGGCCAGCAACCTTACCGGTCAGGTGCGCAACATCGCGGAAGTGGCGGCTGCCATCGCGAGCGGAGACTTGTCCCGCAAGATCACCGTCGACGTACGCGGCGAGATCCTGCAGCTGAAAGAAACGCTGAACACCATGGTGGATCAGCTCAACCGGTTCGCTGGAGAAGTCACCCGCGTCGCGCGCGAAGTCGGTACCGAAGGCCGCCTCGGAGGACAGGCGAACGTCCCCGGCGTTGCCGGCACCTGGAAAGATTTGACCGACTCCGTCAATTCCATGGCCGGCAACCTGACGGGCCAGGTCCGCAACATTGCCGAGGTCACAACAGCCGTTGCCCGCGGCGACCTGTCGCGCAAGATCACAGTCGACGTCAAAGGCGAAATTCTCGAGCTCAAAAACACTATCAACACGATGGTGGATCAGTTGAACGCGTTCGCTGGAGAAGTCACGCGCGTCGCGCGCGAAGTCGGTACCGAAGGAAAACTGGGTGGCCAGGCCGAAGTGCCGGGCGTGGCGGGTACCTGGAAAGATCTCACCGATAACGTCAACCTCATGGCCAGTAATCTGACCGGCCAGGTGCGCAACATCGCCGAAGTGGCGACTGCTGTGGCCCGCGGCGACTTATCGCGCAAAATCACGGTCGATGTGAAAGGAGAGATCCTCGAACTCAAAGACACTCTGAACACGATGGTGGACCAGCTTCGCTCCTTCGCGTCCGAAGTCACTCGCGTGGCCCGCGAAGTGGGCACCGACGGCAGACTGGGCGGGCAGGCGCAAGTGCCGGGCGTCGCAGGAACGTGGAAGGATCTCACCGACTCCGTCAACTCGATGGCCAGCAACCTTACGGCGCAAGTGCGCAACATTGCCGAGGTGACGACCGCCGTAGCTCGCGGTGACTTGTCGCGCAAGATCACCGTCGACGTGAAAGGCGAAATCCTTGAACTGAAAAACACCATTAACACGATGGTCGACCAGTTGAATGCGTTTGCGGGCGAAGTCACGCGCGTGGCGCGCGAAGTGGGAACAGAAGGCAAGCTGGGCGGCCAAGCCCAGGTGCCCGGCGTCGGCGGTACGTGGAAGGACCTCACGGATTCCGTGAACTCCATGGCCGGCAATCTCACTGGCCAAGTCCGCAACATTGCCGAAGTGACCACCGCGGTTGCCCGCGGCGACCTCTCCCGCAAGATCACGGTCGACGTGAAGGGAGAAATTCTGGAGCTGAAAAACACCATCAACACCATGGTGGACCAGTTGAACGCCTTCGCCGGAGAAGTCACGCGCGTCGCGCGCGAAGTCGGCACCGAAGGCAAACTCGGTGGACAAGCCGAAGTTCCCGGCGTCGCAGGAACGTGGAAGGACCTCACCGACAACGTCAACTTCATGGCCAGCAACCTGACCGGACAGGTGCGCAACATTGCTGAGGTCGCGACCGCCATTGCTACCGGCGATCTGTCGAAGAAGATCACGGTCGATGTTCGCGGCGAAATCCTGCAGCTCAAAGAAACGCTGAACACCATGGTGGAGCAGCTGCGCTCCTTCGCCGCCGAAGTCACGCGCGTGGCTCGCGAAGTCGGCACCGATGGCCGCCTTGGTGGACAAGCCAACGTACCGGGCGTCGCAGGAACGTGGAAGGATCTGACCGACTCTGTGAATGCCATGGCCGGCAACCTCACCGCTCAGGTCCGAAATATTGCCGAAGTGACCACCGCGGTTGCTCGTGGCGACCTCTCGCGCAAAATTACGGTCGATGTGAAAGGCGAAATTCTCGAGCTTAAGAACACCATCAACACGATGGTCGATCAGCTCAACGCGTTCGCCGCCGAAGTCACGCGCGTTGCCCGCGAGGTAGGAACGGAAGGCAAGTTGGGCGGCCAGGCTCAAGTGTCGGGCGTCGCTGGAACCTGGAAGGACTTAACCGACAACGTGAACGTGATGGCCGCCAACCTTACCGAGCAAGTACGCGGCATCGTGAAGGTCGTAACGGCGGTGGCGAACGGCGACCTCACCCAAAAACTAACCGTCAATGCAAAGGGCGAGGTTGCAGCGCTGGCCGAGACCATCAACAACATGACCGGCACGCTGGCGACGTTCGCCGATCAGGTCACCACCGTCGCCCGCGAAGTGGGTGTGGAAGGCAGGCTTGGCGGGCAGGCCAACGTCCCCGGCGCTGCCGGTACGTGGAAGGATCTTACCGGCAACGTGAACCTCCTAGCGGACAACCTAACCAACCAGGTCCGCGCTATCGCAGAGGTTGCCACGGCTGTCACCAAAGGCGACCTCACGCGATCGATTCAAGTCGAGGCCCGTGGTGAAGTTGCCGAGCTCAAAGACAACATCAACACGATGATCGACAATCTCCGTCTCACGACGGACCGCAATACCGAGCAGGACTGGCTCAAAACAAATCTGGCACGCTTCACCGGAATGCTGCAGGGGCAGCGTGATCTGACAACTGTGGGCAGAATGTTGCTCTCCGAACTCGCTCCTCTGGTGAATGCTCAGCAAGGCGTCATCTACCAGACCGAAGGGGAGAATTCCGGCAGTCTAGTGATGCTCTCAGCATTCGCTGGTGACGGCGATCAAGGCCACCTGCGACGCTTGAAGATCGGCGAAGGACTGGTCGGGCAATGTGCCTTCGAAAAGCGAAAAGTTTTGATCACGGACTTACCTCAGGATACAGTCTCGATTCGTTCGGGCCTCTTCGAGGCGGTCCCTCGTAGCGTCATCGTGCTGCCGATCTTGTTTGAAGATCAAGTAAAAGCGGTGATCGAACTCGCTTCGCTTACCGCTTTCACGGCATCGCATCTCGCGTTCCTTGAGCAACTCACCGCCAGCATCGGCATTGTGCTGAACAGCATTGAAGCGACCATGCAAACCGAAGGATTGCTCAAGCAGTCCCAGCAACTCGCGGCGGAATTGCAGACCCAGCAAAAAGAACTGCAGCAAACCAACGAACAGCTCGCCTTAAAAGCCCAGCAACTCGCGGAGCAGAACGCTGAGGTCGAACGTAAGAATCAGGAGATCGAACAAGCTCGCCGGGCGCTGGAGGAAAAAGCGAAAGAATTGGCGCTCACTTCCAAATACAAGTCAGAGTTCCTGGCGAACATGTCTCACGAACTCCGCACCCCGCTCAACAGCATCCTGGTGCTGGGTCAACAGCTGACCGACAATCCCGACGGGAACCTCACCTCCAAACAAGTCGAATTTGCGCGCACCATTCACGGCGCAGGCACCGATCTGCTCAACCTGATTAGCGACATTCTCGACCTCTCCAAGATCGAATCCGGCACTGTGTCGGTTGAAGCCGAAGAAATTCTGTTCACGAATCTGATCGAGACGGTCGCACGCCCGTTCCGCCACGAAGCGGAGAATCGCCATCTCAACTTCGAGGTCCGAACCGATTCGTTGCCTGCACGCAGCTTGGTGACTGACGCAAAACGCCTGCAGCAGGTGCTGAAGAATCTCCTGTCGAACGCATTCAAATTCACCGAAGTCGGTGCTGTGCGCCTGACCATATCCACGGCCCCGACTGGATGGACCACCGCCCATCCGGTCTTGAAGAAAGCTACTTCCGTGGTCGCATTTGAGGTGTCGGACACGGGCATCGGGATCGCTTCCGACAAACAGCGCATCATCTTCGAGGCATTCCAACAGGCGGATGCTGGCACGAGCCGCAAGTACGGCGGTACCGGACTGGGTTTGGCAATCAGCCGCGAGCTGGCAAGTCTCTTAGGCGGGGAGATTCAGCTCCACAGCTTGCCTGGCAAGGGCAGTACGTTCACACTCTACCTTCCGCTCGTTTATGCCGGACCGGTGTCCTCGAGTCCAACCACGCGCGACACCAGTGCTCTTTCGCTCGCCTCGCCGCTTCAGTTATCGAGCGTTAGCGTGGTGGAGTCGGTCATTGAAGAGGTACCGGATGATCGCGAAAACCTCCATCCCGACGACACCATCCTCTTGATCGTCGAAGACGACATCCACTACGCGCGAGTTCTCTGTGACCTCGCGCGAGACCTCGGCTTCAAGGTCGTAGTCGCGCGCACCGGAATTGCCGCGCTCGCGCTTGCCCGTGAATTCCGTCCCGCGGCAGTGTCTCTCGACGTCTTTCTTCCCGACATGCTCGGCTGGACGATCCTGAACCACTTGAAGAGAGATCCTGCCACCCGTCACATTCCGGTCCAGATGTTGACCATGGACGAAGATCGGCAGCACGGACTGTCTCGTGGCGCCTTCTCATTTATCACCAAACCCACCAGTCCCGACGGCGTTTTATCCGCACTTTCCCGCATCAAGGACTACACCACACGGAGCCGCCGGCGATTGCTCGTGGTCGAAGACGACAATCGGGAGCAGATCACGATTCGAGAACTCCTGGGATCCGACGATATTGATGTGTCGGTTGCCTCGAACGGGGAAGAAGCTCTTAAAGTGCTGAGCGAGAGCACTGTGGATTGCGTAGTTCTCGATCTGCGTTTGCCCGACATGAGCGGATTCGAAGTGATGGAAAAGATCGGGCAGTCCGCGACCTTGAGCGACATCCCGGTGGTCGTGTTCACAGGAAAAGAACTGTCGCCCGAAGAGGATGCGCGGCTCCGCACGCTCGCTCGCAGCGTGGTGGTCAAAGGGGTGGAATCGCCTGAACGGCTGTTGGACGAGACGGCGCTCTTCCTGCATCGCGTTGTCACCAATCTCCCGGCTGAAAAGCAGAGGATGTTGGATCGCCTCCACCGCTCGGACGACGCAATGGTCGGCAAAAAGGTTCTGGTAGTCGATGATGACGTACGGAACATCTTTGCGCTCAGCAGCGTCCTCGAGCGCCGCGGGATGACCGTACTGACCGCGGGCACCGGACGTGAAGCGATCGCTCTTCTGGAAGCGACCCCCGACGTTGCGATCGTTCTCATGGACATCATGATGCCCGAGATGGATGGATACGAAACCATGCAGGTGATCCGCCAAAATAGCCAGTTCGCCCGACTGCCGATCATCGCCCTAACTGCCAAGGCAATGAAGGGAGATCGCGAAAAGTGCCTCGAGGCTGGCGCCTCCGAATATCTCGCGAAGCCCGTCAACACCGACCAGTTACTCTCAGCCCTGCGCATGTGGTTGCACCGATGAGAGTGAAGACCGAAACACTCCAAAACCCGACGGGCACTAAGCCGAGAACCAGAATTAATATTCTGATGGTCGATGACCAGCCGGCGAAGCTCTTAACTTACGAGGCGATCCTGGAAGAGCTTGACGAGAACCTCATCAAGGCAACGTCCGGCAGGGAAGCTCTCGATCATCTCCTGAAGACAGACGTTGCGGTCGTTCTCATGGATGTGAGCATGCCGGAGATGGATGGATTCGAGTTAGCCGACATGATCCGGCAGCATCCCAGATTCAACCAAACCGCGATCATCTTCGTCTCCGCAGTCCATCTCACCACCTTCGACCGCCTTCGTGGATATGCGCGCGGCGCCGTTGACTACATCTCGGTGCCCTTTGATCCCGAATTGCTGAGAGCCAAGGTCACTGTTTTCTCCGAACTCTATCGCCGCACCCGCCAGTTAGAACAACTGAATCAGCAGCTAGAGATGCGCGTTCACGAACGTACCGAAGAAATAGAGCGCCGCGCGCAGTTACTCGAAGCCGTGAACAGTGAGCTGATGATGCGGAACAAAGAACTTGATGCAATCGTCAAGACTGCTCCCGACATTATTTTCAGCAGTCGAAACGGCATGGATCGTGACTACCTGAGCGATCGGTTCTACGAATACACGGGCTCTCCGGTCGGTTCTGCCACTGGGCTAGGTTGGACACAATACGTGCACCCGGAAGACACTGAGGGGATCGACAACCGCTGGCGGAAGTCGCTGCGGGAGAGCAAGCCTTACGAATCCGAATACCGGTTGCGCTCGCAATCGGGCGAGTACCGCTGGTTCCGCGCTCGAGCTGTGCCACTTCGCGATTCCTCCGACAAGATTGTCAAATGGTATGGAACCTGTTCCGACATTCACGACAGTAAGCTCCTGGAAAAGTCCATGCTCGAAAACTCGGCTTTTCTGGAACGCACGGTCAAAGAGAGAACCGATGCCCTGCGGAGAATGTCAGGAAGGTTGATGACATTGCAGGATGCAGAGCGCCGCCGGATCGCACGCGAGCTCCACGATAGCGTGGGCCAGGAATTGGCCGCGGCGAAAATGAATCTGGATCGCGTGATCGTTTCGCAAACTGATCCGAGCCCGATTACGGAAGAAGCGAAAGACAGTT
>Ga0210406_10004152_pt1 | contig 15646 bp, 14 predicted proteins | sample IncBWC30MmetaG_FD_155454 | JGI IMG/M metagenome (GOLD analysis project Ga0210406, IMG submission 155454) | Forest soil microbial communities from Barre Woods Harvard Forest LTER site, Petersham, Massachusetts, United States - Inc-BW-C-30-M | ecosystem: Environmental > Terrestrial > Soil >... | reverse complement strand
TCGGGTTGGCCGGTGTCCTCGCCCGTGAGGGTGCTTACCAAAACGGTTTTTTGGGCAGATTTGAGCGCACGCGCCATGCGCTCGGACTGTTCGTTCGGCACTACGCCGTCTCCCGTGCCATAGACGATCAGGACCGGAGCCTTGAATGCCTTTGCAAATCTGACCGGCGATTTTGCAGCGAGATTGGGATCCCCGGGTGCGCCGATGTGCGCTTTCCAATCGGCAAGCGACGTCGATGATGTGCCGTACAACAGCTGCACCGTCTCGCTCAGCAACGCAGGTAAGTCGCTGACGCCGTTGATGCTGACCGCGCAGGCGTACAGATCGGGTGTAAACGCGGCGCCTGCCAGAGCAGCGTAACCACCATAAGAGGCCCCGACGATACAGATTTTGTGCGGGTCGGCTATCTTCCGATCGATCATGGCGTGTACGCCATCGGTGACGTCGTCCTGCATCAGGCCGCCCCATTGGCGATAGCCGGCTTCGCGGAAGGCATCGCCAAAACCCGTGGAGCCGCGAAACTGCGGTTGCAACACGGCATAGCCGCGAGTCGCTAGAAATTGAACCAGCCAATCAAACGTCAAATAGTCGCGCGCTGTCGGGCCGCCGTGCGGCAGTATCACAGTGGGGAATGGCCCCTCGGTTTTGCCGGCGGGCATGGTCAGGTACGCGGGAATCTCGGTACCGTCGCGAGCCTGATAGGTAATCGCCTTGACTTCCCCTAGCTTTACATTCGCGAGTGCCGGATATTCTTCTGCAGCGATATCCGCACGGTGTGTTTTAAAGTCCACTATGTAGTAAACAGGCGGGCTCGAAGGCGTTTCTACAAGCGCCAGAGTTTTCGTACCGTCTTCGGTCCAGCCGTAGATGCTGATTTCCTTGCCTGCGAATGCACGCTGCAACACATCTTGGCGGTGTTTCGATCCCTCATCGAGCCAGTGGATTCGGCTTTTTGCGCCGCTGAGATAAACTCCGATGATGGCGCCTGTATACGGGTCCGTATACACGCTCTCCACGTCCGCATCCGGACTCTCGGCAAGCAGCTCGAGAGGCGAACCGTCGAGTGGTAACGCCCAGGCGCCCCGATGGCTGTGACCATTTGCCGTGAGCAGCACCAGCGCGGATCCATCGGCCAGAAGCCCCTCGAGCTGAGGATGTTCTTTATCGTCTCTACGCAGCAGCTCTTTGATTCCGCCGTCCTCGGTTAGCGCCAGCACTCTGTAAGCATTGTGCAGGAAGTCCCAATCTTCGCGGGCGACCGCATGACCCGTCCGATTGACTACAAATCTGGTCGTGAGGTCATTGCCCGCTTTGATCACCGTGTACTTACCTGTGTGCGTGTCAACCTCGATCAAGCAATCCACATCGACGTCGTGGCAAGCCCCTCGCGACGACATGACCAACGTGTTGTTCTTTGAAGCTCGTAGTGAAACCAGCTGGCTGGAAAAATCCCGACGATCGGGCAGAATCCGCCCCGGACCGCCGCTGGCATCAAACGCGATGTAGCGGAAGCGCTCCAGAGATGTCTCCAGAGCCGTAAGTGATCGACTGGTCTTGCTCAGCACCAAAATTAGCGTCGCATTGTCTCGCGCCCACGCCAGCGACCGAAGCTTCAAATCTTCGGGAGACTGGAGCAAGCGCTGCACCTTTTTCTCCAGCAGATCGAAGATCACCACGCGCGGCTTTGTTTCATGATGGTCAAACCAAGCCAGATAGTGTCCGTCTGAGCTAAGCACGACGTCTGTCTCAACCGGAAGGGTGCCGAACGCTTCGACCGGCGGCGGTTCATCGGCAGCGACGGGGTAAATTCCGAAGCAAGCGGCGACACTGGAAATCAACACGGTCACAAGGCGCGCAATCCTTGGCATGGTAGATCCCTTGGTTGTTGTTCTTCTGTAAAACTATTCTAAGGTATCGGCGAACCAAATTCGAAAAGCGCGAGAGTCAGGCAAAATGCTGCAGCGCACCTTTTGCCCGACACGGGGCGGCTCAGCGTGCTCCTGCGCGGGTTGTGCGACGGATGGCGCGAAACATACCGCTGCGATCGGACTGCCAGCGGCGCCGACCAACGATGGAGAAGAGTGTCTTGGCGCTTCGGGGCTCGATGTGCGCGACACGAGAGGAGGAATCGTACACCAATGGTTCGCCCAGCAAGCGGCCCGCCTCGGCGGGTGCCACTGCCTCAAATCCCATGATCCAATCGGGGAATTCGCGTTCCGCAACCGGCTCGCGAAGGATGGCGCGCATTTCGCGTTTCGAGGCAACGATCTCCTGGAACGCCGCATCGACCTTGTGAGCCTCGCCTTCGAGCAACAACAAGAGACAGCCGCCCACGTAGAGCATCATTCCAGAGACGTCATTCTTGCGATTCGCCTTGCGTGCCTCCTTCAGAAATTCAGCCGTGTCGTGCTCTGAATTCTCCGGCGCGGCCGCGCCGACGTAGATGACGTGGATGAGATCTTCCATGGACACTCCTCGGCTCTGGGTCACCCTAGATTAGAGATATCGGGGAGCGCGGTGCAGCCAAGTTTGGCGATTTGAGACGTGCGTAGCGCTGATCGCAGATGAGCTGCGTGATCTCGATGCCGGTGGTAAGGGTTGACCCTACAGTGAGGATCAAAATCCGGGGGCGCTGCACGCCAGAGCGGCGCGCGAATGCAGCCAGCTGTTCCTGATACCAAGCATGTTGTTGGAGGCGGCTTCCTCGGCCGGGGAACTATGGCTGAGATTCGGCGCATAGTAATTTGCGCTTCTTCAATACAGAAAAACGATCATTATCGACGCTGTCTACTGATGATCAAATCCCTCAGCGCGGCATTTTCGGACGAAGGGTCGCCCTTTCGCCAAGCCATGAGCAGGTCAGCCTCTATGGCGGGCGGGGTCAGGCGGCGGGTCGTGACATTCCTGAACTCCAGACTTTCGGCATAATCTGGGAGCAGAGTGTAGCCTTCGCCAAGGCTGACGAGCGTGAGCCCGGTCAGCACATCCACGACCTGATGGACCGTGTTCAGCTTAACCCCTCTCTCGTGAGCCGCGGCGCGGACAAGGTCGAACAAATTACCGCTGTGCACCGGAGAAACTTCAATGAACGGGTAGCCCGACAGCTGCGCGAAGTCGAGCGGCCCTTCGCCGGCCAACGGATGGCCAGCTGGCAAAACCGCAAGGAGCTGCTCACGCAAAACCGGAATTGCCTCCAGTCTTGGCTCGTGGATGGGAGGGCGCAGAAACGCAAGATCGATTTCGTTGCGGAGTAACGCCTCGCGCTGCTGCAGCGTCGTCATTGAGCGAAACTCAAGACGCAGCTTGGGGAAGCTGGCGCGCAGCGAGGTCAGGGTGCTCGGGAAAAGCTTAATCTCGGCGGCCGGTCCAAAGCCGAGCACCAGCGTGCTTTCGCCGGCCTGCGCAGCTTGTCTCGCGCTGGCGATGGCGCGGCGCGCCTGCGCCAGAGTCAAGCGTGCTTCGTCGAGAAACGCAGTGCCAGCCACAGTGAGTTTCACGCTGCGCTTAGTGCGAATGAGAAGCGCCACGCCGACCTGCTGCTCCAGATCCTGGATCTGCTGGCTGAGCGAGGGCTGGGCGGTGTTAAGGCGCTGCGCCGCGCGGGTGAAGTTCAGTTCCTCCGCCACAGCAACGAAATAACGCAAATGCCGCAGTTCCATGCCGCTAGTTAGACGCAAAATGTCTAACTGTGCAAGCTTCAAAATATTTCAGGCCGCGTAATCCGGTGGGTAACATCTCTTCACGTGAAGTCCGTCCGCGCCAAATTAGATCTGCATGTCCTCGTGAATCCTGCAACGCAGGAAACTCGATATGCCCTGCCTGCTATTGCCCATACCAAGGGAGACAATCGCTGATGAAAGTTCGTCAGGTATCCCACGCGATTGGGGCGGAAATCACTGAGATTGATTTGAGCCGCCCGCTGAGCGACGCACAGTGGAAGGATATTTATGCAGCTTGGCTGAAGTACGTTGTCCTTATCTTCCCGGGCCAGAAGTTGTCACCGGAGCAGTTGATTGCTTTTGCTGGCCGTTTCGGACCGTTGGACGATCATCGCGAAGACACAGCATCCAGGCTTGACGGCTATCCAGAAATTTTTCTCATTGGCAACCACATGGTCAATGGGAAGCTGTCGAGAACCCGAGATGTCGGCCGGCTGTGGCACTCCGATCATTCGTATACCACTCAACCGACTTTGATCAGCATGCTCTACTGCCGAAGCCTGCCTCCGACGGGAGGGACAACTGCGTTCTCCAACATGTATATGGCGTACGACACGCTTTCGGACACCATGAAAGGAATGCTTGACAAGCTCGAATGCGTTCATGAATTGCTGCACTTCATACGCCCCACGCTGCACTGGAAGCCAGGCATCAAGGATCCGGCATCAATTGCCGAGAGATATCCGCCAGTAGTCCATCCCCTGGTGCTGGTCCATCCCGAAACTGGGAAGAAAGCGCTATATGTGAGCGAGGGTCAAGTCAATCGGATCGTGGGCCTGACCGACGATGAAGGCCGAGGACTTCTTCAGTTTCTCTTCAAGCATGCAGTGACATTGGAGTTTACCTATCGACACACATACTCCGAGGATGACTTGGTGTTCTGGGACAACCGCGCCTGCCAGCACATTGCATTGGCGGATTATATGCAGGATCCGAACACGCCTCGGCTGATGCATCGATTGACGGTTATGGGAAAACCGTCGGGACGCATTTACGACGCGAATGTGGCCTGAGTACTTGTTCCTGCCGCACGAGGAAGATATGTCGTTGCCTCTTACCGGTGTCAAGGTGGTTGATCTGACCCGCGCTCTTGCGGGACCTTATGCTTCGATGATCCTTGCCGATCTCGGCGCAGATATCATCAAGATCGAATCCGCTCCCCACGGGGATCCGGTCCGCTCATGGGGCACGAAAGTACGAGGCGAGAGCACCTATAACTTGGCAACGAATCGAAACAAGCGGGGTGTTCTACTAAATTATCGAGCGCCACTCGCGGTGGAAGCCGTTCGAACCATGGCGAGCAATTGCGATGTAATGCTCGAGAACTTTCGCCCAGGTGTGATTGAGAAAATGGGACTCGGTTATGAGCAAGTAAGCCCAACCAATCCGCGCTTGATCTTTGGGAGTATCTCCAGCTTTGGGCGTAACGGGGCACGCTCGGAGGAGCCCGGCTTCGATGTGACGCTGCAGGCCATTTCCGGCATGATGAGCATCAATGGAGCGCCTGATGGCGAGCCTCTTCGCATGGGTGTGCCATTAGGTGATCTTGGGGCAGGTATGTGGCTGGCGCTGGGTGTAGTCGCAGCTATCCTTCAGCGGCAGGCAACTGGGCGAGGCCAACGCGTAGATACCTCGTTGCTTTCGACATTGATGGGAATGCTGCTTAACCACGCGCAGAACTACTTGACTGCTGGGGTCACACCAACTCGGACCGGGAATACCCACCCTGCAATTTGTCCATATGGCGTATTTCAAGCGAAAGACGAACTGATCGTTATTGCATCGGCTACACCTAACATGTGGTCGAATTTCTGCAAAGTGGTCGGGCTAGAGAATTTGATAGAGTCCGAAGATTTTGGTACGCCTACGGCACGTATCTCCAATCCAGAATCTCTCAAACGACTCATCGACGAACGCCTTGCGAACGACACGGCCGAAAACTGGTCGCGCAAACTTGTTGCAGCAGGAATTCCATCGAGTCCAATTTGGTCCGTGCCCCAGGCGCTCGAAGACGCTCAGATCAATCAGCCCGGGCTCATTGAAGCAATTCCTCATCCGACATTAGGAACTTGGCGGGTAACAGCAAGCCCCTTGACGTTGTCTGGAGCGGGTTGCTTGCCGTCAACTCGAATGCCGCCGCCGGCATTGGGGCAACACAGCATCGAATGTCTTCGAGAGCTTGGCGTTGAAGAAAAGGTGATCGCCAAATTGCTATCTGACGGGGATCTGATCCAAGCCGATAATTCATGCGTTTAGTAACCGCGGAAATTCCGCTCCCAACGCTAGCCGAACATATGCGTTACAGGAGAGAGTTTTGAAAAGGCTTCGACGCTCCATGATCATCATTCCCGGCAATGTTCCGGAGTATCTCGACAAATGCCGTCGCCTGGAAGCTGATGTCCTCATCTTTGATCTTCAAGATGCCATTGCGAAGCTTGACGCGGCAAAACTTCAGGCCAGAGAGATGGTCGTCAATGCGATAGAGGCTGGTGGATTTCGCTCGAGTGAGATTTGCGTAAGAGTCAACAGTCCTGCATCACCATGGTTTGTAGAGGACATCAAAGCGGTCACCGACGCCGGGGCCGACAGCATTATGTTGTCGCATGCCTACAGCGCATCGGAAGTGACGCTTGCCGAAGGTTGCCTCTATTCGTTTGCGCCGGCAAGAAAAGTAGAAATACTCATCGAGGTCGATACGCCCGGCATCCTGGCCGATCTCGATACCGTTGCGCGAACATCGACAGCCGTGACGAGTTTGTCCGTCGCGGCATACGATTTCGCGCTGGAGCTAGGCGCTAGACTATTCGGTCCGGAAGCGACGACCTCCGAAGACTGGTTGACTTATTGTCGCGCGAGAGTGCTTGCGGTCGCGCGCTGGAAGGAATGGAACGCAGGTGACCTTGTCAGCATCGGCGCACTTGGGGCGGATACTTCCATGCAGGCTATGCGGGCATCAAGGGAAATGGGGTTTGACGGAGTCACATTGGTTTTCCCACGCTTAATATCCGTGGCCAACGAGGTGTTCGGTGTCTCCGCCGAGGAGCTTTCTTGGGCGCAAGCGCTGGTAGATGAGTGGAACAAGCTCGACAGCGGTCCGGAATGGAACAAGGGTGCTCGGAGGATTAACGGGCAATTGGTCTTTGCGCCAACCTATGAATATGCCCGCCGCGTTTTGAAGCACTACGCTGTCATTTCCGGTGACGCTGAAGCGACGGATCACTTTAGAAAATTCGGGCTCGCGTCTGACGAATACCTTTTGGAAAAGCGGGCGCGATGAGTTTCGCCGGAAGCGATGTCGCGCAGGCACAACGATGGTTTGGGCTTGCCGGTGATATCGCACGCGGTATTTCGTGGGCCCCCACTGTATCTACTGGAGAGAATCTATGCTTGATGGCGTCTCTTTGGATCAATTACGGACGTTTGTCGCGGCGGCGGAGGAAGGAAGTTTTTCGGCTGCCGGCCGGCGCCTAAGACGCGCCCAATCGGTGGTCAGCTACACGCTGGCTAATCTGGAAGGGCAGATCGGTGTAAAGCTCTTCGATCGCAGCCGCCGCTTTCCAACGTTGACGGACCAGGGCCAGGCACTGCTCGCGGGCGCGCGCGCCGTAGCGAAGGACGTTGATCTCTTCAAGGCTCGGGCGAAAGGCATCGCCGGTGGGCTTGAGACGGAGCTAAGCCTGGTGGTCGACTCCATATTTCCGGTGGCGGTGTTGGGGTCCGCAGTGGCCGCCTTCCAAGTACAATTCCCCTCGATTCCGCTGAGGCTGTACGTCGACATGTGGGAAGCCGTGGCAGACCCGGTGCTGGACCGGCGCTGCGGCATCGGGATAATCGGATCTTTGTCTCCGGCGCCACCGCAGTTCAGCCGGGAGAGGCTGCTGACCGTAAGAGGGATCAAGGTGGTTTCGCCACAGCACCCGCTGGCAACTCACCGTGCGCCGGTTCCAACGGCCGTCCTTGCCGAGCATCTCCAGCTCGTGCATTCGGATCATCCTGATGTGTGGCGCAGTGGAAGGCTTGGGCCGCTGTCCAAAAGAATATGGCGTCTTTGCGATCTCGCCACCAAGCATCACTTTTTGCGCGCAGGAGTCGGGTTTGGCGTCATGCCACTGCACGTGGTCGAGGCAGATCTGACAAGTGGCGCGCTTGTGGAGATCGATGTCGAGGACGACCCGCCGGAGGGCCACGCTATTACCATGTCAGCCGCATATTTGACTAACAGCCCTCCGGGGCGGGCCGGGCGCTGGTTCATTGATCGCCTCAAAGAGGAAGCGGCTCCTCGGGTTAACGGAGTGTAGACCGGCGAGCGCTCAAGTTGATCACCGCAATGGGTCCATTGGGTTTCAACTATATCGATCCGAACAATGATCCCCGCACTTCGCACCGTCCGGCCCCTGCGGGAATTCTGATCAGACGTTAGTACCTGCTCGTCGCCCGTCCGCGCTAATACGAAAGTATCTCCGATACCAACGTCCAATTGGTTCGCACTCCCAACTTCTGATGTGATCGCATGCAATGAACTCGAATGACGACACCTTTCTGCAAACGGAATCTTCCACGTCCGATGTCACATCAGGCGTGCTTGTCGATGACGAATACCTCTCGATACGCGATCGGTTGGATAGCAGCAGCGACATACTGGCGAGCCTTCTCGCTACCGCAACCGTCGCGTTGAATACCGACCGTCGCGTGACGCAGAGATGCATCCGGCGCGCAGCAGCACTGCTTGGAATCGATCTCAGCCCAGGAGCGGATTCGACAGCGGTGCATTCGTGTCTGCAAGGCGGTCTCGCATCGTGGCAGGCCAAGCGTCTGAGATTTTACATCGAGGACAAACTCGACTCGACTATCCGAGCCACTGACCTCGCCGATGTCGTTCGGCTGAGCACAAGCTATTTCTGCCGCGCCTTTCGTAAGACTTTTGGAGAGTCCCCTCTTGCCTACGTCATGAAGCGGCGCATGTTGCGCGCTCAGGAACTCATGTTGAAGTCACGGGTATCCCTGTCGCAGGTGGCCTTGGAGTGCGGCATGTACGATCAGGCTCATTTCTCACGCACCTTTCGTCGGATTGTCGGAACCAATCCCGCGGTCTGGCGGCGCCAATATCTTTTGGGTCCTCCATCCGGCAAAGACGAGTCGGAAGCAAGAGGGACATTTTCTCCAACTCCTAGGCCAATCATTCCCGGGCGACGTGCATCGCCGCCCATCAGCCCCGTCGTGCCTACGTGAACTACCCGAGATATCCAGAATGAAAACACACATTTTTGCCGCAACACTCGTAACTGCCGTAATGGCAGGCATCAATCCCGCTCACGCCGGCGAGCCGACGGAAGAACGCGGCACCAGAACTGACGCCGCGCCGAAGCAGGAGATCCGGCTCGAGCGCGTCACACCGGAATACTGGCGCGTCACGCTCGACAACCCACCATTCAATCTTTTCGGCCCCGAAACCATTCCGCAGCTGAACAGCGTCATCACCCAGATCGAGACCGATCCCAAGGTCAAGGTCGTGGTGTTCCAGAGCGCGGTGCCGGGCTTCTTCCTGACGCACTACGATTTCGTTCCGCCGCTCTCGGCGACGACCGACATTCCGCCGGGCGTGACGGGCCTGCCGGCGTTGCCGGACATCCTGGTGCGCCTGAGCCGCGCGCCGGTCGTGTCGATCGTGTCGATCCGCGGCCGCACCACCGGCGTCGGCGGCGAGCTGTCCCTGGCAAGCGACATGCGCTTTGCCAGTCGCGAGAAGGCAGTTATTTCGCAGTGGGAAATCGGCGCCGCGCTGGTGCCCGGTGGCGGCCCCATGGCCCGAATGCCGCGCCTGATCGGACGCGGCCGCGCACTGGAAATGCTGCTCACCGGCGAGGACATCTCCGGCGATCTGGCGGAGCGCTACGGCTACGTCAACCGCGCGCTACCCGACGCCGAGCTGGACCCATTCGTGGACACGATGGCTCGGCGCATCGCCGGATTTAACAAGCAGGCTATCGCCGAAATCAAGCGCTTGGTCGACATAGCAACCCTGCCGCCTGACATCGAGATCGGCGCCGAATGGGGCGCGTTCCTAGACTCGGCGCACCGCCCGCAGGCCCAGCAGAACATCAAGCGCCTGATGGAGATGGGTCTGCAGACCAAGCCCGGCGTCGAGAAGCGCCTGCCGTATTACACCGGCACTCTCGCCCAATAGCCGCGGGCACGACGAACCGAGGAGTCACGCAAGATGTTCAGGCACAAAAGAACGCTCGCGGCCGCATTCGTGGCCGCAAGCTTGTTGACTTCGGCGACAGCTGGAGCCGACGACGCTGCGCTCGTGACCGAGATCGTGGACGCCTTCTACAAGATCTACGGCACTCATCCGGGCTTCCGTGTCAACCACGCCAAAGGCGTGGTCGCGGAAGGCAGCTTTGTCGCCACGCCAGCAGCGTCCGCGCTGAGCCGCGCGACGCTCTTCGACGGCAGGCGGATTCCTGTCACCGTGCGCTTCTCTAACGACGGCGGGTTTCCGTCCGTCCCGGACGGCGCCCCCTCCAATCCTAAAGGCATGGCCGTCAAGTTCCACATGCCTGGCGGGATCGATGTGGACATGGTGATTCTGGCGGTCAAATTCTTCCCGGTGGCTACCGGAGAACAGTTTCGCGATCTGTTGGTGGCGATTAGCGAGAGTCCCGCCGATGCACCCAAGCCGAACAAGCTCGATCAATTCGCCGCCAGCCATCCGACATTTCCTGCGTCCTTCGGCTCCGCCCCTACACCGGACAGCTTTGCAGACCAGGAATACCACGGGATCGACGCCTTCATCTTCGTCGACAAGGCCGGACACAGGCAGGCGGTGCGGTACATCATGGCTCCGGAAAAGGACGTATCCCTGACTGCAGAGGAGGCCGCCAAGAAGCCTCCCAATTTTCTGGTGGATGACCTGCCGCAGCGAATCGCGAAGAAGCCGGTCGAGTTCCATCTCAAGGTCCAGCTTGCCGCGCCCGGCGACCAAACCAAGGACCCAAGCCAGCCTTGGCCCGACGATCGCAAGGTGGTGGACCTAGGCGTGCTGACCCTCGACAAGCCCGTTGCCGACACACTGGAGGCACAGAAAAAACTGCTGTTCCTTCCGAACCACCTCACCGATGGAATCGAGATTTCTGACGACAGACTTCCAGTCATCAGATCCGAGGTCTATGCGCTGGCGTTCGCGCGGCGCGCCAGATGACCACGACGCGCGCCGATTACTCAATGCCGGCTGGAGTCTGCCAATGACACTGCTCGAGATGCTGGCGATCGATCTGCCAATCATTCAAGCACCGATGGCCGGAGTCTCGTCGCCCGCTTTGGCCGCAGCCATAGCTAATGCAGGTGCGCTCGGGTCGATTGGTGTTGGCGCAACGGACGCAGAGGGCGCGCGCAAAATGATTGCGGCCGTACGCGAGCGCTCCAAGCGCTCCCTCAACGTGAACGTCTTCTGCCACCAGCCGGCGGCGTCGGACTGCAGGCTCGAGGCCGCCTGGCTCGATCGTCTGCGTCCTCACTTTGAGCGGTTTGGCGCAAAAGCCCCCTTACGCATGAGGAAGATCTACCGCAGTTTCGTGGAAGACGATGCGATGCTGGCGGCGCTGCTAGCGGATAAGCCGCGCGTCGTGAGCTTTCACTTTGGACTGCCTTCCGCTGAGCGCATTCGGGTGCTACGCGAGGCTGGGATCGTACTGCTTGCCTCCGCGACTAATGTCGCGGAAGGTCGCGCTGCTGCGAACGCAGGTGTGCAGGCGGTCGTGGCTCAGGGCTATGAAGCGGGCGGTCATCGTGGTTCATTCGATGCCGATGCCGAGGACGACTGTCTCGGCACCATGGCACTGACACGTCTCCTGGTAAGCCAGCTTGACGTTCCGGTCATCGCGGCCGGCGGCATCATGGACGGCGCAGGCATCGCTGCGGCGTTGTGTCTGGGCGCGGATGCCGCGCAGCTTGGCACGGCTTTCATTGCCTGCCCCGAGTCGGATGCGGATACCAGTTATCGTAAGGCGCTGGCGAGCGATGCGGCGAACCACACTGTCATGACCCGCGCCATCTCCGGGCGGCCCGCGCGCTGCCTGCGGAACCGCTTTACTGTGCTGGGCGCGGGCCTTTCGCCTCGTGAGATTCCCTCCTACCCAATCACATACGATGCCGGCAAAGCACTCAATGCGGCGGCAAAGGCTGCGGACGAGGCGGGATACGGCGCGCAATGGGCCGGGCAGGGCGCGCCGCTCGCCCGGGAACTCCCGGCAGCAGAACTCGTGGCGTGCCTGGCGGAGGAACTGAGACGAGAGCATCACACGAGTAAATGACAAGAGATTCGATTGCGTTTGCCGACTCCTGCGTGCATCCAGTGCGGCGATACGTTCCCATCGAAATATATAGGCTATTCAAAGCATAGTCAGCAGTACTAGTGTTCGATCCCGACTGACGATTTCATCAAAATCAAAACTGACTGAGTATCAATGAGGCGTCGCAATAACGGTGGCTGTTCATCGGAGGGGTGTATTGGTTTACTGCCTTCAGCTACGCGGGTGGGGCTCGACATCGCCGAGATCGGTGCAATGGTTGGCGGACTGATTCGGCAGGGTCGTCCACTGCCCGTTGTTCTCACCGCCCTGTGTGAGCTCTTCGACGCAGCCGCCAAGGGGTACTCCAGCAGTGTCCTTCTTCTTGACCGCACCGGTTTGAGAGTACGAAACGCTGCTGGGCCTGGTTTGCCCGCCGGTTACATGAAGCAGCTTGAGGGCAGGCGGGTCAGCTGGATCGAGACTCCCTTCAGGGCCACAATCAATGCGAAGGCACCGGTGATCGTATTGGACCCAGTCTCGGATACTCTATGGGAGGGCGAGGAGGCGGTCCCGGCTGCGCCCGGCTTCAGGCTGCATGAGGTTTCGCCGATTCTATCGCTCACTGGGGAGCCGCTCGGAATCTTTGCCGTCTTTCAGCGCGAGAGCAACCCCGAGCTCCCCGGCTCCACACTCATCCCGCAGTTCGCCCACGTTGCGTGCGCTGCCATTGAGCGAATGCGAAGCGACGCAGCGGTCAAGCGAAGTGCCGCTCTTCTCAAAAGAACGCAACAACTCACTTCGACGTGCTGCTTCTCCTGGCGCGTGGAGACAGACGAAATCAGTTGGTCAATCGAGCTCAGTCAGCTGTTCGAGCTTGACTCGGCAGATGTGCCGGTGACACTCGAGCTGATCGGCGCTCGTATCCATCCCGAAGACCTCCCGTCATTCCATGAAATGATTGAACGGGCCCGACATGGGGTGAGCGACTTTGAGTTCGAGCACCAGCTACGCCTGCCAGACAACTCGGTCAAGTACCTGCGCGTCGTTGCGCACGGGACTCGCGATCAGGAGGGCCAATTGGAATACATCGGTGCGGTCCAGGATGTGACCCACCACCGACATACAGAAGAGGCACTCGCCAATCTGCAAGCCGAGCTCGCGCGAGCGGCGAGGGTTACGAGTCTTGGAGTACTAACGGCAACGATTACGCACGAGGTCAACCAGCCCCTGGCGGGAATCGTTACGAGCGCCAGCACGTGTCGGCGGATGCTCGCCGTAGATCCTCCAGACGTCGAGGGAGCGCGGGAAACCGCGAGGCGCACGATTCGTGATGCAGAGCGAGCGTCGGAGGTAATTAGAAGGTTGCGCGCGCTTTTTTGCAAGAAAGGCGCCACGAGCGAATCACTGAACCTGAACGAGGCAGCACGGGAAGTGGTTGCGCTATCGCGACGTGAACTTGAGAGAAATATGGTGATTGTGTTGACGGATCTTGCCGGAGAACTACCCCCGGTTCAGGGCGATCGGGTTCAGCTACAGCAGGTCATCCTAAACCTATGCCTGAACGCCTCGGATGCTATGAGTGACGTCGATGATCGTCCGAGGGAGTTGGTGATCAGAACCGAACGAGACGGAGAGGATCGTGTGCGACTGAGCGTGCGAGATACGGGCGTGGGTTTCGAACCTCAAGAGATGGACAGACTATTCGATGCGTTCTACACCACCAAGAGCAGCGGTATGGGGATCGGCCTATCCGTCAGTCGCTCCATTATCGAGAGTCACAAAGGCCGTCTATGGGCAGCACCGAACGATGGTCCGGGAGCCACGTTCTCATTTTCCATCCCCCGCGGACCTCAGGAGACGACGGCCTGTGTGACCGGCGCCCGCAGTCCTGGCGCTATTCGGACGCCTGCTGGGACGAATGCAGAGGTCATGTGAGGAGTCTGTGGCTGTGATGGTCAAACGTCCGCTCGTGTCGGTGGTCGATGACGACGTGTCCGTGCGCGAGTCGCTACCCGACCCGTTGAGAGCGTTTGGCTATTGCGTTCGGGCGTTCTCGTCTGCTGAAGAGTTCCTCGCGTCCGATTGCGTCGGTGAAACCCGGTGTCTGATCCTCGACATCGCCATGCCCGGTATGACTGGACCCGATCTGCAACACGAGTTGAACTTGCGCGGGCAAGAGATTCCGATCGTCTTCATCACCGCTCAAGCAGATGAGGCCGTCCGTACATGCTTTCTCAAAAAGGGTGCGGTGGAGTGCCTGTTCAAGCCGTTCAGCGACACGGCGCTGTTTGAGGCGCTCACTGCCGCGTTTCGAGTGAGTCGAGCGGTCTAGCGCCAAAGAGATGTGAAATGAATTCAGTGACCGCGTCTTTTCGTGAATCGCCGTCCTCCCTCATGTCGCGCGACACACCCATCGTGTTCGTCGTTGACGACGACATTTCTGTGCGCGAATCACTGGAATCGCTGATTCGTTTCGCAGGATGGCAGCCGCAGACATTCGCGTCCGCGCACGAATTCCTCTCTCGCCCGCGCGTCTTCGTCCCCAGCTGCCTGGTATTAGACGTTACGCTTTCGGACCTCAATGGTCTCGACCTACAGAAGCGCATCGCGACTGATAGAATTGATCTGCCGATCATATTTATCACGGGCCACAACGATGTGCCGATGGCGGTGCGTGCGATGAAGGCGGGAGCAGCGGAGTTTTTGACCAAGCCTTATGGTGAAGGGGTGCTGTTGTGCGCGATCCAGCAAGCTATCGAGTGCAGCCAGGCTGCGCTGCGTCGTGAGGCGGACATGCGATCGGTCCGGGACCGTTACACATCGCTGAGCCATCGCGAACGGCAGGTCATGGCGTTGGTGGTTCGCGGCCTGTTAAACAAGCAGGTCGGAGTTGAGCTCGGCATCAGCGAGATCACGGTGAAGGCACACCGAGGCAACGTGATGCGGAAGATGAAGGCTGACTCGTTCGCCGACCTGGTGAATATGGCTGCGAGACTACAGCTCGTGCGACGTTCCGCCAAGTGATACGCGGCGACTGCGATGAGCTCGTGGCGCTGATCTTCAGTTGGTGGCTCGACAAATTGTCTGGTCACCTTGACTAAGGCAACATAGTCGACGTGAGAGTTGCAAATACGTAACATCCGCAGGTCTGCGAGAAAGGTAACGCAAAATGGCCCCGCGACCAGTGAACCGTAAATGTCCCACTCCCTAGTCTGCTGGCGCTGCGGCGCATCTCTTTCCGAACTCAGCCTGCCCCTGCGCCGCCTGGATGTCTGCAAGGTCTGCAATGCCGAGTTGCACGTGTGCAAGATGTGTGTCGAGTACGACACCTCGTATGCAAAGCATTGCAAGGAACCGACGGCGGAGGAGGTTCGAAAGAAGGACGAGGCTAATTTTTGCGATCACTTCAAGCCGAAAGCGGGGGCGTATGTCGCCAAGAATGAGGCGGAACTTGCCAAGGCGAAGTCCGCTTTGGACGATCTATTTAGAAAGTGACTTTTTCTTCGTCTTCTTAGAAAGTGACTTCTTCTTCTTTGGCTTCTTGGCGGTATCGGCAATCCGCCACAGATAGAGCGCGGCTACGGATCGGTGGGGCCGCCACTTTTCGGAAAATTTCAGCAGCTGCTTCGGCGAGGG
>Ga0210406_10004151_pt1 | contig 15648 bp, 15 predicted proteins | sample IncBWC30MmetaG_FD_155454 | JGI IMG/M metagenome (GOLD analysis project Ga0210406, IMG submission 155454) | Forest soil microbial communities from Barre Woods Harvard Forest LTER site, Petersham, Massachusetts, United States - Inc-BW-C-30-M | ecosystem: Environmental > Terrestrial > Soil >... | reverse complement strand
TCTCTACGTTTGCGAGTGTGGTGAAACAAGGCGCCGTTGCGGTCTTGATTTGCTGCGCTTGGATGTGGGCTATGACCGCAGTCGCGGATGAGCTAAAGCATTCGATCGATCTGCCGCCCGCGGATCTCGTCTCGTCCCTGGACCTGCTTGGGCGGCAATCGGGAATCGAGTTCATCTACGACGCCGATCGGCTCAAAGGAATACGCGCACCGGCGGTGTACGGATTCCTCACCCCCAAGCAGGCGCTGGCGCAGCTCCTTCGAGGAACGAATCTAGGGATCGTGGAGCAGCCCGGGGGTGCCTTTCTGATTGCGGCACTGCCTGTCGATAATTCGTCGAATTCTTCGAGCCGGCGCCGGGCGGATGGGAGACTGAAGGAAATCAACGATCCCGCGTTATCTACACGCCGGTCCACCACGAGGGACGCCGGACTCGATGAGATCGTCGTGACCGGAACCAATATACACGGCGAGGCTCCGGTGGGCGCGGCTATGATTGTCTATTCGCGGGAGGAAATTGAGCAATCAGGCAGCGCGACGCTGGGGCAATTCGCAAGGCAGATGCCCGAGAATTTCGCAGGCCTCGACACGATATCCAACTCCAACCTAGGGATACTGCCGCAGGGATCTTCCAGCAATATCTTCAATGGCGCGGCGTTTGATTTGAACGGACTCGGGGTGGGATCCACGCTAACATTGCTGAACGGGCACCGCATCGCGCCGGCAGGCTTTGAAGGCTCTTTTGTGGATATCTCGCAGATCCCGTTGAGTGCCATCGACCGTCTGGAAGTGCTGGATGATGGCGCTTCGGCAATCTACGGATCGGATGCTGTCGCCGGCGTCGTCAACATTGTGACGCGCACGGATTTCGTCGGTGCCGAAACGGGACAGCGATACGGCACCTCAAAAGAAGGGGGCGCCGATGAATACACCGCGTCGCAATTGCTCGGGACTTCCTGGGGGAAGGGCAGTGTGCTCCTCGACTATGAATACGACGGCCAAGAAGGACTGGAGGCCTCCCAACGACACTGGATTCGCGATCAGTTTGGAAACTACTCGCTCATTCCACGGAACCGGCGCAACAGCGTCTTTGTAGCGCTGAGGCAGGACGTTGGGAGCGACACAACACTCTCCGGGAATTTGCTGTACGCAGATCGGGACTTCCAATACCAATCGGTGGACGGCGCGAGCGGGGCGCTGCAATCGTCGATCGGCCACGTGACCGAATCCTCATCGATTGTCACACTCAGTCGGCGACTCGTTGCCGATTGGACGGCTGAGCTTACCGGGAATTATTCCGAAACTCGACAGGCAAGCAGCAGGGCAATGCAGGTATTGGCGAGCGGCGTCGCCGGCAATCTCCTCACCAACGATTTTCTGGCGAAATCTAAGATTGCCGAAGTCGATGCTCTCTCGAGCGGCTCAATTGTCAGACTGCCCGCCGGCGCCGCCAAAATCTCCCTCGGCGGCAGCTATCGCAGCGAGACATTTGGAAGCTCCGAATCCGGCGATACGACGGCATCATCGACCGACCTTAAGCGAGATGTGGCGAGCGGATATGGTGAGTTGCTCGTGCCCGTATTCGGCGACTCTTTCGTTCTGCCCGGCGTGCAGCGCTTGGAACTGTCGATAGCCTACCGGTACGACCATTACAAACAGTTTGGATCCACCTCCAACCCTAAGTTCGGTTGGGCGTGGGAGCCGTCGAGCGGTCTTAAAATTAGGGGGACCTTTGGAACCTCGTATCAAGCACCCTTCCTGTCCGAGTTGGGATCGTCCATCACATCCAGCACGTTACTCGTTCCGGACCGCAATTCTCCGAGCGGCCAGGCCGATATTTTGGAGCTCAGCGGCGGCAACCCAGCGCTTGTATCGGAACGATCGAGATCGATAACGGTAGGGTTGGACGCGAAGCCCTCGAGCATTCCGGGCATTTCCGCCACGGCAACGTTTTTTCACGTCGAGATCAGCAACCGGATTCAATCGCAGAATGTCCAATCGCCGGCGATTCTGTCGCAGCCCTTGTTGCTACCGTTCTTAAGCGACAATCCATCGGTGGCCGTCGTGCAATCGTATTTCAACAGCGCCGGATTCGAGGGTGACAACGCCGGCTTGGGACCCTCCGGCGTGGTTGCGATATTCGACAATCGGGTCGCCAATATCTACTCGACGATCGAGTCGGGCATTCACTTCTCCGCGCAGTATATTGCGCCAACGAGATATGGTCAGTTTATTTACTCTGCATCCGGCACGCACCTGTTGAGCGAACGCATAAGACCTGCCGTGTACAGTCCCCAATTCGATGTGGACAACACCATCGGAGAGCCGACAAGATGGAAGCTACGAAGCAATATCGGCTGGGCGAGCCATGGATTTGCATCTCGGATTAGTGTCAATTACATCAATGCCTATGAGAACACCCTGTTTACGCCCTATCAGACCATCGGCTCGTGGACTACTGTCGATTTCTTCGCAAGTTATGATACGGGTTTAAGCGAATCCCTTCTCCCGCACAATCTCAAGATATCTCTGGCTGTCCAGAATGCGACGGCGCAGAGGCCGCCCAGCGTCCAAATACCCGCTGGGGATCTGCTTCCCGGCCGACAGGCGATTCCCTTCGACGCAGCCAATGCATCGCCGGTGGGCCGTGCTGTGGCGCTGCAGTTCACCAAGAACTGGTAGCTCCGTTGAAAAGCAAGCGGAATCAAGCGGCAGGCAGTCAAAGTCGCGACTTCGCACGGCTACTCCGGAAGGTAGTCGCTGGGCAAGCATGTTGCGGTAGAACGCGTTGTCGTTCCTGAGCCGCGTCGGATCATTCAGAAACCGTAGATCCGCGGAAACGCCCTTTTGCGCCAACAGGCGCGCTGGCTCATCAACCTGGCGCTGGATCGCCGCGTTCATTTCGTCTAGAAGGCCAGAAAAGCCGCGTGTCTCGGCGAAATTCTTCAGCCGCTCGTAGGGGAAGTCGCCATCGGCATCGAGACTGTAGACCTCCGCACCGGCAATTTTGGCCAAGCGGAAACCTAGTTGTACCACCTCGTTGCGAGAAGGCGGAAGCGTACCGGCCAGGTACTGCTTGTAGCGCACAACCACGAGGTCTGCTGGCCATTCAACCCCTACCTTGGTGGGTTTGAATCGCGCCAGCGTGTCAGTGTGCCGCGATCTCGCCTTGGCGCTTCGGCTCAAGTACGTCGTCTACCTTGAGGTTATGGAGGTCGTGACCAGGATTGGCCATATGGAACACGCCGACCACCATCACCTCGACCGGCCTCGCCGGCAGCTCAGCCGCCAATGCCGCTCTTGCGCCTAAGCAAAAGACCATAGTCGCTACCAGGGATCGCGGCAGCATCGTCAAGGCGACCTTCAGTATCAGGAGCGAAGAGGAATTCGCTGCTTTGGCTACCATGCGTTGAAAAATCTCGTTCATCGGGCAGAGTGCCGGCAATCTAGAGACCGCGGAACTAGCGACTCGTGCCGGCGGTCCGTCATGATGCGTCTTCGAGGTGGTGTTCGAGATGCGCATTTGCGGCCGCCCAATGCAACTTTTCGGGTAAATGGGGGGACCTGCATTGTGGATGAGGATTTTCTGAACGATCGAGACGGACTGAGGCACGCCCTCGATTTGTTGGAACGGGAATTTCCGCGCGACACGCGCCTCGAGCTTCCGGCAACGCTGCCGGAGGTAGGTCTTCGAGCGCGCGCGGCACTTGATCGACTAGCTCCGATCGTATTCGGGGGTGCCGAGCGTTTGGGTGCCTGTACTGCGTTTGCACACATGGACCCGCCGACGCCGTGGATAACGTGGGCTACCACTCTGTGGAACGCGTCGCTCAATTAGAACCTCCTGCATCCGGCTACCGCGCCGGTTGCTCGGGCAATCGAGGAGCGAGTGATGGGGTGGTTGAGCCCTTTTTTCGGCATGAGTGGTGGGCATATGACGGCAGGTTCATCGCTCTCGAACCTCACGGCACTGTGGGCAGCGCGGGACTGCGCCGGGGTACAGGAGGTGGTTGCATCGGAGGCTGCGCATCTTTCTGTTGCGAAGGCTGCCCGGATCCTGGGGTTGCGTCACCGAACAGTTCCGGTAGACGAGTCTGGTGCGCTCGATGCGTCTTCGATGCCGAAGGATCTTCGGAAAAGCGCTCTGGTTCTGACCGCCGGTACTACGGCTGCCGGTGCCATTGATCCGCTGGCTTTGACCGGGCGAGCCGCTTGGACTCACGTGAACGCCGCGAGGGCCGGGCCATTGCGCCTGACATTGCATCGAGAGCGGCTGACCGGAATTGAACTCGCTGATTCCGTCGCTGTGTCCGCGCACAAGTGGCTCTTTCAGCCTAAGGAGTCCGGCCTGGTATTCTTTCGAGATGTGGCGAGAGCCGATGCAGCGATCAGTTTCGGGGGCGCGTACTTGGCTGCGCCGAACGTCGGACTGTTCGGCTCACATGGCGCTACGGCGGTACCGCTCCTTGCGACGTTGCTTGCGTGGGGACGAAGTGGTATCGCTGCGCGCGTCGAGCATTGCGTCAAAATGGCCGATGAGCTGGCCGACTTCGTTAAAAGCGACTCACGGCTCCGGCTTTTCGCAAACCCGCAGGCCGGCATCATCGGGTGGCGGCCGCATGACGCCGCTCGTTTCGATGGAATCCACGAGCGGTTGCCACCAGGTGCCGTTTCCACGGTTACCATCGCCGGTGAGCGGTGGTTTCGGATGGTAGCCGCCAATCCGCTAGCCGATGTCAAAACGATCACCGAACGACTTCGGCAGAGCGTCGCTTAATTCATGGCGGGTGAGAGGTCGCGCGTGATTCAGACCCAAGGTGTCATCGGAGCGTTCAAGGTTGCGACTTGCGGTGCACATGATGTCGACAGTGAGGCGACGTTGCCTACCACGCCGGATGTTTCAAACAGATTCCCCGTATCGCCGGTATGCAAGAAGGCAATGTTGCTGCCCCGTTCGATTCGCCCCGTGCGCACGTGATCTAGCAACCCGGCAAATCCCTTGCCCGTATAGACGGGGCCAATGAAGACGCCGTCGGACCTGGCGAGTACCTTGATCGCGGCCGTGCTCTCTATCGAAGGCACGCCGTAGTCCTCGCCGATGAACCTTTCGTCGATGTCGATCTCGTTGTAGATCTCCTCATCGCTAGGCGCCTTGAGGTGGAGGACCTGAAATACGTGTTTAACGCGATCGACGATAATGCTCTTATTCATCCAGCCGCCGGGCTGATAGGAGTTGATCGCTATCGACCGGAACTTGACCTGGTGACCGGTAAAGAGCTTCCCTGCTAACATGCCCGGAAGGGCGGTACCTGTCCCCGCGGTGTGGTAGATATAGTCGAGTTCGACGCCCATCGCTCCTGCTTGTTCGATCATTTCCTTGAAAGTGAGTGCGTGCGACACGAAGCCGTAGTGATGCGCGCCCCCCGTCGGGATGATGATTACCTTATGCCCCTTGTTTTCCAATTTCGTCTTGTGCGCTTCCATCGTCTCGACGATGCGATCCTTCTCGCCTGGCGCGTTCCAGTATGCTCCCCCTGAGGTGGTCAGATAATGCGTCTCGACGTCCATAATTTGATTTAGAAGCAAGTTACCCCGGTATTCTGTGAGTGCTCCTTGTCGTTCGTCGCGAGTGAGGTAGAGGATCGGTGTAATTCCTGCGACTCTTGCAGCGGTCACAAACTGCAGCCCCGAATTAGTCAAATACACGCCCTGGGTGATAATCGTGTCGACTCCCTCTCGCAGGGCCTGAGCGATTATGAATTCGGCTGTCCGCATCTTGCTGCCACTAATCGTCCCAGGTCCTGCCATATCTTCACGCTTCATGAAGATGTTTACGCCCTGAATGCGCGATAGGTTTTCAACTTTGTGGAAGGGTGTCGGATAGAACCCGATTTGCTTTCTCGGCAAGTTGGCAATGAGTTGCCCTAGTTCAGCGAGCCGCGGCATGGTGCCTCTTTTTGGCTGGCGTTCAATGGTTGCTCCAACGATTGTCCTTCCCGCTTCGGTCCCGACAATATCCTTCTACCGCTCGATAAGTTCAAACGAATAATTCTGATTTGAAGTTAAGCTGAGCTAATGTGGATCGCGGCTCGCGGTCTGAAAATAAGCGACTGAAATCAGCGACCCGTATCAAGCGTTGTGTGCAAAACATCTGCAAGCTTTTGTTCGAAGGCGGCCAAACTAGCAGGCGCCTCGCAGGATTCCAGGCGCGAGGTGTAAATGAAGCGCGTCAGTGGATTCTCGACAATCGGTTTGGTCACGATCCCAGGAGGCGCCCGCAATGTGGCTAATTTCGGCAGCAGCGCGATACCCAGGCCCTGATCGACTAAACCGAGGACCGTTTGAAAATCGTCGCCAGCAAAATCCACTCGTTGCTTGAACCCTGGTGTGCGACTCAGTTGCGCTAGAAGTTCCAACTGCCGGTCGACAATGGAGGACTCGATCCAAGCGTCGTTGGCCAGGTCGGCAAGGTGAACCCGCTCGCGGCGAGCGAGTCGATGTGCCACGGGCAGCACAACCAGTACCGGGTCTCTTACGACCAGCGAGCGGCGAATTCGCGCCGGCGGCTTGCGCGGTGCGCGGTCATAGTCAAACGTCAATGCCAGATCTAGATCGCCGCGCAAGATTTGGGCATAACTCATCTCCGTTTCCAGCTGAGTGAGATGCACTCGAACATTAGGATGCGTCCGGCGAAGGCTGGCTAGAGCGCACGGGACCACACCCGCTGCAGCCGATGAAAAGGCTCCAACTCGCACGCGCCCCGCCAGTCCCTTCGAAAGAGAAGACAATTCCTGCATCGCAATTGCCGTTGCTGTGCGAACTGCAAGCTCCGCCCCCAGCAATACTTGCCCGGCTTCAGTGGCTCGGACCGGCCGCCGGTCCAGCACTCGAATGCCGACGCGTCGCTCAATCTCGGCGATCTGCTGGGATACAGCTGATGGCGTACACGCTAGCTCGTCAGCGGCTGCAGCGAATGAGCCGTGGCGCACGACCGCTTCCAACGCGATGAGATGCCGTGGGTCGATCGTATGCACGTTGCTTTAAGCCTTCCTGACTTAATCGAAGTTTTGTCAGACGCAAACTCTGATGCGGACTCGCCTTTTCCTTAGCCCCTAACCTTAAGCCAGTCTGTCGCGAATCCTCTCCGCACCCGCTAGCACGTATTGGTCATATCTCGTGGGCATTCTATTCGATTTCTACCGACAGGGTCGCGCGCTGATCATTCCGCCGTCGAAAATCGGAGCCCTGTCGGCAATCATCAGAAGCCTCTCAGGCCCGTCTGCATTGGATTCAAAAATTCGGCGCTGGCGCGCCGAGAAGGTAGTCTCCGCAGAATCGATCAGCGGAGCTGTCGGCCTTCTGCTGCGCGTGCGCGGGAAGCCAAAACGGGGTGCTCGTTAACAATATGCCGATAAACCTGGTCATGTTCCTTGCAGATTCCCTTTGTAGACCGCACAAATGCACCGGGCATGCTCATGAATTTCGAATTGAGCGTCCAATGCTCGAATTGAACATCGATAGTCGCTGTGGTTGATGGCGGCACGTTATGGACTCATGCAGTTTTGAGCTAAGCGCGGATGCGGCTCAGCGGTAAAATGGCAATAGATCGCGGCGTGTTGTGCGCCATAACAAGGGCTTTGAGGATGAGCATCAAGACACAGCTCTCGCGTTTGTGGTCCAGCGAATTTGGCCCAGAGGATCCACTGGAACTCGACGACCTCAATGGTGCGATCGAATCGCTTTCGACCCTGAGGCGGGTCGAGCGGGCGCTTGAGCTGCTGCCGGGCGAGCATGTCCTGACCTCGAGCTTTGGCGCGCAGTCGGCGGTCATGCTGCATCTCGTGACCAAGGTTTTGCCGGGAGTCCCGGTGGTGTTGCTCGACACGGGGTATCTTTTTCCCGAGACCTATCGCTTCATCGATGAGTTGACCGAGAAACTGCAACTGAATCTCAAGGTGTTTCGCGCCGAGTCCTCGCCGGCCTGGCAGGAAAGCCGTTTCGGCAAGTTGTGGGATCAAGGTCTTTCAGGGATCGAACGCTACAATCGGCTGAACAAGCAGGAGCCTTTGGAACGCGCGCTCACGGAATTGCATGCGAGAACTTGGTTTTCCGGGCTTAGGCGCTCGCAAGGGAAGAGCCGGGCGCGAATCTCTCCGATTGAATTCAAGCGCGGACGCTACAAGGTGCATCCGCTCTTTGACTGGACCGACCGGGACATCGGCCGCTACCTCGAAAGACATCAATTGCCGTATCACCCCTTGTGGGGGCAGGGCTATGTCTCCATCGGCGATTGGCACACCACCCGTTCGCTCGCGGACGTGGAAAGCCCGGAGGAGCTGCGCTTCTTTGGCTTAAAGCGCGAGTGCGGTCTGCACGAGTAGCGCCGGTCAGCATTAGGCAAAGAGCAGGCGCTCGCTCACAGCGCCGAGCATCGTCGCAATCAGTATGCGGGTGATTCGTGCAGGGAGGCGGATGCTGATGCGGGAGGCGACCAGCACGCCGGGGATCGATCCCAAGAGAAGTGCCGCCAATACGTTGAAATTGACGTGCCCCAAAAATGCATGTCCGCAGCCTGCGATTAGGGTCACCGGCAGCGCATGCGCGATATCGGTGGCCACCAGTCGGTCTGCGGTGAGCCTCAAGGGATAGAGCGCAACCAGCATCACGACGCCGAGCGCGCCTGCGCCAACGGAAGTCAAGGTGACCGCGACACCCAAGATCAACCCGGCAAGCACGGTGAGCAGAATTTTGTGGCGCTCGACGTGCGCGAGCGCGCGCGCCGTGAGCTTAAGACCGACGCGTTGCAGTTGGGTCTGAAAAACGAGTGCCACGGCGGTCAGCAGAAGAATGATCGCCAGGGCATGCAACGTGATCACATCCGCGGCGCGCGGTGAATGGCGTGCAAGCCAGAGTCCCAGGACCACGGCCGCCGATCCGGGAACGCTCCCGAGCAGAAGTCGGCCGACGATGGGCCAATCCACACGCCGGCTAAATCCGAAGGAGGCGGTGGCCGCAAGCTTGGTGGAGGCAGAGAAGAGCAGATCGGTCCCCACGGCCACCGAGGGTGATTGCCCAAACAGCAGCATCAGTATCGGCGTCATCATCGATCCGCCGCCGACACCGGTGAGACCGACGAGCGAGCCGACCAGAAGGCCGGCGGCTGCATAAAGAGGAATGTCGGTCATAGCTGCTTAAAATAAAAATTATGAATTTCTTGAGCTAAATTAGGCTACCACGCGGCACGGCTGCCATTTAGACCAGGTTGACATGAGCGTATGCCCCGGAGGTAAGTGCGGTAATGTCAAATTGAGTCTGTCGGGAAGGGTGTTCCGCGAGTCATAAGCGATACCTCTTAAAAATGCGTATTGCACGCTGTGCGCCCTTTGGCGGCGCACCGCACAGTCGACACTGATACCCTCCCAACGTTGATAGCGGCGGGATGCCTTCGTGCATCCGATCGGCTGCTGATTCATAGGCGCACGCCAGCCGCAGGCAGTTCAGTTCGCGGCGATGCGGACCTATGATCCGGATGCCCATCGGCAGGCTTCGCTGACTGTCATCGATTCATGGCAGCAAGCACACAGCTTCGGGCCAGCGCGTCTGTCGCGTCGACACTGAATTCATACAAACTGCTATTCTCCAAACTAATCGGAAGCTCCGTGCACGCGAGAAGTAACGCATCCGCGCCAAGATCCAGTAGGCGCCGGCCGGCCTCTTCCGCTAGCGCCTTCGCTTGACCGCGGATACCTGCCTTGAGCGAGGCGATTGCCCGATCAATGATCGCTTGCGTCGTCGCTTCTGGGACCATCAATTCCACGATCCCGCTCATTCGCTTGGTATAGATTGCGCCGTGAACCGTTCCGAGCGTAGCCATCAATGCCAGACGACGAATTCTTTGCGGACGCAATTTTATGCTGCTGCTCGTCGCATCCGCGATATGAATAATCCGAACATTCGTCGCTTGGGCCAGCCGCTCGTACCAAAAGTGTGCAGCGTTGCAGGGAATGGCGATGAGATCCGCGCCCGCGCGTTCAAGCAGGCGAACTCCTGAAAGCAGCGGCAGCCAGGGATCATCGCTGTTATTTTGGATCGCGGTCGACCTATCCGGGATCTGAGGTACATCATGGATAATCAACGGAATATGGTCTTGGTCGCGACTCGCTTCTGTCGCGTTTCTAATTTTCGTAACGAAATCGATGGTAGCGACGGGCCCCATTCCACCGAGGACGCCGATCAGCTTTCTTCGCGGAATAAATGCCATGCGAAATGATAGGGTGCTTACGCCGCAAGTGAATGCGAAGTTTGCATTGACTAATAGAACGGGTACGCATTCTTCTACCCGGTTACCGCCGACCAAAAACGGTCGCTGGCCGGACTATGGCGTTCGCGATCGCGGTAGGCCACGACTGATAGTTCAAGGCTCCAGCCGTTGGCTTCGATGGGCTTCAATGCATTATCAGGAGCCGCTTCAGCAGTACAATCTGGAAGCCATGCCACGCCGTGGCCATAAACCGCCATGTTTCGTAAGACATCCGCCATATCACTTTCGAACACGCAGCGGCCGATCAATCGTTGCGGTGCTAACTCGATGATCAGCTTATTCACACGTGCAAGATATGCTCCCGGCGAATACATGAGCAAGGAGAGCGGCGCCGTTCGAAGTCCGGGGAAACAGTTTTGCACCTCCGCGGCCGATTGGGTGGCGACGTAGGGTCGCATGCGCTCGGTACCGATGGTAACCCGCTCATACTGCTTGGGTGGCAAATGAATGGGAAGTTCTGAAGTACTAAAGCAAATCAAGATGTCGACCGTCCCGGACACTAAGGCTGTCACCGTGTCGTGAACGTTTCCAGGCACGGCAATGCACTGTGCATCCAACGTACGTTGGTGCGACCAGGCCGACCACCAAGATGGCAAGCGACCTGTTGCCAGGGCATGTGGCAACGCAACTCGCACCTGGCTCTGTCGACCGGAGCCGCCGCCCGTAAGGCTGAGTCGCGCTTCGGTGATCTGCTGCACGATCTCCACGGCTCGCTCGCGAAATATTTTGCCCTCCAACGTCAGCTGTGTTGGAAAGGAGGCTCGGTCAATAAGCCGAATCCCCAGCCATTCCTCGAGATTTTGGATTCGGCGGCTAAATGCCGCCTGGGAGAGGTGGCGGATCTCGGCCGCGCGCGTGAAATTGCAGGTCTCCGCTACGGCCAGGAAGTCGTGTAACCATCTAACGTCCATGCTGCAATTTATGACATAACCCCCCCTGCGTCGATGCTTGGATCGAAATACCCTGCCTCCGCTATTTGCCTTCGATAGTCGGTAGTTGATCGAATATTTGCATTGATTCCATACGATGTCCTGCTACCGTCCCGTCACGCCTCAACCGAATGCCAAGGTTGCGTTGACTAATAGAACGGGTCCGTATTCTGACCGGATACGCCAGCCTGTGAAAACGTAGCCATTCCCTCGTAGCATGCGATCGCTGCTCGCAACAGATGAACAGCGACTGCCGCGCCTGACGCCTCGCCGAGACGCATATCAAGGTCGAGCAGCGGTTGGAGTCCGAGACGACGCAACAAAGCGCGGTGGCCGGCCTCGGCCGATACATGCCCGGCTTGGCAATGATCTAGTGCGGTGGGCGACAGACAGTGGAGCGGCGCGACGGCCGCTGTTGCAACGAAGCCGTCCAGGAGAACCGGGATGCCATGGCGGCGGGCAGCGAGCGTCGCCCCAGCGATGGCCGCAAGCTCGCGTCCGCCTAACGCCGCCGCCATTGCCAGCGGATCATCGAGATTTTGTTTGTGGCGCTTTAGCGCCGTGTCGATGGCGGCGCGTTTCCGCTCCCATCCTCGATCGTCGATGCCCGTGCCGCGACCAATCCATTCGGACGCAGTGCCGCCGAGCAATGCGGTACATAGCGTAGAGGCAGCAGTCGTGTTGGCGATTCCCATCTCACCGACGATCAACAGGTCGCACGCCGTGGGCACGGTCCGATATCCCACATCGACCGCCTCAAGAAACTCCTCCACCATCATCGCCGGATGTTCGGTAAAATCGGTGGTCGGTCTGTCGAGCTCGATTGGAACGACTTTCAAATCGGCGCCGGCCAGCCTCGCGAGCTGGTTGATGGCTGCCCCGCCCGCTGCAAAGTTCGCGACCATCTGTGCGGTCACTTCTTGTGGGTAAGCAGAAACGCCCCGCCGAGCGACACCGTGATTGCCGGCGAACACAGCGATCGTCACGCGCTTAAGAGAAGGAGCCGCACAGCCCTGCCATCGCGCCAGCCATGTCGTCAGCTCTTCGAGCCGACCAAGGCTCCCCGGAGGCTTCGTCAGCGCATCTTGCCGCTTCTGTGCAGCCGCCGCAGCGTCGGCGTTGCCCACGGGCAGATCGCAACAGAAGTCGCGTAAATCTGCAACGCATTGGAATATCATCGAGTGAGCGCTCGAAGCTGTGTGGATGCGGGATGGATACTATAATAGCAAAGCAACTGATTGACGATCTGCGCGTAGGCATCGCGTTCCTAACGCGCCTGCCGATGCCGCACCCGGACGGAGCAAAGTCTCCTAACTTCCTGCGCGCACATCGCATCTTTCCTCTGGTTGGGGCCGCCATCGGCGGAACGATCGGTCTTTCATATTTGGGGCTACTGGCAATTCATATCCCAACCTTGGGTGCGGGCGCGCTCGCGCTTGGCCTGAGCGCTCTGCTCACTGGCGGACTGCACGAGGACGGGCTTGCGGATTTAGCCGACGGATTTGGGGGTGGGCGCGACAAAGCGGCGAAACTCGAAATCATGCGCGACAGCCGTCTTGGCACATACGGCGCTCTGGTCCTGTTAGTGGCATTCGCTGCGAAGCTCTCAGCGCTCACCGATCTGCCGCGCGGAGCGGTCCTCCCGAGCTTGATTGCTGCATATGCAGTTGCGCGAGCGCCCATGACGTTTATGGCGATGATGATGCCCAATGCTCGAACCGATGGGCTCTCTGCCACAGCAGGCAGACCCAGTATCGCGACAGCCATTGCTGCCGCTGCGGTGGCACTGACCGTATCGATTGTGGCACTGCCCTGGACCGAGGCGCTGGGATCGGTGCTCGCGGCGGCGGGCGGCGCACTGGCGGTAGGAATTCTCGCGCAGCGGCAAATCAGCGGCCAAACCGGCGATGTGCTCGGCGCTGCGGAACAGGTGGGCGAGATTGCGGTCTTGCTCTTCCTGGCCGCTGTCCATCGCTAGGAGCCAAAATGGATAGGGAAACGCGGCTCTGGCTGATCAGGCATGCCCCTGTCGACGGACCGCGCGGCGTACTCCACGACACGGATGCGCCGGCTGACACGAGCGATGTCGCGCGGCTCGGCGCGCTTCGCGCGCAATTGCCCTCCGGAGCCGTAGTCATATGCAGTCCGGCGCGTCGCACGCGCGAAACGGCGTTAGCGCTTGGTCTTGCGCCTCTCATAGAGCCAGCCTTCCGTGAGCAAGCCTTCGGAGAATGGACCGGCCGCAGGCACGCCGATCTCACGATCGAATATGGCGAGGCCTATAAGACCTTCTGGTTTTCGCCAGCGAGTAATCGGCCGCCCGGCGGAGAAAGTTTTGAGGACCAAATCGCGCGCGTGCGAACCGGGTTAGCAGCATTGCCGGAGGGCGACATCGTTTTGATCGTCCATTCCGGTACGATCCGCGCCGCTCTCGCGATTGCCCTCGATCTCTCTTCCGAGCGCGCCCTAAGCTTTGTCCTCGATCCGTTGTCGGTCACGCGGATCGATCGGTTGGAAAAGGGTTGGCGCATCGTCGCCATCAACCGCTGTTGCCAACGAGCCTGTTAAGGGAAGCTAGGACCCTTGTCTTTCGCCGGAATGGCGGCCGCAAGCTCAACACCGTGCTTGCGGACGAACGCGAGCGCTTGTTCACCGGTCATTGCCTGCCTCCGGATGACGATCTTCTTATGCTTCGAATCAGCCTATTCGCAGAACCTAAGATTCGTTGTCACGCACCCTCATGTGACGCCCAGACAACGCTCAGAATCTTCCAAGTCTTTCCGTCGGGCTTGAACACCTGCCAGGTCTCCACCCCGTGATTGGAGACCGTGCCCGCGCGCAAGAACTGATAGTCGAACATTACCCAGGCGACGGGGCCGTCTTGCGTAACATTGACGTTGTAGACTTTCTCTTCGATAACCTCTTTGGTCGAGCCGAGAAATTCAGCGAAGCTGCGATAGCCGCCATAGCGTACGCCGTCGAAATTGACGTCGGACGAATCATTGATCTCTTGTTTCTTCTTGCCGTCCACCACTACCGTAAAGAGAATATTGTCGTTGAGAACCACAGTGGATAACTCCTTTGGGTTCTTGGTCTTGATGGCCTCCATAAATGTCGTCAATACCTGACTAATAGCCTTCGAATCCTCCGGGCTCGATACACGGCGCGACGCATAGGTTTCCGCCGCCCGGCTTGAGGCGTGTCCAAACAGGCAGGCCGCTAAAGACACTGTCATCAATAGTTTGCGCATGGCCTATCCTCGTAATGTTTCGGCTACGGAATTGTGAGCGCCGCGACGCTTCGTGGCTTCAAAAGGTGCGTCTGCTTACAGTACGGCATATTGCCAAGTGCCGAAGTGATAGTCAAGAGTAGCCCGGCGCGGCGATTGGGTCTTGGGCCATCAGGCATTAAGTAACGATCCACGCCAATTGCAGCCTCCCGGACAACAAGTAACCACCCTCCCCTTCTTTATCTTCGGCGCGCTTCACCGAAGCCAGACGCGGTCTTTGTTGACCTGCAGGTAGATCGCATGCGTCTTGATGGTGCTGTGCTCGCAGGGTGGAGCGCCTCACTCAATTCGGGAAGTTAAGCTTGTGCTCTATCGCCTGAAAGCGGGGTTCCGTGCGCAGCGGATCGAGCAACTCGTTCCTTTTGAGCGACGCGAGTCCAACATCACGCAGGTGGTACGCAGTATCCAGCCATGCCAGTGCGGTCGGCACGTCGTTCCACTGCGCATAGATTTCAGCATACTGAATTGCCGCTGCCTCGCCGTAGGTGCGCGTGATTTTCGTCAGCGCTGCTTCTGCTTCCGCGATGCGGCCTTGCTCATGGTAAACGATGGCAAGACATGCAAGATTGTTGATATTGATGGGTGGACTTTCGCAGGAGTCCGAAGCGGCGCCCAACTGCCCCAGCCTTCGATATGAGAGACCGCGAAATGCGGCAGCATCTCCCAACTGAGGATTGATGCTCGACCCGCGATTAAAGGCCTCAATCGCTTCGGAGTACTGACGAGCGTGGTAACGCGCGAAACCAAGCGCCACGTATGACAGCCCGTTAACGGGATCCAGAGCCACTGCACGCTCGGCATTCAAGACCGCCGACTCCGCGCGGCCAACAAGCGCCAGCGGGGATTCCGATCGCCGCAGTACGAACGTGTCGCCGGGTGAAAGCGACAAGGCGCGATCGTTTTCTGCCAGCGATTGCGTAAAGTCAAAATAGCCAAACAACAAAATCTGGGCGAGTACCGAATGCGCTCGCCCCAATTCAGGCGCCAACGTTAAAGCCTTCTGGGCCGCCGCGCGCGCTCGCTCGTAGTACTCATGAACCGTGGGACTTGCCGCAATGCTTCCTCCGAAATCATCCAGCGCAGCGGCTTTGCCGACGTAGGCCTTCGCAA
>Ga0210406_10004150_pt1 | contig 15655 bp, 16 predicted proteins | sample IncBWC30MmetaG_FD_155454 | JGI IMG/M metagenome (GOLD analysis project Ga0210406, IMG submission 155454) | Forest soil microbial communities from Barre Woods Harvard Forest LTER site, Petersham, Massachusetts, United States - Inc-BW-C-30-M | ecosystem: Environmental > Terrestrial > Soil >... | reverse complement strand
CGACATCAGCCAATTGCCGCTCAATATCGCGCTGTTCTTCATCGGTGCGTTTGTCATGCGCGGGGCGGGCTGCACCTGGAACGACATCACCGACCGCGATCTCGATGCCATGGTCGAACGGACGCGATCGCGGCCGATTCCGGCGGGACAGGTGCGCGTGTCGCAGGCCTTTGTTTTCCTGGTGGCGCAGGCGCTGATTGGGCTTGCGGTGCTGCTGCAATTCAACCGCTTCGCGATTCTGACCGGCATCGCTTCGCTCGCCATCGTCGCCGTCTATCCATTCATGAAGCGGATCACCTGGTGGCCGCAGATCGTGCTGGGCTTGGCCTTCTCATGGGGCGCGCTGATGGGATTTGCCGTCACGCTCAGTCGGATCGATTCGACGGCGCTCGCGCTCTATGCCGGCTCGGTCGCCTGGGTGATCGGTTATGACACCATCTATGCGCATCAGGATGCCGAGGATGACGCGCTGATCGGGATCAAGTCGACCGCACGCCTGTTCGCTGCCAAGACCCATCAAGCGCTGATGGTGTTTTACACCCTGGCGGTTGTCCTGATCGGCGGAGCAATTGGGATGGCCGGCTCGGGCTATCCGGCCTGGCTGGGCCTTGCCGCGTTCGCCGTTCATCTCGGCTGGCAAATCGCCCGCCTTGAAATCGGCGATCCCGCGCTGTGCCTGCGGCTGTTCAAATCCAACCGCGATGCGGGGCTGTTGCTGTTTGCCGGGCTGCTTGCGGATGCGGTGCTGCGGGGCGGCTAGTCCCACGCGATGATTTCGCGCTCGCCGCGGTGAAGATTGGCTGGATTGAGCAAATCGCCGGCACGCCGGCGCACCAGAAATTTCGGCCTCCGCTCGGCGATCGCGTTGCGACGCCGGCGCCGCGGTGCGGGCGCGCGCTTCTCGCTGTCCTGCAATTGCGGAAGCGCGAAAATCTCGCTCCACGTCTGCCAGGCTTTTGCGATCTCTTCGCGGTCGGAGCTCACGCAAAGCGGGATCGTCAGGGACGGGTCGCGGTGGACCAGGACCAGCATCTGCGCGTCGTCGATGCCGCGACGTGCAACGCCTTTGAAATCGCTGACGCGAACCTTGACGGCCATCTGCATGCCGTGGACCGCACGGTGCAGCACGACGCGTTCGCGATGAAGTTCGATTCTCCGCACGCCGCCGTCCGCACGGGTGTCGTGCGCGTTGAAGCTGACGGGCAGGGAAAGGGGGTCGAGCCGCAATGCGCGGCTCGACCCGGCGGGATTGACCCCGCTTGTTGCTGTTTGACGCCTCACGGCCTTGTCTCCCCGCCGGGATTATGCTCCCGGTCGATACGCGAGACCTTAGCCGGCCTCTTCCCGTTTCGGCTTAAAAAGGCTGGTTAACCCGAGGTCACCGGCCGGCCATCGCTGCGCATGATTGACAGGACCTTGGTCCGCATGATTGACGAGACGTTGCGCGGGAGCTGAAATTCTTATGCTTTGGCGGCGTGAAAGTGCTTGAAGTCCGCGTCAATCGGGCACATCTGGTTACTCTGCGGATTTACGTTCGCAAGCCGCTTCAATGCCGGGGATTTCGTTCGTGATCTCTTCACCATCAGGCCTATCGCCGCTTCCCTCGACTTCCGTTACTTCCGACCTTTTCGATCAATCTGCCCTGAGCACGCTTGCCCAGCGCCTGGTTGAGGCGGCGAGGCGTGCCGGCGCGGACGCCGCCGACGCCGTCGCCGTGCGCGGCATTTCGCAAGGGGTCGAGGTGCGCGATGGGCGCGTCGAGGAATCCGAACGCTCCGAAGGCGACGATGTCGGCTTGCGAGTCTTGGTGGGAAAGCGCCAGGCGGTGGTCTCGACCAACGACGTCAGCGGCGATGGCGTGGCGAGGCTTGCCGAGCGCGCGGTCGCCATGGCCCGCGTCGCGCCCGACGACAAATATGTCGGCCTTGCCGATACCTCGCTCTTGGCGCGCGACTTTCCCGATCTCGACCTGCTCGACCCCAAGATACCCTCGACCTCCGAACTGGAACGCCGCGCCTACGAGGCGGAAGCTGCAGCACTTGCCGTCAAGGGCGTCACCAAGTCGGGCGGCGCCTCGGCTTCCGCGGGGATCGGCGGCATGGTGCTCGTCACCAGCGACGGCTTCCATGGTTCGTATTTGCGCTCGAGCCAGGGCATCTCGATGACCGCGATATCGGGCGACGGCACCGGCATGGAGCGCGACTACGACTACACTTCGGCGCCGCATGCTGCCGATCTCGAACCGCCGGCCAAGGTCGGCCGTACCGCGGGCGAGCGCACGGTGGCACGCGCCAATCCGCGCAAGGTCGCGACCTGCAAGGTGCCGGTCGTGTTCGACCCCAGGGTTTCCGGATCGCTGATCGGCCATCTCGTCGGCGCGATCAATGGTGCGTCGATCGCGCGCAAGACCAGCTTCCTGAGGGATCGTCTCGGCCAGCAGCTTTTTTCCAAGGATATTCGCATCATCGACGATCCGTTGCGCCGACGCGGCTTGCGCTCGCAGTCTTTCGACGCCGAGGGCGTCAAGGTCAAGAAGCTCGCCATCGTCGATTCCGGTGTGCTGACCTCGTGGCTACTGGATTCCGCGACCGCGCGGGAGCTTGGACTTGTCACGACCGGGCACGCCCATCGCGGCGTGTCGTCGTCGCCATCGCCGGGACCGTATAATCTTCATCTCGAAGCAGGCCAATCCACGCCGGAGCAATTGATCTGCGACATCAAACAGGGATTTTACGTCACCGACCTGATCGGCTCCGGCGTCAACGGCGTCACCGGCGATTACAGCCGCGGCGCGTCCGGCTTCTGGATCGAAAATGGCAAGATTACCTATCCCGTCAGCGAGGTGACGATCGCCGGTCACCTGCTCGAGATCTTCAAATCGATGGTCGTGGCCAACGATCTGGAATTCCGTTTTGGAATCAACGCGCCGACGGTTCGCATCGAAGGATTGACGCTTGGCGGACGCTGATGCCAAGTCCTGATGCCAAGGTTCTCGCGCGCGAAGCTACGCTGCTGAAAGATACGGTACGGCAGGCCGGCCGGCTGGCGTTATCGCTGTTCCGCACCGATTTGAAGAACTGGACCAAGGGTACGTCATCGCCAGTGTCCGAAGCCGATATCGCGGTCAATGATCTCCTGGAGAGCAAACTGCGATCGGCCACGCCGGATTATGGCTGGCTGTCGGAGGAAAGCGCTGACGACGAGGCGCGCCTCGGCAAGCCTTTGGTATGGATCGTCGATCCGATCGACGGCACCCGCGCCTATCTCGCCGGACGCGAGGACTGGTGCGTGAGCGCGGCACTGGTCGGGGAGGCTTCGCCGGTGCTCGCGGCGGTGTTCGCCCCGGCCAGCGATGAATTCTTCTTCGCGATGCGCGGGCAGGGCGCGACGCGCAACGATGTGCCGATACATGCGACAACGGGTGCGGACATGGATTTTTCCCGCATGGCCGGCCCAAAACCTCTGGTCGAACGGCTGAACCGGACAGGAGGAGAAATTTCGCTGCATCCGCGGATCGGATCGCTGGCGCTTCGGCTCTGCCGGGTAGCGCAGGGCAGTCTCGATGCGGCTTTTGCGGGCGGACAAAGCCGGGACTGGGACCTTGCCGCGGCAAATTTGATCGTGCAGGAAGCAAATGGTAGGATGACTGCACTTTCCGGCGATACGATCCTCTACAATCGGCGGGAAGTGGCGCACGGGGTGCTGGTGGCGGCGGGACGCGAACGTCATGCGAGCATCGTCTCGCATTTTCGGAGTCGCCCGTTGCCATGAATACCCTTAAAGGCGTCGTTCGAAGTTGCGCTTGCCGGGCATCTTTCGTTAGGGGAAACAACCATGCCAGACAGTGCCCCGCAGCAATTGCTTCATCTTGTCATCGGTGGTGAATTGATCGACCTTGAGCACAACACGTTCAAGAACCTCGATCAGGTCGAGATCGTCGGCGTGTTCCCGAATTACGCCACGGCGTATGCGGCCTGGAAAGCCAAGGCGCAGCAGACCGTCGATAACGCCCACATGCGTTATTTCGTGGTTCATCTCCACCGGCTGCTCGACCCCGGACAAGACGCGAAGCCGGCCCGTTGAAGAGACTGCTTCGCAATACGCTGCGCAGCAGGTGGCTGCAGTGCGCGGTGGGTTTGCTCGCGGCCGAGTACCTGCGGCTGGTCTGGCTGACCAACAAGTTCAGCTATGATCCGCCCGACGTCTATCAGCTGGTTGAGCCGCGCATGCCCTCGATCTTCGCGTTCTGGCACGGTCAGCACTTCATGACGCCCTTCATCAAGAACAAGGACCGCCATCGGGCCAAGGTGCTGATTTCGTTGCACCGCGACGGCGAATTCAACGCCATCGCCGCCGAGCGGCTGGGAATCGGCACCATCCGCGGTTCCGGCGATCACGGCGCGGCGTTTCATCGCAAAGGCGGCGTCGGTGCGTTCAAGGAGATGGTGCGGGCGCTACAGGAAAACTATAACGTCGCCTTGACTGCCGATGTACCGAAGCGTTCCCGGGTCGCGGGGCTTGGCATCATCATGCTGGCAAGAGAGTCGGGACGGCCCATCATGCCCTTCGCGATGGCGACCAGCCGTTTCATCCGTCTCAATAATTGGGACCATACCACCATCAATTTACCATTCGGCCGCGGCGCATTGGTGGGGATCGAAGAGGTCATCGTGCCGCCGGACGCGGACGCCGCGACCATGGAAAAACTCCGCCAACAGTTGGAAGCCAATTTGAACGAAGCGACCCGCCGTGCCTATGCGCGGGTCGGTCGCCCGGAAGAGGCTTTGCATGGTTAATTCCCTGCCCATGACGCTGCGGGTCTACCGCAAGCTGTCTTTGGCGGTGGTTCCGCTGGCGCCGGCGCTGATCAAGCGGCGGCTCAAGCTCGGCAAGGAGGATCCCGCGCGCGTCGGTGAGCGCCGCGGCGTGAGCAACGACGTCCGGCCGCGCGGACCGCTGATCTGGATACACGGCGCCAGTGTCGGCGAGGTGCTGGCGGCGGCCGCGCTGATCGAGAAATTGCGCGCACTGAATGTCCGTATCCTCTTGACCTCGGGCACGGTGACGTCGGCGGCGATCGTCGCCAGGCGGTTTCCGCCTGATATCATCCATCAATACGTGCCCTACGATTCGCCGCGTTTCGTCGCGCGTTTCCTCGATCACTGGCGGCCGTCGCTGGCGCTGTTCATCGAGTCCGATCTGTGGCCCAATCTCATCCTGTCGAGCGCGGCGCGGCGGCTGCCGATGGTGCTGATCAACGGGCGGATGTCGCATCGGTCTTTCCCGCGCTGGCGCAGGGTTTCCGCCACCATCTCGGCGTTGCTCGGCAGGTTCGAGGTCTGTCTCGCGCAATCGGAGGTCGATGCGGCGCGGTTTGCCGCGCTCGGCAGCCGCAATGTCGTCACCACGGGCAATCTGAAGCTCGATGTTTCGGCGCCGCCTGCCGATCCCGCCAAGCTCGAGCGGTTGGTGTCGGCCACGCGCGGCCGCCCGATCATCGTGGCGGCGTCCACCCATCCCGGCGAAGAGGAAATGTTGCTCGAGGCGCACCGGACGCTAAAGGGACTTTTTCCCTCGCTGCTGACGGTGATCGTGCCCCGGCATCCCGATCGCGGGCCCGCGATTGCGCGGGTGATCGCGGCGTCCGGGCTGAAGGCGGGATTGCGTTCGCGCGAGGACGTGCCGACGGCGGCGAGCGATCTCTATGTCGCCGATACGCTCGGCGAATTGGGCCTGTTCTACCGTTTGGCGGGAATCGTGTTCATGGGCGGATCGCTGGTCGAACATGGTGGGCAGAATCCGATCGAGGCGGTCAAGCTCGGTGCGTCCATCGTGCACGGCCCGCACGTGTTCAATTTCTCCGATGTTTACGAGGCGCTTGACGGCGCCGGCGGCGCCAGGCGCGCGGATACGCAAGAAGCCTTGGTCAAGCAGCTCGGCCAGTTGCTGGCCGATCCCGCCGCGCGGGACGCCCAAATCCGTGCCGCGGAGCGCGTGGTCGAACAGCTCGGCGGCGCGCTTGAACGCACGCTAGCAGCGCTCGAGCCGTATCTTTTGCAGCTGCGGCTCGAAATGGGAGCCGCCCATGCGTGAGCCGGCCTTTTGGTACCGGCCGCCATCGTGGAAATCGCATTTGCTCCGGCCGCTCGGCGCGCTCTATGGCGCGATCGCGGCGCGGCGGTTGCAGCGAGACGGATTTGACGCCGGCATTCCGGTGTTTTGCATCGGCAATTACCATGTCGGCGGCGCCGGCAAGACCCCGACGGTGCTGGCGCTTGCCAGGATGCTGCACGATCTCGGCGAGACGACGGTCGTGCTCAGCCGTGGTTACGGCGGGCGATTGCATGGGCCGGTCATGGTCGATCCGGCGAGGCACGTCGCGGGTGATGTCGGCGACGAGCCGCTGATGCTCTCACAGAGCGTGCCCGTCACTGTTGCCCGCGATCGGGTGGGCGGTGTTGCGCTGGCGCGCTCGCAAGGCGCAAGCGTCATCGTGATGGATGACGGCTTTCAAAATCCCGCCATCGCCAAGGATGCCTCGCTGATCGTGATTGACGGCGAGCGTGGGCTCGGCAACGGCGAGGTGTTTCCGGCAGGACCGTTACGCGCATCGCTATCGCCGCAGCTTGACCGCACCGATGCGCTGATCGTGATTGGCGACGGGTCGGCGGCGGACAAAACCGCGGCCGCGATCACCGCGCGCGGCAAACCGGTGCTGCGGGGGCATCTCGAGCCGGATGCGGCCGCGGTAGCGGGGCTTGCCGGCAAGCGCGTGCTGGCGTTTGCCGGGATTGGCGATCCCATGCGTTTTTTCAGGACGCTGCGCGCAAGCGGGATCGAGGTGGTCCGGGAGCGCAGCTTCGCCGATCATCATCCGTTCTCGAAAAGCGAGATCGAGGCATTGGTCGCAGAGGCAAAGCGCGATGCGCTGACGCTGGTGACCACGGAAAAGGATCTGGCGCGATTGCGCGATGGTGCGTGCCTTCCGGCCTCGGCGGGCGACGTCGTGCCGTTCCCCGTCACGCTTGAATTCGAGGAGGCGGCAGCGTTGCGGAAGTTTTTGTCCGGGGTTTTGTTTAGGTCGCGCGCAAAAAAATATCGATGAGGAGGGGAGTAGGGTGGCAGAGCACAAGCGTGCCCACCATCATGTAGCGAAGCCGTCGACTTGGAAGGGTCTCACGACTTCAACGCGCCGGGGAAATACCGCTGCAGCACCGCGTTTGGAACCGCGTAGGCCTCCTGTAAATCCACGCTCCAGTATTTCAGTTCGTCGAGCGGTATGCGTGCATCGGTCACCGCGCAGCGCACATAGGTTCCCGGCGAGACCACGCGGAAATCCCCATCCAGATATTGCACTTGCGCTTCGCCATGGCCCGAGGGGCCGAATTTATTGAGCACGATTGGACTCTCCGCTTCCCGGCGATTCGTGCCGGGTTGAATGCTGTTCATTGATCAATCTATCATAAATAAGTCGTGGTGTCCGCCGGTCAAACCCACCGATTTGTGATGAAATTTGGCGTCCGGCACATGCTAGCCTCTTGCAAATGGACGCTGTTTTTAAAGGGCCATAGCGACCGGGCGAATGCGATGCGCCTCTTCTCAGCAATCACATTCCTGACGCTGTTCGCCGTGGCTTGTGCCGCGGACGCGGCGCCGTTGCCCGCGGCGCAGCAGGTCGACATTCCCCTCGCAAGCGGAACGTTGCACGCGCAGCTTTACAAGCCCGACGGCGACGGCCCGTTTCCGGTCGTGATCGGGCTGCACGGGTGCGGCGGATTGGCCGGCCATTCCGAGCCGGTCCAGCAACGTTATCGCGATTGGGCCGAGCAATTGCTGAAGGATGGCAACGCAGTTCTGCTGCCGGACAGCTATGGTTCGCGCGAAGTCGGCCCGCAATGCCGCGTCAAGGAGAGGGAGCGCCACGTGCTCGCGCGTCGCGAGCGGGTCGCGGACATCATGGCGTCCAGGCAATGGCTGGTGCAACAGTCCTGGGCCGCGCGGAACCGGATCAGCCTTCTGGGATGGGCGAACGGCGCCAGCGCGCTGTTGTGGGCGGTGCGTCCGCAATTGTCATCGCGCAAGGTCGAGCCGGACTTTCGCTCGGCGATCGCGTTTTATCCAGACTGCCGCATCTCGTTGGGTTTTGGATGGAGCGCACGTGTTCCGACGCTGCTGTTGATCGGTGCGAAGGATGACGTCAGTTCGCCGCCCGCCTGCCGTCAGATGGTCGACGGCGCGCGTGGCCGCAGCGCGCTGGCGCGGATCGTGGTTTATCCCGGCGCCTATCACGATTTCGACCGCGCCAATCTTCCGACTCACGCCGTTGCCGAAACCTCCGATGCGACCCTGCCGGACCGCGGCCATCTCGGCACCGATCCCGAGGCGCGCGCCGATTCGCAGAAGCGCGTGGCGGATTGGCTGAAGCGGTGATTGCTCGGTTAAGCGCCGATGCCTCGCGCTCGTTCTCTTGGCGGCGGAGAAATTACCCAATGCCACGAACACCCGCTTGACCCGGCCCCTGGGACTGCCCCGATAAGGACAGCGGTCAGCAAACAACGAGGTGATTCGTGAGCTCTTCCGCCCGATTCCTGAACCCCTCCGCAGCCGCTCAGCGGCTCGGCGTCTCCACAAAGGCGCTGCGGCTCTATGAGCAACACGGCCTAATCACTCCCGGCCGCACTGCGGCCGGATGGCGGGCCTATGGTCCCGACGAGATGGCCCGAGCCGTCGAGATCGTAACCCTGCGCGCGCTCGGACTCAGCTTCTCCCAGGTGGCGCGGGTTCTCCGAGATGACCGTCAAGGTTTGGAGCCGGCCCTGGCCGCGCACCAGGCAACACTCGAAGGCCGAATCCGCCAGCTGACCGGCGCGGTCGAAAAAGTCCGTGACCTTCGGGCCGGTCTCGCGCAGGGAAGGTCCCCGACAGCTGGGGAACTGGTGCGGCTGCTAAGACCGACCGCGGAGTTCAGCGTCGCTTTCGACCTTCCCTGGCCTTGGGGCGGCGAACGGTTCGAACTCGGTGACGTGCGGCCGTTGAATTATATCATCGGTCCGTTAGGCAGCGGCAAAACACGATTAGCCAAGCGTCTGGCTGAAACCCTGCCCAACGCCGTCTTCTTGGGCCTTGATCGGTTGGAGCGCAGCGGCGCGGCGGCTCGGGCGCAACTGGACGCCGACCCGGCACTCAAGTCCAGGGTCGATCAGACCTTGACCTGGCTCGTTGAAGACGGTGCTGCGGCCTCCGAGGCCCTGGTTGCCCTCCTTGTCGGATTGGAATCCGAAGGCGCTGCCATCGTGGTTGTCGACATGGTGGAGCAGGGGTTGGACCAGGCCGCTCAGGAGGCTCTCATCGCCCACCTACGCCGCCGCGGGCCCGGCGCGCGGCCGCTTTTCCTGCTCACGCGCTCTTGCGCGATCCTGGACTTGGCCGCAGTGGGTGCCGAAGAGGCGATCATTTTCTGTCCCGCCAATCATAGCCCTCCGGTCAATGTCGCCCCATATCCCGGTGCCTCGGGCTACGAGGCGGTCGCCACTTGTCTGGCCTCGCCCGAAGTGCGGGCGCGGACGGAAGGCGTCATCGCGTGGAGACCGCAAGTGGCGTGAGGTCGCTTCTCGCGCAAAGCGAACATGCTCGAATGGCCTCGTGAGCACTTTTCGGACCCTGCGATGTTCGACTTGAGTCCGGAATGCGCACCACGGCGAAGGTTCGCCCACGCCTCCGGATTTATGGGTTCACGCCCTAAAACAAGGTTCCCTGATCGACCGGTTTTGCAACGCGCTTCGGTGGCTTTGCTTCGCGTGCAGCCGTCTGCGGCGGGCCTGCCGGCGCAGGCATGGCAGCCGGCCGATCGGCGTCCGCTGTCGCTGCGACGCGCCCGTCGGCGAATTCGATGCTGAGCAGTGCGCCCGGTCCGACGCTCGCGGCCGCGCGCACGGCGTGGCCTTGCTGATCGCGCACCAGGGCAAAGCCGCGCGCCAGCACGCCGCGATAGGACAGCGCGCCCAGCAACTGACCGCTATGGGCGACCCTGGCGTCGAGCCGCTGCATGGCGGTCGCAAGCGCCCGCCGCGCGCGCTCGGCGAGCCTAAGCGTTCGTTCGCGGTCGCGCGCAATGATCTGGCGCTGGGCCAGCGCATTGGAGAGTTTTGAGGTCTTCAGCCTGGTCGCGAGTCCCGCATGGCGATCCCTTCGCTGGCGCAGCAGCGACTTGAGCGAATGCGACAGCCGCTCGCCCGACACCGTCAGGCGTTGGTTCGCCTGCGCCACCTGGCCGCGCAGCACCCGCAACGTCAGCCGCGCACCGGCAGCTGCGAAGCGGCGGAAATGCGCATGCGTATTGGCGCTCAGCCCGCGCGGTAGCGCCGCCGCCGCTGCATCCATCCGTTGCCGCGGGATCGCCAGCAATTCGCTTAAGCCCGGCAATGCTCGCGCCGTAGCGCGCAACTCGTTGCGGCGGCCTTCCTGCCCACGCTGCCAGCAGACAAAAGTGCGGCGCGCCAGCGCCGCGACTTCAACGAACAGTTCGCTGCGCACCGGGACTGCCATTTCGGCCGCAGCCGTCGGCGTCGGCGCGCGCTTGTCGGCGGCAAAATCGATCAGCGTGATGTCGGTCTCGTGTCCTACTGCCGAAATCAGCGGGATCAGGCTATCGGCAGCGGCGCGGACCACGATTTCCTCGTTGAACGACCAGAGGTCTTCCAGCGAACCGCCGCCGCGCGCGACGATCAATAGATCGGGGCGAGGAATACTCCCGGCCTGCGGCAAGGCATTAAAACCGCGGATCGCACCCGCGATCTGCTCGGCCGAGCCTTCGCCCTGCACCTTGACCGGCCACACCAGCACGCGACGCGGAAAGCGGTCGGCCAGCCGGTGCAGGATGTCGCGGATCACCGCACCGGTCGGCGACGTCACGACGCCGATCACTTCGGGCAGCCAGGGCAGGAGCTGTTTGCGCGCTTCGTCGAACAGGCCCTCGGCCGCGAGCTTCTTCTTGCGCTCTTCCATCAGCGCCATCAGCGCGCCGATCCCGGCGGGCTCGAGCGCCTCGATCACGATCTGGTATTTCGACGAGCCCGGATAGGTCGTGAGCTTGCCGGTCGCGATGACCTCAAGTCCCTCCTGCGGCTTGAAGCGCATTCGCGCGTGGGCGAATTTCCAGATCACCGCCTCGATTTTTGCGTTCTCGTCCTTGAGCGCGAAATAGCAGTGCCCGGAAGAGTGCGGCCCGCGGAAGCCGGAGATTTCGCCACGCACCCGGACATGGCCATAGGCATCCTCCACCGTCCGCCGCAGCGCGGAGGACAGTTCGGAGACCGTGAATTCCGGTGCGTTGATAAGGGCTTCGCTTGCGGTCATCTCGGACAATCGATTCGGGCGTCTGGTGCCCGTGCACAAGGTAGGGGTTTTGGCTCCCCCCGCAAATTGGCGGGTTGCACGAGTATATACTCTATGGTACAGAGTTCTCTGTAATATCCAACTCTGAACAGGTATGTCATGTCAAAACGGCTTCTACGTGGGTCACTCCATGCGCTGGGATGGGTTCTCGGCAGCATCGGCGCTGTTGCCCTGTTGCTGACGGCTCTCGTCGCCACTCCCCTGAAAAGCCCTCCCGAGCTGCGTTCGATCTCGCAGTCCCGCAATACCCTCGACTTCCCGACCTTGCCCGCCATCGAGCGGTTTCAGGCCCGTGACGGCACGATGCTCGGCTTCCGCCATTATCCCGCAAGCGGCCCGGCCACCGAACGCGCGGCCATCGTAATCCATGGCTCGTCCGGCTCCGGCGGAACCGCAATTTATGCGCTGTCAGGCGCCTTGGCCGCGCGCGGAGTGGAAACCTGGGCTATCGACATTCGCGGCCACGGCACCTCGGGGACGCGCGGCGACATCGCCTATGTCGGCCAGCTCGAGGATGATCTCGCCGATTTCGTCGCGGTGGTTCGCAAGAGCGTGCCAACCGTGCCGCTGACCTTGATCGGCCACTCCGCGGGCGGCGGCTTCGCGCTAAGGGTCGCGGGCTCGCCGATCCAGGACCTGTTCGCGCGCACCGTGCTGCTTGCGCCCTATCTCGGCTATGACGCCCCGACCAACCGGCCGGATTCCGGCGGCTGGGCCAGCGCCGATACTCCGCGCGTTCTCGGATTGATTGCGCTGCGCAAGATCGGCATCGATTGCTGCGAGGCGCTGCCGACATTAGCCTTCGCGGTGCCGCCAAATTCCGAAAAGACGTTGGTGCCAGCCTACTCGTACCGGTTGATGCGCAATTTCGCGACCCGCGGCTATCGAACCGATCTTGCGGCTGCGACCAAACCGCTCACGATCTTCTCGGGCGCCGACGACGAATTGATGCTGGCGGACAAATATGTGGAAGCCGTGCGCGGCATCTCGCCGGCGGTCCATGTGAAGCTGATCGATGGGGTCAACCACATTGGCATCGTCAGCGCTCCCGCCGCTGTCTCGGCCATCGCCGATGATGTGGTGAATGGGGGAAGCGGATCATGACCAGCATCGACAGCAGACAGGCCTCCGAGGCGCTCAGCGAGATCAACGAGATGATCCGCCGCGTCCGCCAGTCGCGGATCTATGACCTTGCGAGCAAGATGCTGATCCTGTCGGGCATACTGGTCTTCGCGGGCAATCTCGCGACCTGGGCCTGGCCGCAGCATGGCGGCTACATCTGGATCTGTGTCAATGCGCTGAGCGTCGTGGGCTGCGCCGCGATCGGCACTTTCGGCTATCGGCGGAGCGGGGTGCGCGCCTTCGATCTGCGGGCTCTCGTCGCCGTGTTTTTGTTCTTCGCATTTGGAACATTTTGCAGCGCCGTGCTCGGCCATTTTACACCGCGCCAGATGGGAACGTTCTGGCCGGTCTATTTCATGCTGTTTTACACCCTCGCCGGGCTGTGGGTCGGCTACGCCTTTGTCGCGATCGGCCTTGGCATCACCGTGCTGACGCTGATCGGCTATTTCTTCGTCGGCGGTTTTGCGTTCCTGCTCTGGATGGCGGTCGTCAACGGCGGCGGGCTCCTTCTCGGCGGGCTGTGGATGCGCCGGAACTAGTTCCATGGCCGAGCTCGACGACATCATCCACCAGCCGCTGCGCTTGAGGATCATGGCCGCGCTGAATGCGCTACCGGCGACCGCGGGTCTCGAATTCGCCCGGCTGAAAAAGCTGACCGGCGCCACCGACGGCAATCTTGGCGCCCATATCGAAACCCTCTCGAAGGCCGGCTATGTCGCCGTCGACAAGGCTTTTGTCGGCAAAAAGCCACAAACCACGGTGACCGCCACGGCGGCCGGGCGCGGCGCGTTCGCCCGCCATGTCGCCACGTTGCAGGAAATCATCGCGGCCTCGGCGCGCGAATCTTAGTTCACTCGTCATTCCGGATCGGCGTGCCGGGGCGCGCCGTCCGGAATGACGGTAACCCTCTTGCAGGGGGAGGGGGACTCGTGCGACCGAACCGGTCTGACGCTCCCTCGCTCCGGCCGCATTCATGCACATCCTCCTGCTCGGTTCCGGCGGCCGCGAACATGCCCTGGCGTGGAAGATCGCGGCGTCTCCGTTGGTGACGAAACTCTGGTGCGCACCGGGCAATGCCGGGATCGCGCGGGAAGCCGAATGCGTGGCGCTCGATATCGCCGACCACAGCGCGGTAATCGATTTCTGCAGGTCCAACGCGGTGGACTTTGTCGTGGTCGGGCCGGATGCACCGATCGCGGCAGGTATCGTCGACGATCTTGACGCGGCCGGCTTTAAGGCGTTCGGACCGACAAAGGCCGCAGGAAGGCTGGAAAGCTCCAAGAGCTTCACCAAGGCGCTGTGCCACGCCAACGATATTCCGACCGCGACTTACGAACACTTTGCCGACGCCCAGCAAGCGAAAGCCTACATCCGCGCGCGGGGCATGCCGATCGTCGTCAAGGCCGACGGCCTGGCTGCCGGCAAGGGCGTCGTCGTAGCGATGACGAAGGAGGAAGCGCTCGCGGCCGTCGACATGATGTTTGGCGGCGCTCTCGGCGAAGCCGGCGCCGAGGTTGTCGTCGAGGAGTTCATGGAAGGCGAGGAAGCCTCATTCTTCGCCCTGTGCGACGGCGAACATGCGCTGGCGCTTCCGACCGCGCAGGATCACAAGCGCGCCTTCGATGGCGACAAGGGTCCGAATACCGGCGGCATGGGCGCCTACTCGCCCGCGCCGGTGATGACGGAGGCGATGTGCGCGCGGGTGATGCAGGAGATGATCAAGCCGACGCTGCGGGCGCTGGCGGCGATGGGATCGCCGTACAAAGGCGTGCTCTATGCCGGCATCATCGTTACCAGCGACGGGCCGAAGCTCGTCGAATACAACGCCCGCTTCGGCGATCCTGAATGTCAGGTGCTGATGCTGCGAATGATGTCGGATCTCGTGCCGGCGCTGATCGCTTGCGCCGACGGGCAGTTGAAGAATTTCAGCCTGCGCTGGTTCGACCAGGCCGCGCTTACCGTGATCATGGCGACCAGGGGCTATCCGGGCAGCTACAGCAGGGGCTCGGTGATCGAGGGTCTCGATGACGCCGCCAGAATCGAAGGCGTCGAGATCTTTCATGCCGGCACCATCGCGAAGGATGGCGCGATCCTCGCCAACGGCGGACGCGTGCTTAACGTCTGCGCGCTGGGCAAGACCGTCACCGAGGCGCAAGCGCGCGCCTATGCGGCAGTCGAGCGCATCAAATGGCCGGAAGGTTTTTACCGCCGCGATATCGGCTGGCAGGCGGTTGCAAGGGAGCGTGAATAGTGATCCAGTTAAGACGGTGCGGCGCTTTTACTCTTCAACCGGGTACGACGATGCGGCTGTGCGGCCAGATCCTCGCGGTTGCCATTGCTTGCTTTGCAACTTCCTCGGTTGCCGAGACGCTTGGTCCGCCGGTAATTCTCGTCTCCGACGCAATTGAACCGCACGACCCGGACATCGACATCTATGCCTTGATGTCGGGCAAGTGCACGACGCTCAAAGTCGCGGGACGCGATTTTGCATGCAAGGTCGTAGGCTTCTTCCATGGCGAACATGGCCGCGTGAACTTTGCGGTCGCGCTCGATGACCCGGCGGACGATAGCCACGTGATCTCGTTCTCGGGTGAAAATGGCCAGCGAACGCAGGATAATCTGTACGAGCTGCCCGTCGACCGGATGCTGCTGAGCTCCAAGGAGCGGCCGAAGGTCGATGGCCTTCCGGTGCCCTCCGTCGAATTATCGGCTGGATTCTGCAAGCAGCTTGGAAACTTCGCGGCGAGACAAGTCGCCAGCATCTCCTGTGCCGCGACGGATAAAAGCGGCAAGAAATATGAACTGCAGTTCCAGTCGGATGGCCTGCCGATCACGCTGCGCAGGGTCAGGCAAACCAAACCGTCGATCAAGGAGTACCCGTTTCAATGACGCCTCACGCGTCATCGATCGACCGATATGTCATCCTCGCCGCGCGCGGGAGGAATCAGGCCGCGTCGTCCGGGATCATGTTCCGACCAGATCGAATCGGATCATGATCCCGGATCATGCTTCAAAGCAAATCGCCGCCCGCGGCCAGCGCCGTGGTGCCGTGCTCGCGGAACGCCTTGATGACGTTGCGGCCGACCCGCCATTTGTGCACTTCGTCCGGTCCATCGACCAGCCGTTGCGCGCGGACCTG
>Ga0210406_10004147_pt1 | contig 15674 bp, 19 predicted proteins | sample IncBWC30MmetaG_FD_155454 | JGI IMG/M metagenome (GOLD analysis project Ga0210406, IMG submission 155454) | Forest soil microbial communities from Barre Woods Harvard Forest LTER site, Petersham, Massachusetts, United States - Inc-BW-C-30-M | ecosystem: Environmental > Terrestrial > Soil >... | reverse complement strand
CGGTACGACGTCGCTGAACAGCAGGGAAATGCCTACTAGCAGGAGCATGAACTTCAGGAAATCGATATCCTGTGCGTTTCGTTGGTTTCGGGCTTCATCGGGTTCGTATGGCATTTGAATTGCCCTCATCAGTTCATCGAACATTCCCCGAGCCCGCCCGACGCGGTTGCGGCACACTGACTGCGACTGGAATAAGAGCAATCGACAATGTCACTGGCATAGTCGTGAAGACACCAGGAACGGTCGGCGCCTGCCCCAATTTTGTTTCGAACCGACGATCTGTTGAAATCGGCACGCAGGCTGCCGCTATGGATCGCGGCGTACGCACTTCGCGTCCGAACCGTCGATACCAAAGTCGCTTCGGGACTTGGTGCGCCTCCTTTGAGCACATCCTCGTTCGGAGGATAGAACTCGAACGCTCCCGATTCCTGAATTGCCGCTTGGCCGAACGCGGCCGGGGCGGCAAAAGCGCAGAGAGCGATTGAAAAAACAGCAATCTTGTGGCTAACCATAGCTACTTTTCTCCGTTTGTTGATCCGATAATCCGCGTCTGCAGTTAGCGCGCCGATGCCGGCGCCGTTCGAAAGCGTCCATGGTGGTCAGACTCGCTTGGTGAAGAGCGCCAGCGTCAGGGAGCCCGCGAGGAGAATGGCGCGAAGCTCCCACTCTTCGTCTTACGAGATCGATTTGGCGCCGTCTTAATCCAACAACAATGTGTGATGGATTCGGGTCAGACGCGCCTGGCGAAGTACGCGAGCGTCATGAAGCCCGCCAAGAGGATGGCGCCAAGCTCCGCGTGGTGCACCACTCGGCCGTAGAGCGCCTCGATCTTCATTGAACCCACCTGAAGGCGATTACGCCAAACAACGAGCGCCAGCGCGTTCAGACTGCATTGCCGTCATTGCCAGAATGGACGAGCCATTGCCCTCTCGCCTTCGGGCCGCCGCGGATCTCGCCGACGTGGTGCGGCCAGACGACCACGACGCCAGCGCCTGGTCCGCTCCCGGCCATGCCTTCGTGCGCCCGTTCACGCGCGAGCGCCAGGCGGCGATCGGTCTTGTGCTTGAGATGCATCATGTAGAAGCCGCACCAGGGCATCCGGCGCACGTCGGCGGGCTGCGACAGCGCAAGCGCGATCGCGGCCGCCAGAACCGGGCGGATCATGTTTGCCTCGTTGTTTTGTTTAAGCCTTAAGGCCGGAGATATCGTCGATTGTCGAAACACCGCGCGCGCCGAGCCCGAGCGCGATCGGCAGGATGAGCCCGGTCGCGAGGATCATCGCGACGCGGGAAAACATTGTCAGCGCCACGCTGGCGATGAGCTTTTCGCTCGCGGTCTTTTCTTGCTCGGCCATGATTTCCCCGCCCCGCACACGCGCTCATGACACTGGCGGCGCTTCGAGCGCCGCCAGCAAGAGCGCCGATCCGGACATCAGCCCGAGGTCTTTGCGTCGGATGCCAGCAAGAGCGGGACGCCTACCATCAGCGCAACGCCGAGATCGACATTGACTCCGGGAATGACGATGCCGCAGGCACCAAGCACACCGACGCTGATCAAGGCCGCGCCGCCGAGCGACGTCTTCCAGTTCTTGCGAATGTTCTGCAGCATTGAAGTCTCCCCCTGTTGTTGGAAGCGAAACGGGCGAAATGCGCCTTCAAACAAGAAGGACCGAGGCGATGGCCCCGGCCCACATGCAGGCAAACATTGAAAATGGAAGCATGAACCCCATAAAGTAGCGTATTGCTCACGCTACTTCTGATTGATTCTCACGCGTAGTATTTTCACCGCGCGGTACCTCCAAATGCAATTGAGCGGTGTCCATATCGGACCGAACGAGCTGCCTCACCTTGTACAAATGCGTCCCGAACGAATAGACCGTCGAGAAATCGCTGATGACGGCCTTGCCCAAGACGATCCGAGCCGTGGTGATCGAGATCGCCTTGACCGCGGTCGCTGCCGCGCTGCTCGCATTGAGGATCGACGTCGCACCGACCAGGCCCGCATCCAATGTCTGGTTTGTGGCCAACGCGTTTTGCTGGAATTTCGTAGCGCTGACGAAGAACGCCTCGCACGCCGCATAGACCTTCGCGAACCCGACCTGCATGTAGTCGTTGGCGACCTTGTCGTCGACCGTGTTGCAGGTGTTGACCTTGGCGACGATGACCCGGTCGTCAACGTTCGGCATGTCTCCCGGCCACTGTGCGCAGGAGCCAAGGCCGATGAAGCAAAACGAAATTGCCGCGCGAAAGGACGTGTGCATCGCGATTCCTTGATAGTTGTTAAAGTTTGAAAACCTGGAGGGTCAAGCTGACAATGCGACCATCTCGCCGCCATCGCACGGCGCACGCGCCTCGATCCCAGACAACGTATCGTCGTCAACGTCGGTGACCACTCGCGCCCGCTGCGCGAATGATGATTGCCAGATCTTCAGCGTGTAAAAAAGATGCGCGCACTCGGCGGACATGAGGCACAGGCCTCAAGCAGCGCTTCGTTTTGTGTCGGCACAATTAGAGTGAGATTGGCGTACGTAAGGCGCCTCGGTGCCCGGCGGATGCCCTTCTCCGCCGGGCTTTTTGTTTCAACGGGACATCGCGCCCAGAAGCACAACTCAGGTCGGCATCGGGATGAGTGTCATCCCTTCTGGATAGTAGCGGAAACCATCGCCCTGCTTCGCCACATGACCGATCCCTGGCCACGCGAAGTGATAGGCCAGCAGGCGTGTCTTGTTCTCCGCCAGCATGTTCAGTATTCGCACCCGAGACTTCGCCGACTGCTTAGGATCGGTATCGTACATGAACTCAGTCAGCGGCTTCTCCAGCAGAATGACCGGATGGTGAGCGAGGTCGCCTACATAGCAAAGCGACTCTTTCCCCGAATTGATCATGAATACCGTGTGCCCGACCGTGTGGCCCGGCGCGTATATTGCATGAACGCCAGGCAGCACCTCTTCGCCATCCTTAATGAAATGCATTCGGTCCTTGTTCGGCAGGAGGTTTTTGCGTGCGGTCTCGAGAAATACTTTGAATTGGGACGGCACTTTGGTTTCGTCAGTCCAGTAATCGTAGTCAGCCTGGGTGATGAAGTACTCGGCATTCGGGAAGTGAGGCGATCCATCGTCGGCCATGCAACCGCCGCAGTGGTCGATGTGCGCGTGCGTCATCACGACCGCATCGACGTCCTTCGGATCGATCCCCGCGGTCTTGAGGCTGCTCATGAGCCGGCCGGTGGTCGGGCCGAACAGCGTTAGGCTTCCCATCCCAGTGTCGAAGAGTATAAGTTTGTCACCGGTGTTGACCACCAATGCGTTCTGCTCGAGCACCGCGTTGGCAAGCGGCAGGAAGTTGTCGGTGAGTTGCTTGTCCATTTCCGCCTCAGCGAGGCCGAGGAAGTTCTTGTGCGGGTCGCCGAGCGGAAGCGGCCCATCCGAAACGATGGTCGCTTGAAAGTCACCTATGTTGAAGCGATAGAATGGCGGCGCCTGAGTGTCGAGTTTGGGCGCTTTAGAGAAGCTTGGATTTATGGACGCGAGCATCCCGGCTGCGGAGGCTCCGATCAACAACTCCCGGCGCGATAGCGACGCAGTGCTTTTTGTCATATGTTCCTCCCGTCTTTGGCGCTTATGCGCCGCCCAATGCTATCCCATTCGACTCTCCCTTTGGAATTGAAAGAACTCGGAGTAACCCCAGTGCAGACGCGCCCCTCAAATTGGTTGGGCAAGGCGTCCGAAATGATCAAGGCGGCCTTTACTGCTTTGTAAGACAATCAAGATTCGGCATGGCCCCACCACTAATTGTCGCGCGCCGACGAGGCGATCGAACGATGCTGCGCTGCATAAGTCCGGATGGCCCCAAAACGGAAATCCAGCGATGTTCGCTTTTGCGCCGCTCTCAGGGGCATAGCGGACATGAGATGCTCAAACGTCGTAAACCCGAAGCGTCATCGTCGCGGCGACCTTGTCGACGGAGACATAGGCATAGGTCAGTTTGGTGCCGGGCTGGATGAACTGGCAGACCTTGCTGACATAGGAGGAGCCGAGCCAGACGTTGGTGGTAAACCGCGCCGTGCCATGGTTGAGCGTGGTCTTTACCCAATTGACAAAGATGTCGTGCTCGGTCCTCGACATCCAGATCGTCTGCGTGATGGTGCCGACATTGTCGCCGGGCCGCGGGCGCTGGCGCGTGTTGCCGCCCTCCATATCCGTCGAGATCGGATCGAGCATCCGCTGGATCGGTTGAAATGTGTCGATGTCCGGCTGAAAGGACGCGATCGGCCAGAAGGGCAACCGCATGCTTCGTTCTTGAAAGTTTTGCTAGACCGTGGCCTTGAGAGCCAAGTCGATTAGCCCGCAATCAACGCGGTGCTCGCCAGAATGATTGTCACGACACCAGCGGAAAGGGCGACGCCCCAAGCAATGGCTTCGTAATCAAGCATTTTGAAACACCCTCCATCACGCGACCGAAACGACGAGAAGAGATCAACGACGGCAGATATGTCAGCATTGCTGCCTTTAGGTGCCGCCGCATATTACAGTTCTGTAATGGTCGGATCAATTCGCGCGTGCCAGCGCTAACCCACGCTCGCACACCCAATTGATCCGAGGCCGTCGCTTGGGGATGAAAGAAACTATTGCCCCATGAATGGTTTCACGCCGAATTCACGCGCCAGCACTCCCCTGCCCGAGCCGTTGGACAGCGAATCCCCTACCATCCCGTCCACTGCTTTTTTCAATATGACGTCGACGGCCACGTTGCCGTTCGCACCCACGCGCGATGTCTGGGATTGAACGCCTGCCGGCGCGTTGTGCACATTGACCGTCACGTTGACGCCGCGCCCGCCGCCGCTCGCGGCGATGCCGAGATTGCCATCGGCGCCGCGCTTCAGCGGCACGATTGCTTCCGGACCAGATTCGCCGAACAGCGCCATCGGCGCGATCGACGGACTATCGACGACGCCGCCCTGTGCAAACGGAATGATCCTGCGCCGGCAAAGACGTTCCCATGCGCGCTGCCCGTGATGCCCGCGATCGGGTTGAAGCCAAAGCCCGACAGATTGATCCCGCCGAAAAACGCGCTCCGCAGGCTTCTCATCAAGGGCTCGACGATCGTGATCTTAATGATCATCTGCTCGATCGCGCGGATGATCTAGTTGGCCATGTCGGTGAAGGCATCGCCGGCCGACTTGGCGCCGGTGGTGATGTCGGTCAGGTCGTTGGTCAGCGTGCTCTCGATCGAGTTCGACAGGCCTTTGAAGGCATTGTTGACCCGGATGCCCTCCGCCTCGACGCTGGTGAGCGCGGTCGCGACGTCCGGATAGAGCCCCTTGAGCTGGGTCGCGATCTGGACGTCTTCCTGCGACAGCAGCGCGGTGTTGCGGTTGAACTTGATGTCGGCCGCGACCTTCGCCTTCTCCAGCGCCTGCGCCGCGGTCGCCGCCGCCTTGCCAAGCCCGCTCATCTGCGCCTTGGCTTCCGCGGCCTCCCGCGACAGGCCGTCCTTCATCGCGGCCGGGACCAGCTGGGCGTTGACGCGCAGCTTCTCCTGCTCGGCGACCGAGCCGCCGACCGATTGCGCCGAGGCGTTATTTCTGGATGGATTCGGTCGCGCGGTCATAGGCCGCGGCCACCTCATCGGTCTGTTTCGCAGGGTCCTTCGAGGTGTCGCCGAGCACGCGGCTCTCGATTCCGGTCGAGAGCTGCGCCGCGTTGGTGATGTTGTTGCGGTTGAGGAGCTGGGCGCTAAGCCGCGCCTGGGCCTGCGACAGCGCATCCTGCGACGGCCGGTTCAGCGTGTCCGCGACCGTGCCGGCCGCGGCACCGGCCTCAAATCGGCCGGCGCCTGGACGGAGGCGTTCGATTTTCATAGCGGATAGTTTCATGTGGGTTTCCTCTTCTCGAAATGGGTCTGATGGACTTTCCGCCAGGAGGGGGCCGGTTACCTTTGTGCGCGGGCACGCCTTTCGGCACCGGACATGCCCCAAGCCTGCTAGGACCTCGGCCCCTGACCTAGCCCGACGTCTGCCTCTCAGCTGCTGTCATGTGAGAAGCCCCGACCTAGGCAATTTTTTTGGGCTATAACCATTCCGAAGCCCAGTGGCCGGACAAGCAGGTTGAAGCCGGGACGGGCTTGCGCGAGACAGTCAGGGATTTTGGATGAGCAAGCGCTGGGGATCGGCCGGATCGTGGTCGGTGAAGTTGCTGGTCGCGGCTGCCGTTGTTGCGCTCGGTGCCCTCATGGGATGGGGTTTCCTCGAAGCGCGCAACCAGGCAGCAAGCGAGGCCCAGCGCGAGCGGGCAGTCAAAGTACCCATTCGCGTTTCGGGCGAGGCCGACGAGCCGGTTATCACGATCGACGCGGATACCCAGCAGCGTAGCGGTATCGAGACAACCGCGCTGCCATCCGCGCCCCATCAGGAGGAGTTGCGCGCCTACGGGATGGTTCTCGATGTCGCGCGACTGACCGAGCTCAGCAACAACTACGCCAACGCGAAGACGCAGGTGCAGACCGCGCAGGCGAAGCTTGCGATGTCGAGGCCCGCCTTCGAACGGGCGCAAAAGCTTTTTAACGAGACTCACGTTGTCTCACAGGCCCAGCTGCAGGCCGCGGAGGCCGCTTTCGGCACCGACCAAGCAAGCCTGGCCGCCGCGGAGGCGCTGGTGCGCACCCACACGGCAACCGCATATCAAGAATGGGGCTCCGTTCTCGGCAAGTCGCTGATCGAAGAATCGCCGATGATTAGGGCGCTGATTGAGCGACAGAACTTCCTGCTGCAAATCACTCTGCCGCCCGGTGTAATCCTCGAAGCTCCACCTGCTACGGCGTCCATAGAAACCGGCAAGGCCGCACGGGCAAACATAACATTCGTCTCGCCGGCAACGCGTATAGATCCGAGGATTCAAGGCGTCAGCTTCTTCTACACGACGGCCGCTGAAAGCAGTGTCCTGCCCGGGATGAATGTGCTCGCCTTCCTGCTCTCTGGCAGATCCCCCGTCGGCGCCGCCGTGCCGGCGTCCGCGATTGTGTGGTTGCAGGGTCGGGCCTGGGCGTATCGGCGCACCGGTCAAGACACCTTCGTTCGCGTCGAGATCGCGACCGACCTGCCGGCGCCGGGGGGAGGCTATATCGCGAAGGATCTGCCGAAGGATGCCGAGATCGTGACGCGTGGCGCGCAACTGCTTCTGTCCGAGGAGTTCCGCTCGCAGATACTGGTCGGCGAGGACTAGGCGTGAGCCCCGATCCCCCTTCCGGTCCGCAGGCGGCGCTCGTCAGGTTCGCGATCCGCTTCCGGGGCATTGTTGTTGCGCTCGCGTGTGTTCTTGTTGCATATGGAGTCTACGCGCTGGGCCGCGCCAAGTATGATGTGTTTCCGGAATTTGCGCCGCCCCAGGTCAGCATCCAGACCGAGGCTGTCGGGCTGACGCCGGAGCAGGTCGAGATCCTCGTCACCCGTCCTATAGAGAACGCGATCAGCGGTGTCCCAGGCGTGCGGACACTGCGCTCCACATCGATCCAGGGACTATCAGTAGTAACCGTATTTTTCGATCCATCGAGCGACATCTATCGCGACCGTCAAGTTGTCGCCGAGCGGTTGGCGGCCGCGACCCAGCAGCTCCCGCAAGGCTCACAGCCGCCCGTTATGACGCCGCTCACGTCGTCAACAAGTCGAATGCTGGTGATCGGCCTCACGTCGGAGACACGTTCGCTAATGGATCTGCGCACGGCCGCCGACTGGACGGTACGCTTGAGGCTGCTTGCCGTTCCAGGCGTGGCCAGCGTCACTGTATTTGGGGGCGACAAGCGCTCGATTCAGATACAAGTACATCCCGACGAGCTCATCCGATACAACCTGACACTCAACGACGTGTTGACTGCGGCGCGCCGATCGACCGGCGTGCGGGGAGCCGGCTTCGTCGACACCAGAAATCAGCGGATCGTCTTCCAAACAGAGGGACAATCACTCAAACCGGATGACATTGCCCGGACGGTACTGCTGAGCAGGGGAGCCGCGAGCGTCACGTTGGGGAATGTGGCCGACGTCGTAGAAGCGCCTGAACCGCCCATCGGCGGTGCCCAGGTCCAGGGGAGCCGCGGCGTCATCCTCAATGTTGCGGAGCAATATGCCGCCGACACGCTGAAGGTCACGGAGAATGTGGAGGCGGCCGTGGAGGAACTGCGCCCGAGCCTTCGGGCAGACGGCATTTCAATCCACGCCGATCTTTTCCGTCCCGCAAACTTCATCATTACCGCAACGAGCAATGTCAGGGATTCGCTGATCCTCGGCGGCATGCTTGTGACCGTGGTCCTGTTCCTTTTCCTGTTTGATCTAAGAACGGCTGCGATCTCCTGCACCGCCATTCCCCTGTCGCTCCTGACTGCGACCATCGTGCTAGAGTGGCTCGGCGCCTCGCTCGACACAATGACCCTCGGCGGTCTCGCCATAGCGATCGGCGTTGTGGTGGATGATGCGGTGATCGATGTCGAGAATATCGTCCGCCGCCTGCGAGAAAACACGAGGTCGCCTCGGCCTCAGCCGTTCGCGCAGGTCGTGCTCGATGCGACACTCGAGGTTCGCGGCGCGGTCGTCTATGCAACGTTCGCCGTTATTCTGGTCGTGCTGCCGGTCATGACATTGTCAGGAACCGCCGGACGCCTGTTTGCTCCGTTAGGGCTTGCCTACACCACGGCGGTCTTGGCCTCGCTCATTGTCGCATTGACATTGACACCGGCACTTTCGATGACGCTCCTGCCGGGCAGAGTACCGAAGCACGATCCACCGTTGGTCCGATGGACGCGTGCTGGCTATGTCGCCCTCTTGCGGCGGCTCATGGAACGGCCGCGCACACTCGTTGCCGGAGCAGCCGCGCTCACGATCGCCGGCTGCGCAGCCCTTCCCTTCCTTGGTGGCGGCTTTATCCCTGAACTGAAGGAGGGGCACTTCGTAGTCCACATGTCGGCGGTGCCGGGCACCTCCATCGACGAGTCCTTGCGCGTCGGCGCCCATATCGCCGACGCGTTGCGGCAACTGCCCGAGGTCCGCTCAGTTGCGCAGCGGGCGGGACGCGCCGAGGAGTCCGAAGACACTTGGGGCCCTCACTACAGTGAGCTCGAAGTAGACTTGAAGCCGGGGCTGTCAGGAGACGACGCCGAAAAGGCGCAAGCCGATATCCGTAAAACGTTCGCGGGCTTTCTCGGCGTGAACGCTGCGGTGATGACTTTCCTGACTGAGCGCATCGAGGAAACGCTGTCGGGCTACACCGCCGCGGTCGTGGTTAACATCTTCGGCAACGACCTCGACCTCCTCGATCACAAGGCGCAGGAAATTGCCCGGGCACTGGGGGAGATTCCCGGCGCCACCGACGTTCAGGTCCAATCGCCGCCCGGCCTGCCTCAGCTTACGATCAGCCTTCGCAAACCGGATCTGGAGCGTTGGGGCTTCGATGCTGTTGAGGTGCTCGAATTGATCCGTGCAGCCTATCAGGGCGATACTGTCGGACAAACCTATGAAGGCAATCAGGTCTTCAACGTCATTACGATTCTCGACGCCGCAAGCCGAGACAACATCACAAAAGTCGGCGACTTACCGCTGCGCGGTCCGGGCGGCGCCTACGTTTTGATCAAACAGATCGCGGATGTCTACCAGACTTCGGGACGCTATCAGGTTCTGCACGAAGGCGCGCGTCGGGTACAGACTGTGACCGCGAATGTCACCGGTACCGATCTCATTTCGTTTGTTCGAGCAGCGAAGGCTGCCATCGGCTCAAGAGTTCACCTTCCGGCTGGCAGTTACATCCAGTTCGCCGGCACCGCGGAGGCACAAGCGCGGTCCCAGCGCGACCTTGTGGTCAATTCGCTGATCGCCATCGTCGGCATTGTTCTTCTGCTGTCGATCGTCACCCGGACTTGGCGCAACCTGCTATTGGTCCTAGCAAACCTTCCGTTTGCCCTCGTCGGCGGTGTCCTGGCCCTATTCGCGACCGGTGGGCTGTTGACCCTTGGCGGCCTTGTCGGGTTCGTAACGCTTTTCGGCATCACGCTGCGCAATTCGATCCTGATGATCGCTCACTACGAGCATCTTGTTGCGGTCGAGGGCAGGCAGTGGGGACTGTCGACGGCCATCCTCGGCGCGGCCGATCGACTCACCCCCATTCTCATGACTTCACTCGTGACCGGGCTAGGCATTCTGCCGCTCGCGATCGGCTCGGACGATCCCGGCCGCGAAATCCAGGGACCGATGGCAGTCGTGATCCTCGGCGGGCTTCTGACGTCGATGGCACTAAACCTTCTCGTCTTGCCCACGCTGGCGTTGCGCTACGGGCGATTCGAACGACCGCGAGACGAATTCGCTCGCTCGGTCATGTCCGGTGAATCCAAGGCCGCTGAGTGAGAAGCGTTGGGGCAAGCAACGGACGATACAGACGATTACTCCTCATCGACATGACGTTCAAACTTGTTAGGTCTTGCTCTCCTGTCGGAGCCGCTTATACAGCGCCTCGACAGCGTCAGCGAAATTCGCCGAGGTGTTTTCTGCGCAGTAGTTCGCTAGAAAATGCAATTGATGGATCAAGTCAAAGGTCGAGGGATTAAGATCGAGACCCAGGTCGACACCAGGCGGCCTACTCAGCAAAATGCCACTCACGTAGCCCTGAGCCTGCCAAATAGTCTCTCTGGAGCGAGGAATTCAACTCAACATCTTTCCGAAATTGCAGGCAAGTCGTCGCGCCCAAACCAACGATCCTGGCTGTTTGAGGTTCTGCTCGCGCTTCACGTCGACCGTCCCCTATCATCGGAACGATTGAGGCAACCATAAGCACTAGGAGTAGTTTGAGCGTTTGGCCAAAAGCCCGGCCCGAAGGTGCGACTTGTCGTTTCCGACTCGCGGTCCGGTTCTACTTCCTTCATACTCATACAAATAGCAAACCCGCCGCGGTTGCCCGGGCGGGTTTGTATAAAAGCACGAGACTCATTCTGCTCTGGGTCAAAAGCGCCCTTTCAGACGTCGACCATGCACTTCCGGTCTACCCCAATAAGCGGACCTTTTCAGAGACGCGGCCTGACGTCGCAGAAGGGCCACTTCCGGACTCATGCGGCGCAGCGTCACCAGACACGATGACGTAGCGCGTCATACAACCCATTGATTAGAAGGGGCATTGAGACACTAAATCGCCACTAAAGACAAACCATGGCAAAAAAGGGCTATAGGCCTCCAAGGCTATTTTAAGTTGTGTTACACTGTCCCCATTTCAATTACGGATGAGGGAGTGAAAGATGGATGACTTCAAAGCTGCCCCCATTAGTGCGGCGGATTTCCACGCCAAATATCAAAAGCCGATTCTTCTTGCTATTCAGCCCGACACTTTCAGGGTGCTCACCGACCCTGACGATTTACTTAAGTGGGAGGCAATGCTCGCACGATCTATCGGAATAAAAGCACACGCACTTGCAAAAATGGCCAGTGCTCACCTAGACAGTTACACTTGTTGTGAAAGCGGCAACCCCACTAACGATTCAGACGAAGACTGATGCGGCGAGTTGGCATCGTCTCCCTCGGTGCCGATCTGCATGCTCACGCAGTCGCCAAAAAACTGCGTGAGCGCTTCGGTTGTAAGGCTCACGTGTTTCCCATCGACGAAGCGCACCAAACATGTCTCCTGAATTGGGATGGCATTGACGGTACTATAACGAACTACCACGGGGATCAGGTTCGGATTGGCGACTTAGACGTGGTGTGGTGGCGACGGGCGCGCGCTGACCAGGGCCAAGACCTGACCGCCCCACTTTTTGATCAAGATGTTTTTGAATTTGTATCTGCGGAATGGCGGTTTGCGTATCCCGGACTTTGGACCGCGGACTTCCGCGGGCTGTGGGTGAATGATCCTCGTGCGGATTTGTGGGCTACGAGCAAACAGACGCAGCTGCGGACAGCCACTCAAGTCGGGCTTCACGTTCCGAAGACGTTGATTTCGAACGATCCGGCTCGCATCCGCGAATTTTGCGCCCTGCTCGATGGCAATGTTGTCGTGAAGAAAATCGCGGGAGTTCCAGGGAAGTCCTTTGCGACTGTCGAAATAAACACAGAGAACCTCAATAAAATTTCAAACGATTCGTTACGACTAGCTCCCGCCGTGTATCAAGAAAAAATAAGCGCCGAGGCGCACTACCGGGTTTTGTCATTCGGAAGACTGCCAGTGTTCGTCAAATTCTCATCGCCATATTTGGACTGGCGAAGAAGTTTGCCCGTACGGCCACATATCGTGGAGGTTAGTACGGATCTTACCCATCAAGTAAATCGCTTTCTAGACGAGCTCGATCTTAGAATGGGTATAATCGATTTTGTTATTGACGCTGAGGGGCGCGAGATGTTTCTGGAGTTGAATCCGCAGGGGCAATTCTTGTTTCTGGAAGGTCTAGGGGACATAGATACCACGACTCCGTGTGCGCAATTCTTAGCAGGAGCCCAATGAAGTCGCGGTAGCCTTGGCGCTCTCTCATGGCTGAAACGGGGGGCCTACGCCCAGGCCCCAAGTAGCCCCCGCCGCGGTTGTCCCGGGCGGGTTTGGGGTAGTTGGGACGATCGCTTGAACCGTCAGTCGGTGTTGGTCCGCTCGCCGCTCAAGAGCGCGCCAGGCATGGTGCAGACCGCGAGCGGATAGGAGAACGTTTCGACATCGGCCCACATGTCCCGCTTCTCATCCGGCACCATCCAGGAATAGGTCGGCAGGCCGAGCGTGTTCACGAACTCGAAGCGCGGCGGCGGCGCATAGGCCATCTGGAAGATGCCTGCGTTGACCGGGAAGAACTTCGCCCGGGTCGAGGGAACGCCGACGACCGGGGTATCCGTGCCGTCGCCATCGTCGGTCGAACGGTAGTTTGACCAGGTGATGTCGCCGAACTGGAAATCCTTCCATGCATTGCCGCCCCGCAGCTCGACCGCGGCGTTCCAGTTGAGGAAGGTCTGCCGCACCTCGGGGTGCGAGGTCAGCGCGTCCCAGAACTTGTCACCGACGATGGCGTTGATCCTGACGTTGTCGCCGCCAACGCCCAGCAGGGCGCGCTTGATATGGCGAACCACCTGATTGCACTGCTGGCGAAGCACGCCGGACGCAGGAGTTGCGTTCAGCAGATCGAAATTGACCTCAGGCGCTTGCGCCTGGCCGAACTCCGCGTTCCAGTCATAGATCAAGCTGCCGTCGGCATCGATCAGCTTGCCCTGGATGACGCTGAGACGCCAATTCTCCTTGGTCAGCTCCATGTCGTTCTTGATGAGCTGTTGGCGGCGCGCCACCTCGGTCATCAGCGTCTTCATCTCGGTTTCAGAGCCAAAGGCACGGATGCCCTGAAGCTCGTCCGCCATGATGCGCGAGCCCTCGCCGAGCGTCCTTGTCCTGAAGGCGCGTGCGGTGCGCTGCTCGGCGCCGCGCACCTTGGGGGCGGCCGCGCGTTCCGTGGTCTGAATGAGGGCCGGCGCGTTCGAGCGCTCCTCGATCCAGACCGCGGTCGTGCGGACCGGCGCGTCGTTGAACAGGCCGGGCACCGTGCCGAGATACTGCGGCAAGTAGCCCAGCTTGTCGACGGCGGCGGTGAGCGAGACGGCCGAGAACGCGTCCGCCCGGAATGCATCCATTGTGATCATTGCAGGTCTCCAGAAGGGTCGGACGGTTGCGCCGACGGTTTAAGAAAGGTGAGAACCGAGTCTCAGCGAACGATGATGCCGAGCTTTTCCAACTAGCGGATTGCATCGGCTCTCTGGATCGCCGTGATGCCGGCCGACCAGACCAGATCGACGCCGCGGACTTCAGCTGCGCGCACAATGACGACGCCGACGCCGAGATTGACGCCGTCGGTCGTGACGCCTTCCCAGAGAATGCCCGCGACGCGCTGGCTGCCGTCGACGCCGGCCGGGTTGTAGGCCGCGATCTGGTAGTCGGTATCCTCGATGCCGACGGTGATCGAGAACGCATCGCCGATCGCGAAATCAGTCGCGCCGTCGGCAATCACGTACTTGATCTGGTTGTTGAAGGTGGCGCCGACGGCCACGCGCCCGATCTCGATGCCGTCCGGATCGAAGACGACGAATTCGCCGCTGTTGGTCGCGACCAATTCGTTCACGGCGCGATATACGCCGTTCTTGGCGCCGGCTGCAACGGGAGCCGCAGCATCCAGGGTGATGACGCCGTTTCCAGTGTTGCTGGCATCGGCCACAGCGCTCGATGTCACCTGGGCGATGACGGCCGTCTTGCCGACCGCCTGGCCGGCGGCAAGCGACTGGTTGAGCGCGACGACGAACCGATCGCGCGACTGGCGCCCCGGCGCTTCGCTGACCATGAACGCGCCGGCATGCTTCGGCTCGACTTGAACGATACCTGTGGTCATGGATTCTCTCCTTCATTGACCGCTAAAGGTGGATGACGACGGCTGGTCAATTGGCAGCGACCGGCTCCGTCGTCGGACGGCCGGCGCTTGGTCACGTATCTGGGTTTCGGAGGCGTGTACTCGTCGACGCCTTGCGTCAGCTTTGAGACCAAACCGGAAAAGATTTGCTCGGTCCGAGCCTTACCGCCTTCGACCCAAACCGGTCATCGACGGCATTATTCTAGTGGCGCCGAAAGTGCATAGCGTGCACGTCGGTCGTGAAATGCTGGCTTGCGCCAAGCGGGAATGTCTCCACCCTAGTATGCGCGGGCCGGCCCTATCTGTGGCGAGCGCACAGGTTTCGCCATCCCGAAGAAGATCACGACACCTTGTCCGCCGCATCGGGTTGAGAGCGCTTCTTCGGGAATCTCGAGGCAGCTATCGATATCCTGCCAATTATTCATGACCCAAACGTCGCCCGCCGGTCCGATGGCCAGATCGGTCTGCATCTGCAACCCTCCGCCGACGTAGCCGCCGGGTGGCGAGATTTGGTCACCGGTCTTGAAGTCAGGTGGACAGTTCTCAGTTCTCGCGCCGCATAGCTGCGTGATCGGACTGTTCGGCGCGGCGAAGTTCGAAATCCAGACGTTATCGTTTCCGTCAACGGTCGCAGCCCAAGGACCAGGTAGACCGCCGCCCTTGAAAGGCGAACCAGGATATTGACTGCCGTCGGGCAGTAATAAGGTGACGCTGCCATCACCACCGCGTTGTTTTGACATTGCTCGTGTTAGGATTGGATCCGGATTTTCACCGAGCGCTCCTCTTGCGATCAGATCTGCTATGAGCAACTCGCCGCGCATCGAGCTACCAAATCGGTTTGTCACCCATACATTGCCTTGACTGTCGATACCAAGCCCGCTGCCGCTCCAACCCGTGCCGAACTTCTCTGCTTTGCTCGGATCCGAGACAGGAAACCTTGTTACGTGGCCGCCCAAGGCATTCGTCACCCAAATCCGGTCCTGTTGATCAATGCCCAGATGGAACGGCCCCAAAAACGACTTGCATGGTTCTTTTTCTCGCCCCTCGCATACAATCTGGCCTTTGGTCAGGTCACCCTTGGGAAAATGAAGTAGCTGGTTTTTACTGATCCCGACTGTCCATACATCGCCATTCGGCAAGGCAATAATGCCCTGCATCAGCCCGAGTTTGCCGTTGAAGGTAATGCCCTCAGGGGGCGTTAGCGGTTTGCCGTTCTTATCGAACACCGCGATGGACTTGCCGCCATAGGTGCCGAACCAGGCATTGTCGTTGGCATCGACTGCCAAGCCG
>Ga0210406_10004146_pt1 | contig 15674 bp, 11 predicted proteins | sample IncBWC30MmetaG_FD_155454 | JGI IMG/M metagenome (GOLD analysis project Ga0210406, IMG submission 155454) | Forest soil microbial communities from Barre Woods Harvard Forest LTER site, Petersham, Massachusetts, United States - Inc-BW-C-30-M | ecosystem: Environmental > Terrestrial > Soil >... | reverse complement strand
AATTGGCCGATGGGCATCAGCCTGGACGCGGTCCACGATGAGATTGCGGTGGCGAGTTACGGCAACGATTCGATTCTGATCTTTCGTCGCACGGACCAGGGGGACGCCGGGCCCGTGAGGGTCATACACGGAAATCGGACGGGAATAGCAGGGCCGATGGGCGTGAGCATCGACGCAAAGAACGATGAAATCTGGGTCACTAACTATAGGGAACATACAGCTACGGTGTTTCCACGCACAGCCGAAGGGAATGTTGCGCCGAAACGCATACTGCGCAACGCGCCCCCCGGCGCGCCGGCAGTGGGCTTCGGAAATCCTGGCGCGGTGGCCTACGATTCGAAACGAGATCAAATTCTAGTTCCCAATTGAGTGAGCGTACCCAGAATTCTGGTGTTTGCCAGGTTGGCAAACGGAAACATGGGCCCGGTGAGAGTGATTGAAGGGCAAGGAACGCATTTGAGCCGGACGATGCATGGCATCGCATACGATGCCGTGCACGACGAAATAATCGTACCCGTACATCTTGCGGGCGCCGTTCTGATTTTTCGCGGCGCCGCGAAAGGGGAAGAGGGTCCGATTCGAATGATTCAGGGGCCGCACACGCAAATCCTTCGTCCGGAAACAGCGACGGTGGACGTGCCGCACGGTGAAATTATTGTTGGCGAAGATGGGGGCAAAGACATCCTGGTGTTTCCAAGAGATGCCCAAGGCGACGTTGCGCCTCTACGCGTCATACGCGGACCGAAGACCGGTTTGGACGAAGTTCGCGGCGTGGCGGTTGATCCGGCGCGAAACCTGATTGTGGTCTCGAGCTACAGCCGCAAGGGAACGACCGGAGTTTTCGTTTTCGACCGGACCGACGAGGGCGACGTGCTTCCGAAGGCGATCATCGCCGGCCCTAAGACTGGGATTCGGAGAATCCGGCAGGTCGAGGTGGATTCTGATCGAGGAAAGATCTACGTGGCGGTAAAAAACAACACCGAATCTTATCGATTCGACGAAGTGTCGCCGTCCCCCTGGAATTCCGCAGAGCTAGGCTTTATCGGAGTCTGGGACATTGCCGACAACGGTGATGTTCCGCCGCGCGCAGTAATCAAGGGACCTGCCAGTGGAGTCGTTTGGCCCGCGGGAGTGGCTCTCAACCCGAAGGATCGGGAACTCTACACCATTGATAGTGTCCGAAACGGAATGTTTACTTTTTCCGTTCCGGAATATTTCCGGGCAAAGCCGCGTTAAGGGGGTAGGGGAACAACCAGCAATTATTCGACGGGTCCAAGAATAGCCTCACCGGGTGTTTTCAGGCGTGATTGCACGAAGAGCAAACCTCTTCGTGCAGCACGATCGGCGGAATGCGAGGGCCGCCAGATCGTCGACTATCAAGCAGATGGGTGGTTAGGGACCAAGGGTAACGGTTGCCAAGGGTAGAGGTAGGGCCGGAAGTAGGGGTGAGTTATCTGAGATTGCGTGGGGAGGCCACAATATTATGAAGTCGACTAGTGTTTGGGTTCGAACCGTTTTTAGCCTCGCAATATTCATGCTGTTGCCTCACGTATTCCCGACATACGTGAGAGCGCAGACGACGAATGGGGCGATTCTGGGTGCCGTTCATGACGCCAGCGGAGCGGGAATCCCCGGCGTCAACGTTGTGGTGAAGAACACCGAAACGGGACTCACGCGAAGTGCAACCACCGATGGTGACGGTGCGTACGAGGTCCTGAGCTTGCCGGCCGGAGCGTACCAGGCTGAGGCAAGCCGTCAGGGGTTCAAGACGGAATTGCGGCGGGGAATTGCGTTGACTGTAGGCGCTTCGATCAGCGTGAACTTCTCCCTCTCGGTGGGCGACGTAGTGGAAAAGGTAGTGGTCAACGAAGACACGCCGCAAGTGGAAACGACCACCTCCACCATAAGCGGAGTTGTGGGAGAGGCCGCCATCCGCGAACTTCCTTTGAACGGCCGCGATTGGCTGCAACTTGCCACTTTGCAAGCCGGCGTGGTCGGCGGGCTTGAGCAGCAATCCAGCGCGGTTTCGACGAACTCGCGAGCAGCCCGTGGCAACGGAGAGAATCTATACATTTCGGGAAACCGCCCGACCGAGAACCTCTATCTAGTGGACGGCCTCATCGTCAACGATTACGCGAATGGCAGCCCCGGAAGCGGACTGAACGTCAACCTGGGGGTGGACGCGGTGCGGGAATTCGCGGTGCTGACCAGCGATTACGGCGCGCAATACGGGATTACCTCCGGTGGCGTGGTGAACGCTATTTTCAAATCGGGAACAAACAAAATTCACGGAGACGCTTTCGGGTTTTTCAGGAACAGCTCGCTGGACACGCGAAACGTTTTTGACAATGCGAATCCTTCTGCGGGGCCAACAGGTACTCCGCCATTCCACCGCAACCAATACGGCGGCTCCATTGGCGGTCCCATCTGGAAAGATAAGACGTTCTTCTTCGGAAGCTTCGAAGGGCTCAACCAGGATCGCAGCATCTCGGAAGATACGCTTACGCTCTCCAATGCCGCCCGTAACGGGACGGTAGGAAATCAAACGGTCGCCATTGCTCCGAGCATTGTGCCCTACCTTGCGCTTTTTCCGGTCGCAAATGGGGCGGATAACGGCGATGGCACGGCGCATTACATTTTTGCGGGTGCCGAAACGGGCAGCGAATACTATGCGGTGGGCAAACTGGATCACAATTTTTCGGAGCAGACGCGGCTCTCGGCAAGCTTTCAATGGGATACGGGCGCGCTTTTGCAGCCGGATTCCTACAATCAGAAGCTGCTTGGTTCTCCCTCCGGACACTATAATTTCACAACATCTTTGCAGCACAGCTTCACTCCGACGGTGATTAACACCGCGCGTATCGGGGTGAGCCGCACCACTGCGGGCGACTCCGAGGACGTTTCCGCACTTTCTCCGCTGGCTACGAACACACAGCTTGGGTTTTTACCGAATCTTCCCGTGGGAATTTTTACCGCTGGCAACTTGTCCACGGCTGGCGGTCTCGGCGCCTCCGGGGCGGACAGCTTCCACTTCACTTCCTACCAGGCGTCGGACGACGTCAATTGGATTCGCGGCCGCCACACCCTGCAATTCGGTTTTCTCTTCGACAGGATCGACGACAATTTCAACTCCGCCAATCTCCCGCTGGGAGAATGGGACTACAACACCGTCCAGGATTTGTTGACAAACACTCCGCAAGACTTTACCTCCGACCTTCCGGGAACCAACGGAGCACGCGGCTTGCGCAGCGATGTCTTTGGGTTCTACGCGCAGGACTCTTTCCGCGTCACGAGCAGACTCACGCTGAACTATGGTCTGCGCTATGAAACGTCCACGCCGGTATCGGAACAGAACGGCAAAGTGGCCACGCTCGTGAACCTGACCGATGCCACGCCCAGGATTGGCGGGGCTTTTTTCAATAATCCCACGAAACGAAATTTTGCGCCCCGCGTGGGAATGGCGTGGGATCCAACCGGAAGCGGCAAAACTTCGATTCGAGCCTCTTTCGGGATGTATGATATTCTCCCGTTGCCCTACCTCTTCATCAACCGGACCCACGGTGCTCCCTTCTTTTTGCAAGGAAACGCGAATTGTCCGTGTGTAGACTCAAACAACCAACCCCTCTTCCCCGATGCGCTGAGCTTGCTCCAGGGGCCAGGGGCAAAGGCGCGCGTAGCCTACATAGAGGCCAATCCACATCGGGCTTACAACGATCAGTGGAACTTCACGATTCAGCGGCAGTTGACAGCCAGCACGGCGCTGACGGTTGGTTATGTTGGGTCACACGCTGTCCACGTCCCATTAGGAATTGAGGACATGGATCAAGTGCCGTTGTCACAAGTTACTTTCTCACCCACCGGCCAGCCCATGTTTCCGATTCCTCCGGGCAGCACTCTCAAACAGCAGGTCAAAAACATCCAGAGGATTAACCCGAATTTTAGCCGCATTGTCGGAACCCTTTGGAGGGATTATTCCAAGTACAACGGTTTGCTGGTAAACGTCAGCAAACGGCTGAGCCACGGATTCGCTATCCAGGGCGCGTACACTTGGTCGAAGAGCCTGGACCAGGGATCGGCCACGTTCAGCGACAACGAATACCTCAACACGGCAGGCCCCTCCTATGCGTTCCTTCCGAACCTTCAAAACGGGGTTTCCGATTTCAATATCACGCATAACTTCACACTGAATGGGACTTGGAATATTCCGGTCTCGGAAGGCCTCCACGGCGCGCCTCGCGCGATTCTGTCTGGATGGGAGGTGGGAAGCATCCTCTCGGCACATACTGGCGTGCCCTTCACCGTAAAGATCAATCAGGACCTAGGACTTACCGGAAACAGCCGCGTCAACAGCAGCGCTGGCGGGCAAAGACCGGATTTCAATCCTGGACCAGGCTGTACCACGAATCCCGTCAACCCCGGAAATCCGACAAATTACATCAATTACAATTGCTTCTCGCTTCCCGCAGTTGGAACGCTGGGCGACCTTGGACGGAACACTTTGCGCGGTCCGGGTTTTGTGGACTTCGATTTCTCTTTGTTCCGGAACATTTCGCTTTACCAGGATAGATATAAACTCCAATTCCGGACCGAAGCTTTTAACGTCCTAAATCACGCCAATTATGGCGCTCAGACCACCCTTTTGGGTTCAGGCCAACCCTTGCCCCCCCCCACGCTGACGACATCGCGTCAGATTCAACTCGGCGTCAAGTTCATCTTTTGATGAGGAGCGCGGCCCATGATTAGACGACTACCTTGTTGGGCCATTGCCCCGGCAGTCGTGCTTTCCTGGGCCGCGCTTTCCAGTTTTGGCGCAGACGAACCCAGATCCAAGCCTTTCCCGGAGGACATCCCGGCGGCACGGATGGTTGCCGATCCGTATCCGGCGTTTAACGGGATCGCGGTTGATCCGGAAAACAACGTGGTTGTGGCCAGCGACCCGAATCGCAAGAGCCTGCTCCTCTATGATCGGTTGCACAACACGGCGGAGGGTACACAAACCGTTCCGATACGCCACATCATCGGGCCCGAAACCTACATCGGCATGGCTGCCGCGGTCATCCTTGATTCTCGGCGGCAGGAAATCTACACCGCCAACAACGATATCGAGGATACGGTCGTGGTGATGCCCTACGTGGCCAATGGCAATGCCAAACCGGCACGCGTCCTATCGGTTCCCCATCAGGCTTGGGGGTTGGCCCTCGGCCGTTCCAGTGACGAACTCGCGGTGACGGCGGAAATCTTCAATGCCGTGGTTTTCTACCGCCGTGAAGCGAAAGGCGTCGAAGCTCCCATGCGGGTCATTCGGGGCCCCAAGACGCGCCTGGCAGACCCACACGGGATCTATTGGGACGACGCGCACGGTGAAATCGGTGTTGCCAGCCACGGCAATTTCCGTGGCGTCGTCCAGAACACGGGAGGGGGATGCACCCCCACGGCAGTGAAGGAGGAAGCGCCCAGCGAAGCCGGAGAGTTCCGGCCACCTTCCATCTCTATATTCGCTTCGAGCGCCAAGGACGATCAGGCGCCCCTGCGCACGATCGAGGGAGACTCCACCAAGCTTGATTGGCCGATGGGCATTGCCGAGGATCCGGTGCGCGACACCATTGTGGTGGCCAACAACGGCGACAACTCGATTCTGATCTTTGACCGCAAACGCGGCGGAAACGTCGCGCCGGTTCGGGCCATTCACGGAGACCAAACCGGCATCAACCGGCCGATGGGGCTCTCTGTCGACGCAAAGAATGGCGAGATCTGGGTCTCGAACTACGGTGATCACTCGGCTCTGGCATTCGACAGTGCGGCGGACGGCAACGTTACGCCAAAACGCATCCTACGAAGCGCCCCGGCGGGCACTGCCACTCCGGGGTTTGGGAATCCTATGGCCCTGGCCTACGACACGAAGCGCGGAGAAATTCTGGTCCCAAATTGAGTGAGCCAGCCGCGTGTGGCGGCATTTGCCAGGCTGGCAAATGGAAACATGGCGCCGAAGAGAGTGATTACCGGACAGGCGTCCAAGCTGGGCCGAACGATTCATGGTTTGGCGTACGATCCGGTGCACGACGAAATTGTGGTCCCGAACGCCCTGGCGGACGCGATTCTGGTTTTTCGCGGGAGTGCCAACGGCGACGAACCGCCCATTCGAATGATTCAAGGGCCGTGCACAAAGCTTGTCACGCCGCACTCTGTGAGCCTGGACCTCGAGCATGGAGAGATTCTGGTTGCCAGCCTTACCGGGAAAAGAATCAACGTCTTTCGCTGGGACGCGACGGGAGACGTAGCGCCACTCCGGGTGATCACGGGGACGCAAACGCAACTCGGGCACTTGGTCGGGATCGCTGTCGATCCGGTTCAGAACTTGATGGCCGTAGCGAACTCGGAGGACATCCTCGTATTCAACCGGACGGACAATGGGAATGTTGCTCCGCGCGCGCGAATAGCGGGACCCAACACGGGCATCACCGATGAGCCGTGGCAAATGCAATTCTACAAAGGGAGAATCTTCCTGGCGGCATCGAACCATCTTCACGTGAATCTGTACTCGGGTGTGACGCTGAAAGCGTCTTCGAAGTCTGTTCCGGACGATCCCTGGCTCAATCCGACGCTGGGCTTCGTCGGTGTGTGGAACATTACCGATAATGGCGATGTCCCGCCCCGAGCCATGATTCGTGGTCCCTTTAGCGGGCTGCTGCATCCGGTGGGATTGGCGCTGAACCCCAAGGAGGGAGAGATTTACGTATCGGACAGCGTCAGGAATGGCATTCTGAGCTTCCTGGTGCCGGATTTTCTTGAACCAAAGGATCACGATTCAAGCAATGACCCTCAAGGAGTGAAACATGGAAAGTAGAGATTTGCGCGGTTGGATTCACCGAGCCGAGGAGCTGGGTGAATTGAAGAAGATCGATGGCGCCGATTGGGATGTCGAGATCGGTGCTGTAACAGAACTTGGCCATCACCGTGGCGAGCAAAGCCACGCCTTGCTCTTCGATCACATCAAGGGCTATCCAGGGGGTTATCGCGTTCTATCGAATACCCTCAATACCACGAAGCGCCTGGCGATGACGCTGCATATGGATACGAACTATACCCGGCTGCAGTTCGTGAAAGACATCAAGAAGCACATCACTGACCTTACCTACATTAAGCCCGAAGTGGTTAAAGACGGCCCGGTGATGGAAAACGTCTTTGAGGGCAAGGACATTGATATGTTCAAGTTTCCCACTCCTAAGTGGCACGAACTCGATGGTGGACGCTACATTGGCACCGGCTCCGTGGACATCACCCGTGACCCTGACGAGGGCTGGGTCAACCTAGGCACTTATCGCGTAATGATCCATGATCGCGATAAGCTGGGCTTCTTCATTTCGCCGGGCAAACAGGGCCGAATCATGCGGGAAAAGTATTTTGCTCGCGGTCAATCCTGCAAACTCGCGGTTTCGTTCGGCCACGACCCCTTGCTCTATCTCGCCGGCGGCATGGAAGTCCCCTACGGTGTTTCCGAGTACGAATGGGTTGGCGGCCTTCAGGGCCATCCGGTGCAGGTAATCAAAGGCGAGTACACCGGGCTGCCCATTCCGGCTTCTTCGGAGATCGTCATTGAGTGTGAAGCGATTCCTGGTGACGACCACAACGAAGGTCCCTTCGGTGAGTGGACTGGCTATTACGCCAGCAACATGCGCCCCGAGCCAACCATGAAGGTAAAGCGGCTGTATCATCGCAACAATCCCATCATTCTCGGAGCACCGCCTACACGACCCCCTTGTGAATTCAACTACATGCGCTGCTTCATGCGCTCAGCCCTGATTTGGCAGGAACTTGAAAAGGCCGGCGTCCCGGACGTAACCGGCGTTTGGTGCCACGAAGCGGGTGGCAGCCGTCTTTTGACGATCGTCTCCATCAAGCAGCGGTATCCCGGCCATGCCCGGCAAGCGGGAATGATCGCCGCGTACTGCCACGCGGGCGCGTACCTTGGTCGCTATACCATTGTTGTGGACGATGACATCGATGTGACTAACACCAATGACGTTCTCTGGGCGCTGACGACCCGGTCCAATCCCGAAGCCGACATCGAAATCATCCGGCGCAGTTGGAGCGGCTCGCTCGATCCGATCATTCCGATGGGCGAACGCGGGCACAGTTCCCGTGCGGTCATTGACGCGTGCAGGCCGTATGAGTGGATGAAAGATTTTCCGCCAGTCGCGGAGTCGAGTCCCGAAGTCCGGCGCGCTGCTGAAGCAAAGTGGGGCAAGATTCTCGCGGAGCCCACTTCCAATGGCCATGGTGTGTCTTCACCAGAGCCCGTTGGCGCGCCAAGCGGTGCGCTTGATCCGGCAGTGGAATCCTCCATACAAGGGAAATACTAATGGCCGAGGCGGTGCATGCCACCGCGCAGCTTGGCGGAGCGAAGGAAATTGGGATCTCCACGCGAAAAGTGATCGGCTGGATCTTTACGATCGCGGTGCCAGTATTTCTCTGGTTCGTTCCGCTAAATTTCGAACCCGCTTCCCAGCACGCGCTCGCAGTGGCGGCGTTCATGATTGTCGCCTGGATCGCCGAGCCGATTCCTCACGCGCTAACGGGTCTCATCGGGTGCTATCTCTTTTGGGTGCTCAAGGTCGTCAAGTGCGAGGTTGCATTCAGCGGCTTTGCGGATCAAACCCCATGGTTTCTGTTCGGGGCGGGCCTCTTCGGGATGATGGCCACAAAGACCGGCATGGCGCGGCGTCTCGCTTACTTGATTATCCAACGAGTTGGCGCCAGTTATTCGCGGCTCCTTCTGGGAATAATCCTTTCTTCCTTCCTCTTGACGTTTCTTGTGCCTTCGGGAATCGCCTGCGTGGTGATCATGGGGTCGGTTGCGCTCGGCCTGATGGAAGTCTTTGGACTCGGGCGCGGCAGCAATGTCGGCAGGGGCATCTTCATTACCCTGACGTACACGGCTGGGTGCTTCGACAAAATGGTCATTGCCGGTCCTTCCACCATTCTCGGACGAGGTCTGATTGAGAATGGTGCAAACATCCATGTGTACTACAGCCTCTGGCTTCTGGCTTTCCTGCCTTGCGCTGTCGTGACGATATTTGGCATCTGGCGCCTGGTGGTATGGCTTTACCCGCCGGAAAACGCGGCACTGGATCGAGGAGCGGAATTCCTTCGCGACGAACTCGAGAAGATGGGGCCATGGTCGCACATGGAGAAAAAAGCCCTTTTCTTGATGCTCCTCGCCATTGCCCTTTGGATGACCGACCTGATTCACCATATTTCGCCGGCGGTGATCGGACTTGGCATCGGTCTTTTTGCATGCGTGCCTAGATTGGGAATCCTCGATCAGGAGGACATGAAACGCCTTAATTATCTTCCCGTCTTTTTTGTGGCTACGGCCATCAGTATGGGAACAGTGCTCGTTCAGACCGGAGCGCTTCGCACGATGACCGGCATTATGTTCGACTGGATGCGCCCTCTGATGGACACCAGCGTTTACGCTCTGGCCGTCGTGCCGTACTGGACTGCTTTTGTCTACCACATCTTCCTGGGGAATGAGATCGGCATGCTGGCCACTTCCATGCCGGGCTTGATGAGTTTTGCTCACGCCAATGGTCTTCATCCCTTGCCATTGGGATTGATCTGGGCCTTTGCGGCAGGTGGAAAGATCTTCGTGTATCAATCCGGTGTTCTGGTCGCTGGATATTCCTACGGCTACTTCAATGCGCGAGACGTTTTTCGCGTCGGTCTGTGCGTGACTGTTATCGAGTCTCTCGTGCTGCTCGTGACCGTCCCTTTCTATTGGCCGCTGATTGGAATTCGCTGATCCCAAAGTTTCGGGGGACGGTAGCCGCAGGCCGTTACCGATCGGACTGCGGGCCGCCAAACATTATGAACAAACATCCATTCCGATTGATCGTTGGCATAACCGGAGCCACGGGAACTATTCTCGGGGTGCGCCTCTTGCAGTTCCTCCGGGAAGCAAAGGTAGAGACGCATCTGGTTCTCAGCAACTGGGGAGCGCGCACACTGATCCATGAGACGTCTTATACCGTAAAGCAGGTCCAGCAAATGGCGGCGCAGCATTATGCGTCTCAGGATCAGGGTGCGGCCGTCTCCAGCGGTTCATTTCTAACTCAGGGCATGGTGATATGTCCTTGCAGTGTCAGGTCGCTCGCCGCCATCGCGCAAGGTCACGGCGACACGCTCGTTCACCGCGCGGCCGACGTGGTGGTCAAAGAACGCCGCAAACTGGTGCTGGTCGTCCGCGAAACGCCGTTGAGCGACATTCACCTTGAAAATATGCTGAAGCTCTCGCGTATGGGCGTCATGATTTTCCCGCCCGTACCTGCATTTTACAATCACCCAAAGACCATCGATGACCTCGTCGATCAGACTGTCCTGAGAATCCTGGACCAGTTCGGACTTAACTTGACATCTCCCCATCGCTGGGAGGGCGCCATGGCAACCACGGAAGAGAAGCCTGCTCGCGTTTTGCAAGGAGGTAAGCGAAATCGTTAGGCGTGCGGACACACTGGCATTTGCTGCATTTGTCTCCATTCTTCTGTTATTTTCTCTGGCTTTCGTTGTTTGCACAAAAGACTTCTTCCGCCTTGCGGATGACAGCAAAACCGCACAGTAGAGCACTCGAAATAAATGCCGCCGCCAACTTCGTCACCGTAGGCCTGGATGAAGAGCAACTGTATGCTGCTTCCTTCACACCAAGATTTCAGTGAAGTACTCTTTCTTATAACTGAGCCCAACCGATGGACTCCGTTTCCACGACCTTCACCACCACGCGATCACGGAACTCGCCGAATCCCAGGCCAGCGACCAAACCGTGATGGCAATTGCAGGTCACGGCCCCCCGTGACAAAAGAAGGATGAAATCGTTGGCGCGGAACTTTTCAGACTCTTGTTTCTAGCTTCCCAAGCTTCAGATGTAGAGTTGCCGGCTTGCCATCCGCGCCGCAAAATTGGGCCCGCAGCCGACTCTCAACTTAGGGCCGTGGGCGAAAAATCCCACGCCGTTGGAATCTCAATGCTGGAGGAAAGACGAGGGAGCTTTGAGGGAGCAATAAGAATTCCTTTGCATGCCTCATCGTTCTTTTTCAATGACTTAGCATTTCTTGTCATTCCTCGTAAGTCCTTGAAATTCCTGACGCCGTTGTTTTCGATCCCCACCGCCCCTACCAATCATCACATTTGCTCAGAATAACTTAGTGATTTCGTGAGGCGGCAAAAGGCGGCAATAACAAAAAGCGGGCCTCAAGGATGGCGCCAAACGACCCGCCAGTACGCGTAGCCCTGTACGTTTGCGCGCAGGGTTCCCCAGCGAAAGCGACGGTGGTGTTCTCGCACGAAATCTACTCGCAACTTTCTCTAACTCGAGTGTGGACGTTGCAGTTAAGTGTCAGAACACGGTGAAACACTTGAGCGCTTGCTATGCGTGGCGTGGGCTCCACTTTCGCGTGGACCTGTCTATGCCCTAGGCGCTTGAGTCACAGCCGCCCGGCAATGTGACCCGTCCAAGAATCGCCAGCCTCCAGAAGTTTTGAGTGGTATGGAAAAGTGCTACGCTGTCCGCATGAATCACGAGGGGCGTCAACTCTGTTCCGTTTGTGAAAGCCCGATCCTTGCGGAAATCAACGCCGCCTTGGACAAAGGGGAAAACCTTCGCAGCATCGCCGCGAGATCCGGAATCAGCAAGGCCACGCTGAGCCGGCATAACAGACGGTGCCGCGACCGCTATGCCGTCGCCGACTACAAAAGCAAACGGGGCAACTCCGACGGCTGCCTGCTCGTAGTCTGGCCAGGCCAATCAATTCCGGCCGACTCGCAGCATGACGTGCTTGTTGTCGAATACATACAAACTCCCGTCCACCAGTTCCAAAATCCCATGGGCCTGGGACCCGAACGACTGGATGAGATTCACGCTATGGCACTCGAAGAAAACGAAAAATTCGACGCAGAGCGCGCAAACGAACGCGAACGCTCCGAAATCAAAGAGCCCGCCTAATTGCCAACGCAAAGGCCGTTCCTGATCCTGTAGAGACGCGATCCCGCCTCACTTCACACCCGAATATCCCCTTAAGACGTTGCAAGCGATTCTTAGGCCTTGTCTCACCAATTTCCGTGGCCCCAATCGGGTCCGCAGGCGAGCCTCGGCTCAAAAGTAATGACCACTGCGAACCCATGCAAGAATGCGATGGAACGCGGCATCGGCGAGGCAGCGGTGAAGCTGACAACTCTTTGCCTTTCAACGCGCTAACGAACGCCTTTGCGCGCGTGCTACTTTTTGTGTCAGTTCACGTTTTTGGGCTGCACTATTCTAGGGCAGTACGTTCTTTCCGGCCTGTTGGACAGCGCGGGGTATCCCCGCAGACCTGGCCGGGCGCGAAAGTCTCGTGTGTGCGAGAGAAGGGCCGTTTTTTCCGCCTTGTCACTGGACCTTCGACAGAGTCGCAAGATATCTCATGGTGGCGAAATATTGAGTCATGCTGATGTGAGTGGGAGAAGTGACGCGGAAGGTTTTCCAGATGTAGGCGCGGAGTGTGTTCGCATCTATGCCGCGTGCTCGGGCGTGATTGCGGAGATTTTTGATTTGGTACTTATCGGCGGGAAAGTCTTCGGGTTCTGGCTCGGGCTTTGCCTCTGGTCGAGCGAGGAAGGGCTCGGCCTGGAGTCTGGGAGTTGCGCCGAAGATTTTCTGAACGGAGGCGGAGTAGAGGTCATTCATTTTGCGCCAAGGGATCCCGAGGGCGTTTGCGGATTGGAAGAACAACTTGCGGCACTCGGCTAGGTGGACCTCTGTCGGATAGATTCCTTGGTTTTCCTCAAGAATGTTCCGCATCCAGTCTTCGAGGTCCTCAACAGCGCTGTCGATTTGCTCCTGCAGTCTGGTTTTGGGAACGGTGGTAGCAGCGGGGGCGGCGGCGGGCGAGCGAAGCGAGCTTCCCCCTGCGTTATCGACCGATGCTTTATCTTCATACTGCTTTAAATCTAAACCTTCTCCTGCATGGGTGCCGGGTGTTCGAGCACCATTTGCTGGGTGTTCCTGCTCGAAATGCAGGGTGATGGCCGGCATGGGTGCCGGGTGTTGGGCTGTAGTATCACCCGGCATAGCTGCGGGGTGTTCTCTGCCTTCACCCTGCATGGATGCCGGGTGTTCAGGCGGTCTCTGGAACTCTTTCAGTCGTTCGATTTTCTGGAAATACTCGTTGTGTTGGTCGGAAGGACGTTTGCCGGTACGCACGGCGCGGACGTAGACGACACCGATTTGCTTTGCCCAGCGGAAACACCGTTCGACCGTGCTGAGATCCACACACATTTCTCTGGCGAGCGTTTCTTGAGAAGCCCACGCAACGCCGGTCTTCCTGTTTTGGTGCAGATGAACCAGGGTGAGAAAGTATTTTCGCGTCGGCGTCGCGTCCATCCCAACGACAAGTTGCTCGACGTACCACCATTGGTCTTGACCCTGTTTTTTTCTCTGTGTTACCTTGTCCACGTTGAACCTTCCTGTTCAACCTTTCGGTTCCAGCATTCGCGGCGTCGGGCCTTCGGCTTAGTTCCTTTAGAGCGAGACGGCGAAGCCACGCTGCCAGCGGCAAGCCTTCCGCGGTGGCACGCTCACGCAGACGTTTGTAGATGTAGAGCGAAACGCCGAGCTGTACCGGGGTCCGGTGTTTCGGCGTGCGCTTCTCCTGTTCCATCTCTGCCTTGTTCATCCTCGTTTCTCCTTTCCGTCATAGAATCCTAGGGAGTATGATATTGTTACCACTAAGTTCTCATTGACTTGTATTACCCTGTGTGCTATACAATGTGTACCGCAAATTTATAACAGTGCCAACAAGATTGTTTAGGAAGTAAAGGTTTTCGGCGTAAGCAGGACTCAAGCGCCGTCTCTTCGGAAGAGACGGCGCTTTTTTGTTTGGAGGTCACATGGGCGACCGACCGAAGTACCGTCTCAGTGATTTGGAAATGAAGCCCGCATGGCGACCACAACGGCCGCTGTTGCTGACACAACAGCAAGTTGCGCTCTGGCTGAATATTTCGGAGCGGACGGTACGAAATTTGCTTCGAGCGCGAAAATTACCATGCAAGTACATTGAAGCAAGGTGTCTGATCCCAGCGGAGGCAGTCGAGAAGTTCGCCAGGAAAACCGCCGGGCAGTGATCCCAATGCGCCACTATTGACATGCTTACCCCCTTAGCATATAATCCTGCCATGAAGTTGACCTTGGACACTTTCCGCAAGTGGGGCAAGCAAGGCGGCAAAAAGCGCGCGGCGAAGATGACCGCGGCGCGCCGCAAGGCGATTGCCCGCAAAGCGGCCCGTGCGCGTTGGTCGAAGGGAAAAACAAAATGAAAAAGGAACTCCCTCGCGGTTTGCACTATCGCGGTGATTCGATTGTGGCCACGTTCGCACTTGCCGATGGCAGGATTGAGCGGCGCTCTCTCGGCGAAGTGAGTGAGAGTTGGGCGAAAGAAGAGTTGTCTCGTTTCAAACGCCAGGTGCGGGAAGGGAACTACCAGAAAAAGCAGCCGCGCCCGGAACCAACTCCGAAACTTCGCCCAGTAATCGTTTCAGACCTGCTCCAACCATATCTCAGGAACTACCGGAACAAAGGCAAGCGCGCTGAGTCTCGTCAGTTGATTGCGTGGGATCATCTCAAGGAAACTTTTGCTGACGTTCCGGTCGAAGAACTGACAACGGACCAAATCGAAAAATACATCGAGTCTCGCCGCGAAGGGATCACAGAAGAAAAAGCACGCCTGTCCCGAAACGGAACGATCAACCGTGAACTCTCGCTGCTCCGGGCGATGCTGACGCATGGGACGAAAGTCACTCCCCGGCGTGTCCATCAGATGGCCGCCTTTCCCGATAAACTCGAAGAAAATGAGCCGCGGCAGGGATTCATTGAAGATGCCCAGTACCGTGTGCTTGCGAGTAACGCGAAAGTCCTTTGGCTTCGTGCCCTACTTTCCTGCGCGTATCACTTCGGGTTTCGCAAAAACGAACTGCTCAAACTCCGCGTCAAGCAAGTGGACCTGTTCGACCGGGCCATTAGCCTAGAGCGGCGTCAGACGAAGGGGAACAAGGCCCGCCGCATCTTCCTCACTGAGGAAACCTTCCAACTCTTGGCGGCCTGCATCTCGGGCAAGAAAGAGAATGACTTTGTGTTCACGCGGGAGAATGGCGAGCCGGTTTGTGATCCGCGAGAAGAATGGGCAGGCCTGTGCGTTGCGTCAGAATTCGGCGAGTGGTACCGGCCAAGCGCGCGAACGGCGAAGAGTTCAAAGCCTATCGCGGACTCAACCTACACGACTTGCGGAGAAGTGCCGTACGCCGCATGGTTCGCAGCAACATCAGTGAGAAAGTGTGCATGGAAATCAGCGGGCACAAAACCCGGCATGTATTCGACGCCTACAATCTTTCCACCGATGCGGACATACGCGAGGCAGCGCGAAAGATTGCGAGCGGTCCGAAAACTGAGCCCGGTACCGGAACTGACACAAAAACTGACACACCGGCTTTTGGAGACACTTATGCCCACAGTTGAAAATGGGATAAGTGTTTTAGAAAGAATGGCGGGGACGACGAGACTCGAACTCGCGACCTCTGCCGTGACAGGGCAGCGTTCTAACCAACTGAACTACGTCCCCGCGGTGGTGCTGTCACTAGCGGATGGTGGGCAG
>Ga0210406_10004144_pt1 | contig 15675 bp, 11 predicted proteins | sample IncBWC30MmetaG_FD_155454 | JGI IMG/M metagenome (GOLD analysis project Ga0210406, IMG submission 155454) | Forest soil microbial communities from Barre Woods Harvard Forest LTER site, Petersham, Massachusetts, United States - Inc-BW-C-30-M | ecosystem: Environmental > Terrestrial > Soil >... | reverse complement strand
GCTGAACGTACCGCTCACTGGAACGGGCATTATCCCTGGTCAGCTCACGTCAACTCCGACAAGCCTAGGCTTTGGCAGCGTGACCACCGGCAGCAGTGGTTCCCTGACTGAAACTCTCACCAACTCAGGAGCAACCAGCGTCACAATTTCCGCAGCCAGCACCACAGGCTCCGGATTCAGCGTTAGCGGTTTGACTTTGCCCACCACGCTGACTGCAGGCCAGAGTGTCAGCTTCAGCACGAAGTTCTCGCCCACCGCAGGTGCTGCAGTCACCGGCAACTTGGCCATCACTTCCAACGCCGCAAACTCCGCGCTGAACGTACCGCTCACTGGAACCGGCATTACCCCGGGTCAGCTTACGTCAACTCCGACAAGCCTAGGCTTTGGCAGCGTGGCCACCGGTAGCAGTGGCTCTCTGACAGAAACTCTCACTAACTCGGGGGGATCGGCTTTGACCATCTCCCAGATCACGCCCAGCGGAACCGGGTTCGCCTTTAGTGGAATCACTCTTCCGGTCACTCTGGGCGCCGCTCAGAGCGCGACGTTCACTGTTTCGTTCGCTCCGCAATCTGTGGGAAACACGACTGGCACTTTGCTCATTGTCTCCAACGCTTCGAACCCCAGCCTTACTGTTGCGTTGACAGGGGCTGGGACTGGCACGACGGCCGGGCAGCTGGCGGTCGCACCTTTGAACATCAACTTTGGCAGCATCACGATGGGAACAACTCAGAATCAAACTGGCACTCTCAGCGCCACGAGTGCCCCGGTGACTGTCTCCTCGGTGGGTGTGAGCGGAGCTCAATTTTCTGTAAGTGGGATCTCATTTCCAGTCACGATCGCCGCAGGAACCAGTGTCTCGTTTCAGATGACGTTCACACCCCAGGTCTCCGGCAGTTCATCCGCCAACGCCACGTTTACCAGCAACGCGGCCAACTCTCCGGCCGTGGAATCGCTGACCGGTTCGGGAACTGCGCCGCAACACAGTGTTTCCCTGGGCTGGAACACCAGCACGTCAAGCGATGTGGCGGGATACAATATCTATCGCGCAACGGTCTCCACAGGTCCCTTTACGCGAATCAACGCTGCGCTCGATGCAACCCCCTACGACACGGACAGCACGGTCCAAGCTGGTCTGACCTACTATTACGACGTAACGACCGTAAGCACGACGGGGAGCGAAAGTGTTTACTCGAATCAGGTGCAGGTGACGATTCCGACGCCATGACGATGAATCCCGTGGGCGGGTGGCCCGGAACTGCACAACTTAGATCGAAACTTGAGGGCGCGAGTCGCAAAGCGTGTCGGCTAAGTCGTAGCGATTGCACTCGAAACCCTGGTCACGGGGTCAAAGAGCCTCTTCGCGCCCCAGCGTTCCTGAACAGGTGACGTCACTTTGCGCCGCTCGCACCGTTGCCGATCCGTCTCCCGTCTGGTCCACGGTTCGGAAATGCGAGTGGCCGAAACTGCGCCCACAACATCACGCCTTCCCCAGAGACTCGGGGGCCATCTCCGAGCGGCAGAACACTTCATCTAATGGATCCACCGGCACGGCACATCGCTGCGCGAGTCAAACGAGCAAGCTCTGGCGCGATTTGACACGCACTTGAGTCGATGCCGATGCTCGCACTACGGCCGGCGGATCGAGTAGGCGTGATCTTACGGCGCGCGCCTGTTCATGAGTCATCTGCGCGATGTCGGAGTCATCGCTGCGCCTGCCCGCAAGGGCCCTGGTGATCCCGATCTGCTATCCGCATTCGGTCGGTGGATGCGGCAGCAGCGGGGGTACCTGTGATGCAACCCTCTACAACTACAGCATTCACCTTCGCGAGTGGCTCGAGCTTGGAAAAGAGCCAAACCAATTCGATGCGAGCATCTTACGAGGGTTTTTTCTTGAGAGGAATCGTTGCTGCGGGTGGGGGGGGCGAAAACGTGCACCACGGCACTTCGCATGTTCTAGCGGTTTCTGATCGCTAATGGCTACTGCACGGTCGCATTGGAAGCAGCCATTCCCACCTTGGCTCATTGGCGTTTAGCCACTCTGCCACGGTCCTCCAACCCGAAGAGGTGGAACGTCTCATCGCATCGTACGATGGATCGTCACCCGTTGGTCGCCGGAATCGGGCGATTTTGCTCCTACTGGCCCGACTGGGTCTTCGGGCCGGCGACATCACGCATCTGCGCCTGAGCGACCTCGACTGGAAGAACGCATCGATTCAGGTTTGCGGTAAGGGACGTCGCCAGACGAGACTGCCGCTGACTCAAGAAATCGGTTAGGCCTCCCCTTTGCTCCCCCTTTGGTGGGTTTGACCCTGCCAAACCAACGTGTTATAAACGGCTGTTTTGTGCAGGGAGGGCAGGATCAGGGGTTTACTTCTCCTGTCCGCTTTTCAGATTGATCCCGGCGCGAAATCCGACGCGGCCAAGCTCAACACTCCTTCAGGTCTTGCGGTGGAAGCGTGTTCGGAGTTCCGGAAACCTTAGTTGAGGCTCCATGGGACGTGCATAGTGCTGCACAAACGGACGCGAGCTTCGATGTTGCTTTCGGAAGGCAGTGCCTAAACACGTTTTGTAATCCTTAAAAACCGTTTCATTTTCGGAGGACTTATTATGCGCACCTGGCTCGCCATTGCTGCGTTTTCCACACGCCGCGTGGGCACGAAACTCTCCGCCTTAGCCGCATTGCTTACCCTCGGCGCTGCTGGGGCTCTGGCTCAGCCGGCTGGGGAAACCGTCGGCGGCGAAGCTTCCCTGAAGCTGCCTGATCTCTCGCAGGTCAGCTTCTTGAATGGCGCCATTGACGGCCATAAACTGCTGCTGATCGGAATCCTGTTCTGCGTGTTCGGACTCGGCTTTGGCATGGCGATCTTTATGCGGTTGAAGAACCTGCCGGTGCATCGCAGCATGCGCGAAATTTCGGAACTGATCTACGAAACCTGCAAGACGTATTTGATCACGCAAGGCAAGTTTATCCTGCTGCTCTGGGCTTTCATCGCGGTGATCATTGCGGCTTATTTCGGATGGCTGTCGCCGGTGCCGGGAAAATCGGTAGGGCTGACGCTTCCGATCATTCTTGGGTTCAGTCTGGTGGGGATCGCGGGGAGCTACGGGGTGGCCTGGTTTGGCATTCGGGTTAACACCTTCGCCAACTCGCGAACGGCGTTCGCTTCCCTTCCCGGCAAGCCGTATCCGGTGTATCAGATTCCACTGGAGGCTGGGATGAGCATCGGCATGATGCTGATCAGCGTGGAACTGCTGATCATGCTGTTCATTCTGCTGTTTATCCCGGGTGATTATGCCGGACCGTGCTTCATCGGGTTCGCCATTGGCGAATCGCTGGGCGCGGCGGCGCTGCGGATTGCGGGCGGCATCTTTACCAAGATTGCCGACATCGGCTCCGACCTGATGAAGATCGTCTTCAAAATCAAAGAAGACGACGCGCGCAATCCCGGCGTGATTGCCGACTGCACCGGCGACAATGCCGGTGATTCGGTGGGGCCGTCGGCCGACGGCTTCGAAACTTACGGGGTGACGGGCGTCGCGTTGATCACTTTCATTTTGCTCGGCGTGAAAGATCCGAACGTGCAGGTACAGTTGCTGGTTTGGATCTTCGTGATGCGCGTGATGATGCTGGTTTCGAGTGCCGGCTCTTACTTTCTGAATGCAGCCATTGCCAAAGCCAAATATAGCTCGGCCAACGAGATGAACTTCGAAGCACCGCTCACCTCGCTGGTGTGGATCACATCGCTGGTCTCAATCGGCTTAACCTATCTGATTTCCTACTTCATCATTCCCACGCTCGGAACCGATGACACGCAGTGGTGGAAGCTGGCAACAATTATTTCCTGCGGCACGCTGGCGGGCGCGGTGATTCCGGAACTGGTGAAGGTATTCACCTCAACGGAGTCGCGGCACGTGAAGGAGGTTGTGATTTCAGCCCAGGAAGGCGGAGCCTCACTCGGCATCCTGTCGGGATTCGTGGCGGGCAATTTCTCCGGCTACTACCTGGGCTTGGCCATGATGGTGCTAATGGCAGTTGGCTATTACATGAGCACAATGGGCTTGGCACTGGCGGCGGGAATGCTGGCTCCGGCGGTATTTGCATTTGGGCTGGTGGCATTCGGATTCCTGGGCATGGGTCCGGTGACGATTGCCGTGGATTCTTATGGTCCGGTAACGGACAATGCGCAATCGGTGTATGAGCTTTCATTGATCGAGGCGGTCGCAAACGTGAAGGCTGAGATCAAGAAAGACTTCAACCTGAACGTGGATTTCGAGCGCGCCAAACACCTGCTCGAAGCCAATGACGGCGCGGGAAATACCTTCAAGGCGACGGCGAAGCCGGTGCTCATCGGCACGGCGGTAGTGGGCGCGACCACCATGATTTTCTCCATCATCATGGCGTTGACCAATGGATTGACCGACACAGAGAACGTGGCCAAACTGTCGCTGCTGTACGCACCGTTTTTCCTGGGCTTGATCACCGGGGGAGCCATGATTTATTGGTTCACGGGCGCCTCCACGCAGGCCGTAACCACGGGAGCTTATCGAGCCGTCGAGTTCATCAAAGCCAATATCAAACTCGAAGGCGTGGAGAAGGCTTCGGTTGCCGACAGCAAAAAGGTGGTTGCCATTTGCACCAAGTATGCGCAGAAGGGCATGTTGAACATCTTCATTGCAGTGTTCTTCGGGACACTTGCCTTTGCCTTCGTCGATCCCTTCTACTTCGTGGGCTACCTGATTTCGATCGCGATCTTCGGGCTCTACCAGGCGATTTTCATGGCCAACGCGGGCGCGGCGTGGGACAACGCCAAGAAGATTGTTGAAGTGGAGATGAAACAGAAAGGCACGCCGCTGCACGATGCAACCGTGATTGGCGATACGGTTGGCGACCCTTTTAAGGACACGTCTTCGGTGGCGCTGAATCCGGTCATTAAATTCACGACATTGTTCGGACTGCTGGCCGTTGAACTGGCGGTGAAGCTGGCCAGCGAACAGGGTACAACGCTGACTCGAGTGCTGGCGCTGGCATTCTTTGTAGTGTCGTTCTTCTTTGTGTACCGTTCCTTTTACGGCATGCGAATTAAGTCGGGCGCGTAGCAGGGCGACCCCGGGAACATCAACGCCATCCGTTGCGATTCGGATGGCGTTCTTATTCGAACCAAGTACCAGAGTTCAAGACTGGTTGCGATTGCGGCTAGCGCCAGCCTAGCTCGCGGCGATCGCGATTCACGTCGCGATATTCGCGGCGCAGCTCCCGGCGCTCATGGCGAGCAGCAGCATAGTTGCCGTGGTTCAGGTCGCGGCGCAACTCGTGGCGATCGTGTGCGATACCTCATCGTGCCGAATATCGCGATGCAGACCGCGGTCGCCATCCCAGGCAAGGGCTGGCGCCACAGTCATTCCTGCCAGCAAGAGAATTCCAGCAATCGTGCGTTTCATATATTTTGTCCTCCCACCGCAATCGGCGGCTACTGATTGAAACACGCTTCGTGACGAGGAGTTTCGCTGTCGACCGGCAGTGTTTACCAGAGTTCGATCGGGAACAGTACGGCCTTTCCGGCGGTCTTTCGGGAGGACGCACAACAATTTCCACTCGGCCGTCGTCTCTGGGGCGGAATGATTCAGTCCGCAAAAAACAGGCAGCGGCTTAGTTCGGACCTTTCATCTTCTCTTTCACGCCGCGGGCCAACTTCTCGATCTCTTCGGCCTTTTTAATCACGTCCAGCGAGAGTACGTTTTCGTCGGACTTGTCCACCGACTGTTTCAGCTCGACCGACAATTTCAGCAACCGGTCGGTGTCCTGCTTGAGAGCGGCGATGCGCTCTTTGGCGGCCTTCTTGGCCATGTCGTTGGCGATGCGGGCGCGAGCATCATCGCCATCCGCGATGGGCGCGGTAATGTCCGGCCTGGTTGCCGGGGGTGGCGCCGGAGTCATCTTCTGAGCAAAGCTTGGAAGGGCGCATACGCAAAGGAATACGACCCATAAGAATCTGAAGCGCACGGAAACCTCGCCGAGAGTCAGACGCGCACTGCTCAGGAAAATTATACGTCGGGGAAATTCGAAACGTTAGCGGTTCACCAAAGCGGCTCCCAGGGAACCGAAGAAATCCGGATAAAGCCAGAGCAAGGGCTCTGGCTTTTCTTTACTTCTGGTTTCTGTTCTTGAGCAAACCTTACAGGGCGCTCATGTTGGCCAGGAATTCGCTGTTTCCTCGGGTCTTGCTGAGTTTGTCGATCAGCAATTCCATGGCTTCCACCGGGGAGAGCGGATTCAGAACCTTACGCAGAACCCAGATCCGCGATAGATCTTCTTTTGGGATCAGCAACTCTTCTTTCCGAGTACCGGAGCGCTGAATATCGATGGCCGGAAAGACGCGCTTGTCGACCAGCTTGCGTTCGAGGATGATTTCCGAATTGCCGGTGCCTTTGAACTCTTCGAAAATGACATCGTCCATACGGGAACCGGTGTCGATCAGCGCGGTGGCAATGATAGTCAGCGAGCCGCCTTCTTCAATGTTGCGGGCAGAGCCGAAGAAACGTTTCGGGCGCTGCAAGGCGTTGGAATCGACGCCGCCCGACAGGACTTTGCCGGAGGGGGGAACGATCGTGTTGTAGGCGCGGGCAAGACGCGTAATGGAATCGAGCAGGATCACTACGTCACGCTTGTGCTCAACCAATCTCTTAGCCTTTTCGATCACCATTTCGGCGACCTGGACGTGCCGTGCGGCGGGCTCGTCGAAAGTGGATGAGATGACTTCGCCCTTCACCGAACGCTGCATGTCGGTGACTTCTTCCGGGCGCTCGTCGATCAGCAGCACCATTAAAACAACTTCGGGATGATTCGTGGTAATCGAGTTAGCCACGTTTTGCAGCAGCATGGTTTTGCCGGCGCGCGGCGGAGAGACGATTAAGCCGCGCTGACCCTTACCAAGGGGAGTGAGCAAATCCATCACCCGGGCACTGGCGTTTTCTCGTGTGGTTTCGAGTTTGAGGCGCTCCTGAGGATATAGAGGCGTCAGATTGTCGAAGAGGATTTTGTTGCGGGCTTCATCGGGCGACTCGAAGTTAACGGCTTCAATCTTCACCAGCGCGAAATATTTCTCGCCCTCGTGGGGAGGACGGACTTGGCCGCTGATCGTGTCGCCGGTCTTGAGGTCGAATTTGCGGATTTGGGAGGGCGAGACGTAGATATCGTCGGGGCCCGGGAGGTAATTGTAGTCGGGAGAGCGCAAAAAGCCGTAGCCGTCGGGCAGGATTTCGAGCACGCCTTCAGCGAAGATGTGGCCTTCTTTTTCGCTCTGCGCCTGCAGGATTTTGAAGATGAGGTCCTGCTTGCGCATACCGCTGGCACCGGGCAGATCCAAGGTCCTTGCGATCTTGGTCAGCTCGGTGATGTTCTTTTCTTTCAGTTCAGCGATGGTCATGAATTCACCTGAACCCGCGCACTAGAACGTATTCGTTAGTGTCAGCGGGAGATTTTAAAAGGAGGGGACGCAGGAAAGACGCAGTACTACGAGGCAGGAAGGCGGGGCTGGGTTAAGCAGCCCGCCGTTGTGCCTCAGCAAAATTCTCTGGTTCCGACAAAATTTCTTGCCGTTCTGAGTCAGCGATCCGGTCCAACACGCCGTTCATGGTTTCCTGGATTCTGGTGCTGGGCCGGTGGAACTTCCGCGTGGCCTTGGAGGCAAGCTGACATAGCATATACCGATTACGTAAAGTTTGTAAAGCGTCAAACACACGATCAGAGCGCATGTGCTTTCTTTCTCCTTACTTTATGATTGTGGCCTTCCCGCATTCGTCCTTTATCGAGGAGAGTGACCCAAAACCCTGGAATACGCTATAAGTCACTGATTCCTATTAGGTTGTAAAGGAGTTAGCGTAAAAACTCACTTTTTGAATAGATGCGCGACAAGACAGCGAAGATGCTCGATTTTCTGGGCTAGGTTCCTATGCGCAAACGACTCAACAAGCCCCGTTAATTCCTATGTCCCGGGAACTGGCTAATGTATCTGCATGGAAACAAGAGGTCAAGTATTTATTTGTCAAGGAGTGCGAGTGGTTAGCCCCTTCTGAGCCTCAAAATGGCTCCGCGCCCTATTAGGATCAGTTACTTAGCCTCCGGAAACAGTCTATCCATTTTGCTGGCAAATGCGGAAATCGGTAGACTTGCTTGCGGCCCGTACCTGATAAAATCCGTGTCCGTTTTCGGCCAACCCAGTCCGCGAGTGAACGTTTTCAATCTCATCGGTGACGCTTTTCCTTTGGCATCAATGTGCTACCGCCAAACAGTCTGGCCCTGAATCTGCTATTCACTCTCGATTGCGGCTCTCTGATGGCGCCTGCGAATGGCGCTTTGGTCTGGCGGGAGTTGAGGCTTATGGAAACCATGCTTCACGATTTGCGGTACGCGCTGCGGGTATTGAGGAAGAATCCCGGCTTCACCTTTGTGACCGTATTCACGCTGGCGCTCGGCATTGGCGCAACGACCGCCATCTTTGGCGTGGTTTACGGAGTCTTGCTGCGGCCGCTGCCCTACGACAAGCCAAACCAGATCGTTCAGCTATGGGAATTGAACGATCGCGGCCACCCGATGAATTTTGCCGACCCCAATTTTGAAGATATCCGGTCGCAGAGTCATTGCTTGCAGGGGTTGGCGGAATATGGAGCGTGGGTGCAGTCGGTCTCGGGCGGAGCCGAACCGACGCGGACGATGGTCGCCTCCGTCTCCCAGGATTTCTTTCCGCTGATGCGGGTTCAACCGGTGCTGGGGCGCGGGTTCCTGCCGGAGAATCATCGCTTCGGGGCCGCGCCGGTGGCCTTGGTCAGTTACGGATACTGGAGGCAGCATCTGGGCAGCGCGACCGATCTTTCCGCCGTCAAGCTCACGATTCTAAACCAGTCGGCGTCGGTGATCGGCGTCCTTCCTGCGGGATTCCGATTTCCAGAAGAGTCCGAGGTATGGGTGCCGCGAGAACTCTTTGAGCGGTTCCCCAGCCGGACTGCGCACAACTGGCAGATCGTTGGCCGGTTGCGGGATGGCATTGAGCCTGATCAGGCACACGCTGAACTGGTCGTCATCGCTCGCCAGATCAAGCAACAGTTCGGCCAAGACGTGGACATGACGGATGTGGCAGTGGCGCGGCTGCAGGAGGCAATGACCGGCAATCTACGCGCGGGATTGTTGATTCTGATGGGAGCGGTGGGTTTTCTGCTGTTGATTGCTTGTGCCAACGTAGCCAACCTGCTGCTGGCCCAGGCCTCGACCCGAGCGCGGGAGTTGGCGATCCGGGCGGCAGTAGGAGCAGGCAGGGGCAGACTGGCGCGGCAGTTTTTGACGGAATCGCTTTTGCTGTCGCTGGCGGGGGGCGCGATTGGCGTGCTGATCGCGCAGTGGGGTGTGATTGGCTTGATTCACTTGGCTCCGCCTGAGCTGGCACTCTTGAAAGACACGTCCATCCAGCTGCCGGTACTGTTCTTTGCGTTTGGAGTCTCTTTAATGGTGGCGGTGGGGCTGGGACTGTTCAGCGTTCTGCGGGCGACTTCAGGGGACGTACAACAGGCGCTGGTGGAGCAGGGCCGTTCGCAGACGGGCTCGCGGCGAAGCCAGGGAGTTGGTCGCGCCATCATCGCCGGGCAGTTGGCGATCACACTGGTATTGCTCACTGGGGCGGGACTGCTCGGTCGCAGCTTGCTGCGCGTGTTGTCCGTTGATCCCGGCTTCCGCACCGACCACATGGTGACGGTCGGTCTGGCGCTGTCATTCGCCGACCTGTCATTTGCCGACCAGGATGCGAACCGGGCACGCGCGCGGTTTCTAACGGAACTGCTGGCCCGATTGCGTCAGATTCCTGGCGTCGAGGAGGTCGGGGGCACGGGAACATTGCCCCTGACATCGGGGCTCGCGAATGGAACCTACGTCATGATGGCGCCCGGTGATCAGCCGCCGCGCTCGATTGAGGATCTGGAACAATTGTTTCACAACACGGCCCGTACGGGCCACGCAGATTATTGTCCGGCGAGCGACGGCTATTTTCGGGCGCTGGGAATTCCGCTACTGCGGGGGCGCTTATTCGATGATCGCGACGCGATGGATGCGCCCCATGTCGCTGTCATCAGCCAGTCGCTGGCGCGAGAAAAATGGCCGGAGCAGGATCCGATTGGGCAAACGATCGAGTTCGGCAATATGGATGGCGACTTTCGTCCGCTCACTGTCGTCGGCGTGGTGGGTGATGTGCGCGAGGACAGTTTGGAAAAGCCGTCGGGCCCGATCGTGTATGTGAACTATCGGCAGCGGCCAGGGGCGGCATCTCGTTTTAGTGCGTTGCTGCGGACCGCCATCGACCCCACGGCGGTGATTTCAGCGGCTCGGGGAATTGTGCATGCACTCGACCCGAATGTGCCGCCCGAATTCGGCACGTTCACCGAGATCTCGGCGCTGTCTTTGAAGTCGAGGAGATTCAACCTGATGTTGCTCGGGGTATTTGCGGCGACTGCTCTTCTACTGGCCGTCGCGGGACTCTATGGCGTGATGGCCTATTCAGTGGCGCGACGCACCGCAGAATTGGGCACTCGGATCGCTCTGGGTGCGACTCCCGGAAACGTTCTTCGACTGGTGCTGCGGCAGGGACTGGTAACCGCTCTGATTGGGGTGGCGATTGGCGTTGCAGGCGCCATCGTCCTGACTCGCACCCTGCGGTCTTTCCTGTTCGGATTGAGTCCGACCGATCCGGTAACGTTTGCGGCGGTCGCACTGCTGCTCATCCTGGTGGCCCTTCTGGCTTGCTACGTTCCGGCTCGGCGCGCGGCCAAGGTCGATCCCATGGAAGCGCTGCGTTACGAGTGAAAAAATCTCTTCGTTCCTTGCTCTTCGTTCCTTTCTCATCGGTCATTGCGCATTGCGGAGCGGCTAAAGCCGCACCCTTTCCACGCTGCCTTCTGAGCTGGGCACCGTACAAATTCATTCGTCGGCGTCGTGGCGGTGGTGGCAGGACTGGTTTTCACCTCTTCTTTTCTTCTGCGTTATTTTTTTTCTTCGGCATTATCTTTGGGATCCTGCAGCCAGCGCTGGATGGCGTGGTCGCTGAGCTTCAGCTCGACCACGGTCGCCTCTTCGGACTCCAGGTTTACGATCATCATGCGGAGCTTGCCGCCGGATGGGCTGGCATAGATCAGAGTGGTCTCGCCGTTGCCATCCTCGGTAGCATCACCTTTGCTGCTATTCCTCGAACGGACGCGAACGAACGGATACCAGCCCGGGCCGAGAGAATTCTCGACCAGGCGTATGACCTTGTCGGCGGACGTATGGGAATGGAAGTTTTCGAAGACGGCGAGCTTCATGTCGCTGACGCCCTCAGGACGAACGAAAAACAAAGCGAAACCCAGCATCGGGATGTGCGTGCGTCGGACTCCGTATTGAGTCTCGATGGCGTTGACCACGGCGCGGAACTCAGGCTCGCCGGCAAAAGCCAGGGTCGAGGCGGCAGTGATAGAAGCCAAAGTCACAAAGTTGAGAAGCAGACGAGAGAATTTCATTTTTGCTCTCCGCGGTGGGTCTTCGACAAACTTTTTTGGTCCAGCTTGGGGATGCCGAACTCGCCGCCGAGGTCGGCCAACTGATCGACTTCGAGCGGGCCGACAAGGTTGACGAATGTGATTTCTCTGGGCTCGGCGGCAATGATGACGATGCCAGCCATCTTGTCGTTTTCCAGTTTGAAGAAAATGTCGACGTTGTCGCCATCCTGCTGGCTGCGGACGCCGACCACTCGAGACCAGCCGGGAGAACGGAACTGGGAACGCAGGGCCTCTACTTCCGTGGAAGAGTAGGCGCCGTCTTGGTCGAACTCGAAGCTGCGAACGTAAATCCCTTTCAGATTCGCCACCAGGGCGGCGGCTTTTTGTTCATCGGGATCCTTGGCGGACAGGAACTTACTGGCCCAGCGGAGCATGGGGCCGTCCATGGTCACTTCGACCGTTTCCTTGGCGCGGGCGGAAAGCTTTTCGATGGCGGGGGGAATCGCGGTATCCCGGGTCGGCGCATCCTGGTTCTGCGCGCCCTGCGCCCGCATCACGGGAGATACCAGCACCAGCAACAGCAGCAGCATTTTCTTCATGGGCTACTCCTTATCCTCATCCTCTCGCTTCTCGGACTGGACTGCATTGATTTCGTTGACCCTCGACTTGGCGAGTTGCAGCTTGCTGCCTGCGATGCGGAGGGCCAGCATCAGGCGCTGCTTCGCGGCTTCTCCCTGGGCGCGCTCTCGCCGCACGCTATGGAGATGGACGCCTAGAACCATGCCGGTCGCGAGCGCGGTGAGCGTCGTCCATCGCACCAGCGGCTGGGTGAAGAACCTCAGCCAGGAACCGGCAAGGATGGGCTCCACAGCGGAAGGTCGTGCCGACAGAGGAGCTGCAGAAGCTCGAGCCAGGATTCTGTCGGCAAAACCATCCGGGGCTTGCTCGCGGCGAAGCACATGCTTCAGGAGCTCGTCCATGCGGTTTGGGTCGTTGTCGGGAGTCAGGTTTTTATTCATGTGAGTCACATGGTTACTTTTCCCAGGGCGCGCATCACCTTTTCGCGGAGCATGGCCAGCGAACGCTGCAGATGACTCTTGACGGTGGCTAAAGGCATGGCCAGAACTTCGGCGATGTCTTCTGCGCACATGTCTTCCTGATAGCGGAGAATCACGACCAGGCGCGGCTTCTCCGGCAGCGAGGCGACGAACTGGCGCAGCCTTCTCGCCAGGAATGGGTCTGGGGAGTGCTCGGGGGCGGCGGGTTCGGGGGTATCGTCGAGACTGACCTGGGGGAGGGTGCGGCGGCGCTTGAAGTCGATCGATCGATGCGCCGTCACTCTTCGCAACCAGAACGTCACGTGCGCCTCCGACTTCAGAGCAGGCAGATTGGCGTGGAGTTGAAGAAAAACGTCTTGCGCCAACTCCTCGGCGGCGGAGCGGTCTGCCAGAAAATGTTGGGCAATGCTGAAAACCATGGACTGATGGAGGCGCACAATTTGCGCGAAATCGGATTCGGCAATGTCCGCGGGATTCGCGGGAGTGCGCTCTGCCATGGCCAAGGTTTCTGACTGCCTCACTGTACATATACGTAGGGGAAGTGGCCAGGGAATGCAGAATTTTTCAAGCGGGAGGTGCCCGGACATCCCCCAGGACATCCTGCAATCACGTTCTTTATGTTTGCTATGTTTTTGAGTATTGGTCGGCTTCGGCACCGTAATAACGGTGTCTCGGCTTTTGACAAAGCGAGCTTCGCTCGAACGACCGCCGGGGGCGGCGGTCCCCCCAGGGGCGATTGGGATTTTCGGGAACTACAACGATGCCCCCGCAAGCTCGCTGCATCTAAGGGAGGATGATGACAGCCGAGGGACATCCAGCGAGCGTGCAAGTGATTCATCCGGAAGGCCGATCGCAAGACTCTGTTCAGCTCAATTTGTGGCTCGAGCAACTGGTTTCACGAAAGGGCAGTGACCTGCTGCTGGTGCCGCAGGCCCCGGCGTCGATGCGCGTGGAAGGAACTCTGGTGGCGATTGGCGACAGCCCGTTAACCGGCGATGAAATTGAGGCGGCAGTACTGCCAGCTCTGGCGGCGCATGCGCGGGCAGAGTATCAGCAGAATCAGATTGCGGACTCGTCCTATCGAATCGAGGGATTGGGGCGGTTCCGGATTAATCTGCATCGCGAGCGGGGACGCGCCGCGGCGACGGTGCGGGCGCTGCCCTCGAAAGTGCCGGGGCTTGAGCAGCTGAATCTGCCGGCGGGAGTCAGAGCTCTGGCCAAGCTGCAGCGCGGGTTGGTGATCATTGGCGGAGCGACCGGATCAGGCAAGACCACGACGCTGGCGGCGCTGGTGAACGAGATCAACCAGGGCGAGGCGCGCCACATTGTCACCATTGAAGATCCGATCGAGTACGAGCACGCCCATAATCTCAGCGTGATCGAGCAGGTGGAGATTGCGATCGATGCGCCGGACTTCCCTACCGCGCTGCGAGCGGCGATGCGGCAGGCACCAGATGTGATTGTGGTGGGCGAAATGCGCGATCCGGAAACAGCCAGGATTGCTTTGTCGGCCGCCGAGACTGGGCACCTGGTGTTCACGACCTTGCACACGACTGACGCAGCTTCAACCGTTTCGCGCATAGCCGACTCGTTTCCCCAGGAGCGGCAACACTCGGTGCGCGCGGAAATGGCCATGGCATTGGCTGCGATTCTGACCCAGACCTTGATTCCGCGGCGGAATGGTGGGCGTGTCCCGGCGGCGGAGCTGCTGATTGTGGGCTACGGAGGACGGCAGCATATTCGCAAGAACGCGCTGCAGCATTTGCAGCAGGAGATCACCATCACGCGCAAGCAGGGGTCGTTTACGCTGGAGGAGTCGTTAGCGCAGTTGGTGTTTCAGAGTGAGTTGGGACGGGAAGATGCGATGGTGCGGGCGTTGCATCCCGAGGATCTGGATGTGATGCTGAAGGCGAAGGGATTTTAGGCTTGCTGCGGTGAGGGTAATTGTCTTCTATCGCCAGTTGTCGAATCAAGCACTCAAGGCGAACGAATCCATACTCCGATCCCGCAGAATGTCGCGCGCGATCCGGACAGTGCTAACAAGCTTCCATCCGACGGCCGGGCCGAGGTTGATGGGGGGTTGATAGTGATGTGCGGGGCGGAATGTCGCAGCCGCAGTTGTTCAGAGCGGCTCCGACGCGGACGCCGTCCCAGGCTCTCGCGTACTGCCGCATCGGGCCGGCTGACGGTATGGAAGTGGTCCTGATCGCACTGGACGCCGGAGCAGTCGACTTCGACCTGAATGATGTTGACGTCCGATGCCGTAGACCGTTGCGCTCGGAGTTTTGTAGAGCATTTGGCGACTTGCAGTAATTCCTATCGTTCGACTTCGCACGGACCAGGCTTTCCCCGAGAAAGCGTGAGAAATGGGTCGCGCGGCTGATGGACCCATGAAGTCCGATGTGCCAGATACCTTTAAAGATGGGGAGCGGGCCTGGTTGTGAGGGACGTCACCGGGACGGCTATGGAAAACAGATTCGCCGTTCTATCGCTCCGGTGTACCTAAGTGTCTAACAATGCGGTTTCAGCCGGCGCGTATAGAATTAGGATGGCATTAAGGTTGGTAGTTCCCCCATGAGCTTGGATCCAACGAACACGCCCCGCAGGCCTCGTCCTTCCGACCATCTGGAACGAGAAGAATCTCAATTATGGCGCTGGGCGCTGGGATTCATGGTTCTGCTGGCCTTCGCGCTGTCTGGGCTGCTGTGGGAACGGTTGGAGAGCATTCCGTTTCAGCTACGCGCCATTCCTATTGGGGTGCTGGTTCTGTCGATTTTATTTGCCGTGTATGCCTACGGGCGACGGCGCGAAGTCAGCGACCTCAAAGTGCTGCTGCATGGGTTGCAGGAGCACGTGGGCGCAGCGCCTTCCGAAGAGCAACTCGATCAGCTCAGCCAGGTGATTCTGCGCTCCCAGCGCAACTTCAAGGAGTTGATCGATTCCTTCGATGACCCGGCATGCGCCGTGTCGCTCGATGGGACCCTGCGAACGGTGAACAAGCGCATCACCGAGATAACCGGGACAACTTATTCCGAACTGATCGGGCGCAAAATCTACGACTTCGTCGATGAGCCGACTCAGGCAGAGGTGGAACGGAGCCTGGGAC
>Ga0210406_10004143_pt1 | contig 15676 bp, 18 predicted proteins | sample IncBWC30MmetaG_FD_155454 | JGI IMG/M metagenome (GOLD analysis project Ga0210406, IMG submission 155454) | Forest soil microbial communities from Barre Woods Harvard Forest LTER site, Petersham, Massachusetts, United States - Inc-BW-C-30-M | ecosystem: Environmental > Terrestrial > Soil >... | reverse complement strand
GCCTGTGGCTCCTAAGGATGCCAGGATTACGGCGCAACTGAATAAAAAACAGAACCCGCGATCGGACATATCCACCCACGATTTTATGCGGTCACGGGCGTCGCAGCAAGTTGACGGAGCACATAAGGCAGAATGCCGCCATTCCGGTAGTATTCGGCCTCCTGCGGTGTGTCGACCCGCACCTGTGCTTCGAAGCGCTTTTCCGCGCCTGCATCATCCACCGCGCGCACCGCGGCCCGAGCGCCGCCGGACAGTGCTTTGGAGATGCCCGTCACCTCATACGACTCCTTGCCTGTCAGCTTTAGCGTGTGAGCGCTTTGGCCTTCCAGGAATTGCAGCGGCAGCACACCCATGCCCACCAGGTTCGTCCGGTGGATGCGCTCGAAGCTCTCGGCGAGCACCGCTCTCACGCCCAGCAGCAGCACGCCCTTCGCCGCCCAATCGCGCGACGAGCCGGAACCGTATTCTTTCCCGGCGATGATCATCAGCGGCACGCCCTCCTTCTGGTAGCGCACGGAAGCGTCATAGATCCACGTCTGCTCCCCATCCGGCAGGTGAACGGTCCAGCCCCCCTCGGTTCCCGGCGCGAGCTGGTTCCGCAGCCGGATATTCGCTAGCGTTCCCCGCACCATCACTTCGTGATTGCCGCGGCGCGCACCGTAGGAATTGAAATCGGCCGGCTTCACGCCGAGCGAAATGAGATAGCGTCCGGCGGGGCTCTCGGCGGGAATCGACCCCGCGGGCGAGATGTGATCGGTAGTCACCGAATCGCCGAGAAGCGCCAGCACGCGCATCCCGGCCAGATCTTCAATCGGTCTTCCGGGATCCAGCATCTTCTCGAAGTACGGTGGCTTCTTAATATAGGTGGAGTGCTCGTCCCAGGTGAAGGTGCCGGTGCCCGCTGGAGTGGGCAGTGATTTCCACTCGGCGTCACCCTCGAACGCCTTCTCGTATTCATGGTGGAACATGTCGGGGCGGATCGATCGCCGGATGGTTTCTTCGATTTCCGCTGTCGTCGGCCAGATCTCACTCAGATAGACAGGCTTGCCTTTTTCGTCCTGCCCCAGCGGCTCGTTCTGGATGTCGATATCCACGCGGCCGGCAAGCGCATAGGCCACCACTAGCGGCGGCGAGGCCAGATAGTTGGCCTTCACCAGCGAGTTGATGCGGCCTTCGAAGTTGCGATTACCGCTCAGTACCGCGGCCACCACCATGTTTTCTTTCTGCACCGCCTGCGCGACGGGCTCAGGCAGCGGGCCGCTATTGCCAATGCATGTGGTGCAGCCGTAACCCACCAGGTGAAAATTCAACTGCTCGAGGTACGGCATCAGCCCGGCTTCTATGAGGTAATCCGTAACTACCTTCGATCCCGGCGCGAGGCTCGTCTTCACCCACGGCTTGGATTTCAGGCCCCGCTCGGCGGCCTTCTTCGCCAGGAGACCCGCGGCCACCATGACCGAGGGATTCGACGTGTTGGTGCAGCTGGTGATGGCGGCAATCACGACGGCCCCGCTATCGATTTCAGCCTTCGTTCCGTTCATCTGGATGGCGACTTTCTTTTGCGGCGCCGCCGAAAATGCCGCTTTGAAATTGTTCTTCACATCGGGCAGGTTCACGCGGTCCTGCGGGCGCTTGGGACCGGCCATGGACGGCACGACGGTGGCGAGATCCAGCTCGATGGTCTCGGCGAACACCGGATCTTTCACTGTGTCGGTCCGGAACAGTCCTTGTTCCTTGGCGTACGCTTCCACCAGCGCGATCAGGTCCGGAGGCCGGTTGGTGAAGCGCAAGTAATTCAGCGTCTCGGAATCGACGGGGAAGAAGCCCATGGTCGCGCCATATTCGGGCGACATGTTTGCCACAGTGGCGCGATCCGCCAGGCTCAAGGCGCTCAATCCGCTGCCGTAGAATTCGACAAACTTGCCGACAACTCCCTTCTTGCGCAGCATCTCCGTAACCGTGAGCACGAGATCGGTTGCGGTGCAGCCCTCTTTCAGGCGGCCATGCAGCTTGAATCCCACTACGGAGGGCAGCAGCATCGAAATGGGCTGCCCCAGCATGCAGGCCTCGGCCTCAATGCCCCCGACCCCCCAACCGAGCACGCCAAGGCCATTCACCATCGTGGTGTGAGAGTCGGTTCCGACCACTGTGTCGGGATACGCCGACCACCCGTTATCGGTCCTATTGCGGAACACCACCGAGGCCAGATATTCCAGGTTGACCTGATGCACGATCCCGGTGTCCGGCGGCACTACGCGGAAATTCTTGAACGCCGTCTGGCCCCAGCGGAGCAGCATGTAGCGCTCGCGGTTGCGCTGCGATTCAAGCAGCGCGTTGATTGAGAACGAGTCCTTGCTGCCGAAATTGTCCACCTGCACGGAATGGTCGATCACCAGATCCGCGGGCAGCAGCGGGTTGGCGAGGGCCGGATCGGCGCCAGCGGCTTTGAGCGCATCACGCATTGCAGCCAGGTCAACTACCGCAGGAACGCCAGTGAAGTCCTGCAGCAGCACGCGCGCCGGCATAAAGCTGATCTCTTTGGCATCGGCTCCCGCACCCCGCGCTACATAGTCCACATCCGCGGCCACGACCTTGCGCCCATCCTCCTGCCGCAGCAAGTTTTCGAGCATAATCTTCGTGGATAAGGGAAGGCGGGAGACGTTTCCGGCCCCGGTTTCCTCCAGTCGCGCCAGCCGGAAGATCTGGTACGTAGTCTCACCAACGCGCAGCGACGCCGCGGCGCCGAAAGAATTTTTGCTGGGCATAGTCAATTCTCATTTTGTCACAGCCAGGAAGAGGGCTATAGCACCTCGACACGCGCCCGGTGCCCCGGCGCACGCGCCAACGCCGCATCTCGCGTGATGAGGGGGGCGCCGAGCCCTTCGGCCAGCGCAACGTAGGCGGCATCGTAGGCGGTTAGATTCGCCCGGAGCTGCCAGATTCTGGTCAGGAACATCGTGTGTGGGTAACGGATGAAGGCAAAGCTCGCAAAGTCCTGAAGAGCGGCTTGGCCGCGGGCGGCGTCGAGTTTTTCCGTTAGGCAGTAGCGGCGTATGCCTTGCGCGACCTCGATATCGACGAGATGAGGAGCGTGCAACGTCTCACCATCCGCAAATAGCCTCGAACCGACCCGCCGCGCTGCTGGAGTTAACAACAAAACCTCCAGTATGGCGGACGCGTCAACAACGATCACCGTCGCTCCCGCTCGGCCCGGATTACCTTCGCTGGGGAAACGCGAGGATTAAATGGCTCGCGGCTGGCGAGTCTCTCTCGCAGTTCGGCCAGTGAGGGGTACGCGGTCACGCGTCCGACTTCTTTCAGGAGATAATCTGAGAGACTCAATCCCTCCAGCGCTGCGCGCGCCTTCAGCTTTCGGTGCAGGTCATCGGGGACATGACGCAGCTGTATCATCTTGGACATGTATTCATGCTATTTGCATGTGCATAACATGTCAAGGCAGTATGGTAGGCCCTCAACTAACCGGGCGATCAGCCGCAATGTCCCGATGGGGCGCCGTTTTCTGCTTTCTGCAATCACCGTAACGTCACTGCTGGGCGCCCGAACATGTGCTTGCGATATTCCAGAAGTGAAAACGGTACACCGGGAATCTCACGTCCGTCCCCGAGCAGGAGGGCGACTAGGTCCAGGTCTTTCTGAACATCTAGATAAGCCTTATCCATGGCGATTGCGCCGTGGCCCGGAAGGAGCAGATCCCATTGCACCTTGCTGCCGTCGAGCGTGAAAGTGTTGAGCTTCTGCAACGATGACAGGTACTGCCGGTTATCGGCATAAGGATTGCCCTGCCAACCCAACCTTCCGTCATACAGTACTGTATCGCCAGAAAATAAGACGTTCTTTCCATCGGAGCGCAGCAGGAAGCAAGCGGAGCCGGGCGTGTGTCCCGGCGTATGAATCACTTCGAAAGCCTTGTTGCCAAGGCGCAACTCTTCTCCGTCTGATAGCCGCATATCGATGGGACAACGTGGGAATGGCGCTACCTTGCCCGTGTCTTCCTTGATTAAGAAATAAGCCGTCACCCGCGATCCTTTTTCGATCGCAGCCGCGTCGGCCTCGTGAACTGCGATCTGCGCGCCCAGGTCTCGAAACTTTTTGTCGGCCATGGCGTGATCGACGTGGCAGTGCGTGTTCACTACCCAATGGATTTCCTTCCGGCTTCGCCCACACCTCTCCACGTTGGCGAGCGTACGCTCAAATTCGGATTCATACGTCGGGTCGATAATCGCAACGCCGTCGGGTCCGCAATCAATCATGTAAGTGAGATTACTGACGTGGTCCTGCCCCACCAGGAAAATATCGCTGGTAATGCGGGCCGGAACCGGTATGGCATCGGGCGGCGCGTTCTCGGCGAGGCCATACCGCTTCAGGGTCTCTTGCATGTCCTTCGGCCAAGGATCCGAAACGGGCAGCCTCTTCGTGAGTTCGCGGTACTGCCAGGTAAAACGGTCGAAGACAACCTGCTGTCCTTCTTCGGTTGTGACAACGGGATGAATGGGCGGTATCGTGCTCTCGAATGCCCAACCGAGAGCCGCAAGAAATAGAGGAACAGTGAACCATCGTGATCTAACGCGGATTCGCACCATACAACCTCCGGTCCTCGGCTATTTTCACCGCTTCAATGCTTTCGGCGCCACCAGGCCCCAGGCTTCCCGAATATGCGACGCCAGTTCTTCATCGCCGATCGCCTCCAACTCGATACCAACCCAGCCACGCACACCGACGTAAGGCGGCCGGAAGTAAGTTTCCGGCGAGTTGTGGATCAGCATCGCCTGCACACCCGGAGGCGCGGGTATCCACACTGCGATATGGCCGTCGTTGTGGTGGTTGTTGGCGAACATCGCGAAGACTTTCTTGCGGACGAAGAAGGTCGGCTCGCCGTGCGAAAGTTTTTCGGTCATCCCTGGCATAGCCGCACAGGTGCGCCGCACTCTTCGCAGATGCTCCTGGTCGTCGGACTTTCGCTTTTTGGCCATCGCTACATATACGGCGGCGTCTCAATACCCAGTACGCCGAGCGTGCGCTCGAGTTGTGCTTGAAAGAAGTCTGTCATCCACAGCAGAAACACTTTCTTCTCGCGATCCTGCTCGTGAATGACGGGGTACTGGTGATAGAAATTGTTGAATGCCTGCGCGATCTGGAACGCGTACTTGGCCACGTGTGCCGGCTCGCCCGCCACGACGGCTCGCTCGAGCGCCGCGTCGGCCTTGGATGCGGCCAGCAGCACCTGCCAGAAATCCTCGGACTGTAGCTGCCTGCCAAACGCGGCGGCACTCAGCTCGGCGCGAAAGGCCGGAAGCCGCTCGCCTCTCTCTTCCAGTTTGCGCAGGATGTTTCGAGCCCGCACGGCAGCGTATTGCACGTAAGGTCCGGTTTCGCCCTCGAAGCTGAGCGCTTCTTGGAAATCGAATGCAATGACCGAGGTTCGCGTGAACTTTAGGAGAAAATAGCGTAAAGCTCCGATAGCGATCTGTGTCGCGACAGCGCGCTGTTCCTCGCCTGATGCTTCCGGATGCCGCGACGACACCTCCTCGAGCGCTTTCTCGATGAGCTTGTCCATCAGGTCGTCGGCCTTCACGCCGAGTCCCTTGCGGCCGGATACCTCGACATAAGGCCGCTTGCGGTCTTCCTCGGATAGCGGGATGCCCAGCTCCACGCAGCAGCGCGGCGAGAGCGCCACCATCTCGTATGAAAAGTGAATGGATTGATCGGCTTGTTCGCCGGCGCCGAGCGCACGGAGTCCGGCGACGACCACGTCCTGCAAATACGACTGCCGCACGTCGATCACGTTGTAGACGCGGGTAGCGTGGCCGAAAGGCGGGGGCTGGAAGTCGGGGGCTGGGGGTTGGTCTGAGGTCACCCAGAGGACTCGACCGTCGGCATACGTGTGCAGCGGTCGATAGTAGAAATCCTTTCCGAGTAGCCCGAACTTCCAGAGCTGATACGCGATATCTTTACCGACGTAAGTGACAGTACCGTTGGAGCGCACGATCACTTTGCTGTCTTCAGAATCGTCGGAAAAAGACGCCGCGGGCATCACCCAGCAGCCCTTGTTCTTGCCTTCCGTCTCCAAATAGATGGCCTTCCGCTCCTTAAGCAGTTCGAACGCCGCGGCCCAGAATTTCAAGTGCAGAATTTCGCTCTCACGCGGCAGCACATCGTATTCGACGCTCAGGCGCAGCATCGTTTTCAGGTGCGCACTGACGATCGCGTCGGCGACAATGACGCCGATTTCCGCTTGAGCGCCGGCGCCTGCTTCAATGGCGTGCAGCGTTTCATTACGCCACTCGAGCGATTCGGGTTGCTTTTTGTAGTGTGCGGAAGTGCGCGCATAGAGGTCCCAGCAGTAATAATCGAAGCGTATCGCCCGATCGGCGATAAGCCGCTTCACATCAGCTGGCGACTTGTGTTCCAGGTAGTGAAATCCCACCACCACATCCGCCACCTGCACGCCCGTGTTGTCGATGTAGTTCTGCACCTCGACGCGCTTTCCGCGCGCCTTCAGCATGCGGACGAAAGTATCGCCTAGTGCCGCATTGCGCAGATGGCCGATGTGCGCGGCCTTATTCGGATTGATGTTGGTGTGCTCAACGATGATCTTTTCGGCAGTGGCAGCAAGTTTTTCTTCCAGAGCCTCTAGCAGCCCCGCGCCATATGGCGCGCGATCGAACCGGACGTTTATGTAGCCGGTTCCCGCGACTTCGAGCGCGGCGATTCCTTCAATCGCGCCGATATCCGCCACCAGCTCGGCGGCGATCTTTTTGGGCGCCTGCTTCAGTTGCTTGGCAAGCTGGAAGGCCGCTGGAACCGCCAGTTCGCCGAACTCAGCCTGCTTGGGCTGCTCGATAGCTATAGCCAGATCGATCCCGTATCGCGCCTGAATGTGTTGGTGAAAGGTTTCCTGAACGCGCTTTTCCAGTAAATGAAACACGAACCTTCGAGTATAACAACGGGTCGTTAATGCAAGCGTTCCGGACTGCCGGCTCTTTCTGGAATGCGGTAAGCTGCAACGGTGATGGAGGCCGATGAACTGCCCGAATTGTGGCGGAGCGATGCGCCTCGAAGAACAGAAAGCTGGTGAAACTGGGAATCCCCGAAGTGTGGGTCAGCAGATGGAAGATGGTGATCTTGTCCCACGCGGCGGGCGCAGCCGGCATGAACTTCTCCACGCCGATGCGATGGAGCTATCCCGCCGCACCTACCGCCTTGCCAGCAGCACACTCCCCATGCCCGCACTCGCAGGCGTCAGGCAGGTGATTGATGGGCACGCTCTCACAGTTCGGACCACAATATTTGCTGCCCGTCGCTACTGGGCATTCGCACCCCGGACGCGCGCACTTCTCGGCTTTCTTTTCGGCCATGATTGCATCCTCTGGCGCTCTGTGGTTTTTGCGGCGTGCGGCATCAGGCGCCGATGCTGATTTCCTTAGATCCCTCGGGACTATCTCCCAATTGGGCGTTGCGCCCGACCCCCCGTTCATTGCTCGGTTCTAGGTTCAGTTCCCGGCGAATCACAGTGGCGGCAATCTCGTCAACTGCCACATTCGTGAGATCACCGTCAATGTAGGATTTCAAGGTTCCAATTTCTGTCTCTGTGGCCTTCTCGCCGAAGTCATAGCGCAAATTGAGGACCCTAACCGCGATCCTAAGCCGTTCGATTGCCGCCTCGTCCATCAACAAAAATCACACTCCTTAAACACGCACAGAATTGTGGCGTGTCTAAGCTACTCCTATCCTTACTGCAAGTCACCTAGTCAAAGAACTAGGGGTTGGGGGGCATGGCGAACGCGTTAGGTTTTATTTGAATTAAGCTTCTGGCCGTTAATTCCCCAGACCACAGTCCCAGGCCCCCACCCCTCCTCCCTCGCAATCCTCGGCAGCCTCAGCCTCTGCTGGCGCAATTCAGCCCATTGCCGTCTGTTCTGCCGATATCCACCCTTGTATGCTCAGAGTCAATTGTCCCCGGAATCCGGCTCATTTGAGCCTTTGCCTTTGCTGCTGCTGCTAAATCCGCTGACCGCGATAAAAGGAGGTTGCGCAAGCGTCGCGCCATTGACTACAGCGGCGCGTACCAGAATCACAGGGGCAATACAACTCGCGGGCCGAGTGATTTTCTCATGAATGTGCGCGTCCCCAGACGTGCTCAGCGGTACGGCTCCGGTTGTCGCTGCCACGGTGCCGCCACTGCCTCCGCACACCAGGCTGGCGCTGACTTGGCTTACCGGCCCCGCATTGCCCGTCGAGGGCAGGATCAACCCATCCACTACGAGATTGAAGTGCCCACCGCCATTCAATGTGACATGCGCTTTGACACAGCCCAAGGCGCTCCGCCGCTAGGTACGCCTCCAACCGACTGGCCTGGACTGGAGCCGATCAGCGTCGATACTACTCCGCCATCATCTGCCACAGCCGTGGCAGTCAGTAACCCAGCCACCAGCACCGTAGGCAACATCTTCAAAACGATACGTGTGAGTTGCATCATGGTTCAACCGTCCTTAATGAGAAATTAGTCGAGAGGGACGCGGAACTATTCGGGGTGCGGGAGCCCGATGTTTTTGACCTCTCGAGCACCCGCACCGAGAGAGATCCGTGCGCAGAGATTCGTCTTAGTAAACAAGCAAGGCACTCCCCTTGGACTAATGGGATTTGACTCTGCTGGCGTCGCGGTCATCACTCTTCTTGACGAAAATATGCGCACAGTTTGGAGTACCAGCCGACGTAATAGGGGACTTTCAAAGTAGACCATACGAAAAAGTCGGTCCGCACTGGCGAAAGGTGGTCAATCCGAATTCCATATCTAGTGACAAACCGTTGCGTTGTTGCATCATCTAGACATGCCAGCGCCACAACCCTGCGAGGACAAAAACCGATTGCGGGCAGCATACACTGACGCGCTAGCAGAGCTGAGGCAAGCGACGGCGGTGCTCCAGCGGGCGCAGTATGGGCCGGGATTTCTGGACGCCCTTGAGAAAACCCAGCAAGCCCGCACCATTCATGACAATGCTCGGCGGGCTTTGGAAGACCATCGCAGAACACACTGCTGCTAAAGCGGGTACGGTTCCTACGTTCCATCTCAGCGGGAAGAACTTGGCTGGGATCGTCAAGAACCTACGCCATTTTCTTCTTCCTCGCATAGGATGATTTTGAAACGCTGAAAGCGTGTTGTGGGGGTGGGTGCGGCTTAGCGAAGCAAAGGTCACAGCCGCGATAGGCACCCCGCCCCCAAGGTCGGCTGATCTGGGCTTTGTAACCTCTGTTCTGAATTCGGAACAAAACACTTGACGTTCACTTGGCTATTTGGTACAACCATGTGGAATCCTTGGGTATATAAGAATCCTGTGTTCTATTTTTGGAACAGCTTTACGGGGATCTTCATACAGCAACTTGGCGACGCCGGACGAGGGAGGCCGAAAAGCTTGACCAGCTGGGGGCGAGCTTCGATCAATTTCAATTGACTAGCAGATCGATCCTGGTCGTTGACGATGTACCCGACAATCTTAAGTTGGTGCGTATTATCCTGTCCAGACAGGGTTTCGAGGTTCACACTGCAGCCACGGCTGAGGAGGCGCTCGAATTGGCTCGGGAGATCCATCCGCGCTTGATTCTAGCCGACATCCGTTTACCTGGCATGGACGGCCTTGAGATGACCCGTCGGCTGAAGGCCGATCCAGAAACCATGGACATTGTGGTAGTCGCGCTCACCGCACTGGCGATGGAGGGGGACGAGCAGAAGGCGTTGGACGCGGGTTGTGACGCTTACACTACCAAGCCCATTGATGTTAAGACCTTCCCAACTTTGATTCGCCAATATCTCAAATACTAGATCCCAGCCACTCCGGTTCACTGCGGCAGAGACCGAGAGGGCAAAGGCACGCGGGGTAGGGATAAACCGCACTTCAACTCGCCGCCAACCCAAGCGACCCATAATACTCGTCTCCGCAGCCATGCTGTTCGCAGCCGATCTCTTTCGCTGCAGGGTTTAGGCATCGCATGTCGCCTGCGCCCGAGGTGGCGTTGATATTGCAGTGCGGGACGGAAGAAAGCAAGGTCAGGCGAAAGAGCAGCGAGCTTGGAGGGAATTATTTCGCACAGACGGGCACAATGTCCAATGGCCGTCAGCACTTGACCAGCGCCAAAGTTCCAAGGATCGCTGTGGCAGCCATTGCACAAAAAGCAACCCACACCAGGATTTGTCTAACTACCTGAGGGGGGTACCCATCGTTCTCGTGGCGACTCATAGGCCATCTCTAAGTCTGAATAGGCAGGCTACAATCCTCTTGCACACTCGACGGAGCTTGGCATCAATGCTGAAGAAAGTGAGATTGCGAAGGTAGTTCGATAGTAATCAAAAACGGGCAGCGATCTCACTGTCGAATTTCATTCCGATCAGGTAAGCGAAGCCACACCGAGTACAATGGCGAACACGCGCACAACCGGCAAGAAAAAACAGGTTTGCGTCGCGGATACGAACAAATGATCCGACTGGCAAGGGCCGGAAGGAGAGCACCAGTGCACCTCCCCCGCTAATGTTCCGCAAGAGTGAACGCATATATCGAATCTGCTGATTTTCGTCTCTCCACACCACCGTGACTATGCCACTGGCAGATAAGCGCGGCTGATCTCGCATATCTGCGCTTGTCACAAACTCGCGGCCATCCGTGAGTGCATGAGGTGTGGGTGCTAATATGTCTTCCATAATTTTAGCCTTGAACCGTCAGCGGTACCCTACGCCATGTAGTGCATTCGGCGTGCCAGCCTGCGCAGGTGGCGAAACACACCATAATCCAACTATTTAGAGATTCGCCGCATAATACCGGGTGCCACTTTGTCACCGGCAATGCGCCTGATTTGGCGAAGGGGAAACAAGAGAGGAGATCTGAATAACGAAATAGCGCGGGGCCGAGGCAAGGAGGGCGGGCAAGGCGAGCAATTCTCAACATGGTGCTTGCCGATGGCTGCGTGCTGTGCACCTTCGATAGGCAGCGTGTCAATCGCAACGAATGGGCTCTACACCGTGGCTGAGCAGGCTCAAATTCCCAATCTCCCGGCCGTTATAGAAGACGGAAATAGGGAAATTGAACCGTCCCTGCTGGGTAGTCGCTTGATGCTCACGACCTCGTACAAAAAAGAGGAAGGGCGGCTGGAGTTCGGGGTGGGAGATCACTCGCTGGTCTGGTATCGTTACACCCAGACTTTATCCGCCTGTCACGCAGCAATTATTTCGCCAGGTTAAGGAAACGTAAGGAAAGAGGTAGCGACGCATTGCGAGCAAAAGATACCAAGTAAAAACGTGATCTAAATCAGCCTAATGTCTTAGCATTTGAGTTCCTACGGTGTCGGAAGCAACAGTGGACCGCCCTTTGCTCCTCGACTTGTGGACATCCCAAATTCTTTCGGGAGGTGAAGTCATGGATCGCTGCATATTGTGCGGAGTCGAAACGGAGTTGTATTTGAATGGCCAGCCAGTGTGTCCAAGATGCTGTGACGCTCTACAGGAAGAGCGAGCCGGAAGTCAAATTACGTCTGGAGGGAGTGTTCAAAAACGGAGAAGAGGGCTGGAAGGTGAAGGCGCGATCAGCGATGCGTCGGTCAGTCCATCGGGCTCAGAATCATTTTCGTGAAGCGTGAGTGGCTTCCCGAATTGTTGCCGCTTGGTGCGGTAGGACGTGACATATCGAGCCTTGCCAGCATCAAGACCGGTTGCACCGAATTCCCGAAGGCAAGCACCAAGAAAGACTGACGAACGATCAGATTGGCGTGCGTGGGTGAGCAGCCACCGCGCAAATAGCGCTTGCGACGCTGATGATCGGCGGCGATGGTCTTCGAGTCTGGAGGGAAAACAGCCTCACCGTGAAGGGTTTTAGATGCTCTTAAGAAAATTCGCTAGGCTCCGGCGTTCAGCCTTCTTGGCAGGCATGAACTGAACACCAATTCCATGCTGTGCGCATCGCACCACAACGGCCCGCACTAGCGTCGCTGCCGGAAAAGGATGCCCCTCCACTTGCAAGGTCATCCTCACCATTGTCCCCGGTGGCCATTGGAAGTCGGCGAAAATAAAAGCGCCATTGGTGCTAACGTCTCTCACGACATGGCTGGCAGCACCTGTCCCATCGAAATAGTTCGCGGTGAGGTGTGCAACCCTCCGGCGCCGCGCTTGCCTTCTTTCACGCTGGCGTGCAGTCCGATCCCGCAACCATTCCGCCAGCCACCTGAGCGGTTGCCACTTGGCGGGCTGAAGAATCCGGTCCATCGCCAAGGTTGGGGTCTGCATAAACTCCTCGCCGGTGGCCCTTCTTTGGCGAAGGACTCTACCATGGCCGAGCGGCGGTGGGAAGGCCGTTCTTGGCTCGATGGAATGGACACCCCAGGCCGCAGCGGGAATAACGTGGGTCCAAAGCACCCGAGCCGCGCCAACCAGTGACGGCAAATCCAAACCATAAGATTCAGGGTTTGGCTCCGAGATCCCAACATCCCAACCGTCTGAACTGGCGTCAAGACGGCGGAAGGCAATGGCTCCCTTCGGCGACCGATCACCAAGCGCCGGGGACATCCGCGCCTATCTCCAAATAAAGCCAGAGAAACTCAAGGACCTTAGCGACCCCTGAACCATCACAGCCACACCGTCAGCAGGATTAGGTCGAACAGGATCAGGAATGTGATGGGGCCTTCGATCACGCGCTGCAATGGCAGATGCGCGACGAAGAATTCCCATGACGCCAAGAGTGGCAGCTATTCTCGACATGCGGCTAAGCAAGTCCGCTGGCGGCCGTTGGGTTTTTCCTGCGGCCACGAAAAGCGGGCATGTGGAGCCGTCCAGCCTCAAAAAGCAGCATCTCAATGCAATCGCTGACGCCACGCGCATTCTGAAGAAGCACACGGTGAGCGAAGAGGCAAGTTTGAAGGATTCGAGTTCTACAGGCTTCGCCATACCCTGTCTTACGCGGTGGGCACCGCACATGGACCCGTGGACGCTAGGCTACCTCGCTGGCCACCGCGATATGAATATCAGCGCTATGTTCATCCGCAGGAGCAGACAATTCGCGGCCATTCGATCGGGGACAAGCGGGAAAGAGTTAATCAGGAAGTCCGGTAAATTATTGAAGCAACGGAAGTTTCTGGCGCGCCCGGAGAGACTCGAACTCCCGACCTACTGTTCGAAGCCAGCCACGCATGTGGAATCAGTCACTTAGATACATTGCGACTTGTTTGGAATCATTTGTATTTTCAGGGACTTGTCTGATCATGAGTGGAGGTGCGTACAAGCGCATCTAGGCACAGGGTGGACACAATTTTGGGCACAGCTTTGTTGGGTGAACCCGTAAGGTCAAAGAACTCATCGACACCATCATGCCCAGTGCAGTGTTTGACGTTGATGGAATTCGGGACTCACACGGGGCATTACTCTTCCCAGGTTCGGCGATTGCCCGGAGGTACTACTGCCGATCAGAAGAGAAGCTGGCACACCGCGCTGAGAACACCGGATGCCACGATCAGCACCCACCAGCCTGATGTCATCCACAACCACGTGGTCTCCCGAGTTCCCTCGATTCGCCCGAGCAGGTTATCGGCGAAAACAAGAAAACAGAACATGGCCGCCAGTTGGTAAGCGTACGGGCCATTGTTTTGGCGGCTCTGGTGCAAGCTCAAGCCGACGGAGAGATCGGTCAAGCTCCGCCTTGCAAGTGATTGCGAATTGGGCTCAAGCTGCGAGTGCCGCGTTCCACAGTTCCGTCATTGTCGCATCGCACCCGCCGAGTTTGCCCGTCTTGAACTGACCCTTCTTGACCTTCTCTGCTAGCTCGATTCCAGAGATCGTTACGACCGCGTTGTCGAATCGCTTGAATCCCAGCATCGGCCGGATTCGTTGCTTCACTCTCCGATGGTCCTGCTCCACCATATTGTTCAAGTATTGGCTGGATCGAAGCTTGACGCGGCACGGAAGTTCGCCGTCTTCCTGCATCTCTCGCACCGCCCGGTGTGAGGCCGCATAGGCGTCCAACGTGATCTTCGTGGGCACGCGAGTGTTCTTCATCGCGCTGCGCAGAAACGATTTGGCGGCGTTCACGTCCCGGTTCCGGCTGAGAAAGAAATCGACTGTTTGGCCCGCTTTGTCGACGGCGCGGTAAAGGTACACCCATCGTCCGTGAACCTTTATATGGTCTAGTCCATCCTCCACGATCCGCCGATGGGTCGAGCGTAGCGCCGCCAACGCTTCTCGAACTCCGGCAGGTAGCGCTGGACCCACCCGAGAATCGTTGTATCCGTCACGGAAATGCCGCGGTCTGCCATCATGATCACCAGATCCCGCAAGCTCAGTTTGAAGCTCGTGTACCAGCTCACGCACAAACGATGATCTGTCGGTCGAAGTGCCGGCCTTTGAACAGATCTTCGATCGGGACGAACCGTTGCATCTCTTCATCATCGCCCGCCACCCTCGCGTTTGCACCAGAGCCCGTTGCACTACGAATGAAGCCCCTTACTTTGCCGGCTCTTGTGTCGGATATGCCGGTGCAGCGCGCCCACTATGCATTAGGGGCAACATCTAAACGTCGCGGAAAAAATCTTGCGGTACATGCAGAGAGTGGCTCGTGATCGCCGAGCGCTCAACTTCCCGAAGCCGACTTGGCGAGGTGAAACAGCATTAGCAGTCAGGGCCGGAGCATAAAGTCCCGCGTATCTCGTAAGAATCGGTCAGAAAGTTTCGGATCGGTCACAATGCGAGACAGCATCATACTCCCCACCAAAGCCGCGACGATAGCATGGGCTCGCGACTTCCTCTTTTCTGCTGGTAAGCCTTTTAAGTGCTTTTCGACTAGAGAAACGAACCTCAAGACGCCCTGGGAGGCCTTTTGGCGCGTTTTGCCGCCTGCTCGCCACAGTTCAGTGCCCAGCGCCGGCAGAGGGCACGCATTGTCAAAGTCATCGCGGTGAACACGGGACAGATACTCGTTTATGAGTTCCGCAACCGCCCCTTCGACCGCCGAGTGTTCCAGCGCTTGGAACGATTTTTCAAGTCCTCTTTCAAACGCCTCCGCGACAAGTTCGTCTTTTGACCGAAAGTGTTTGTAGAAGCCGCCATGAGTCAGCCCCGCCGATTTCATCACATCCGCGAGGCCGGTACCGGCAATCCCGTGCTGGTTGAATTCCTTAGAGGCCTTACGAATAATCCGCGCTCTGGTTTCTGCCGCTTCTTCTTTTGATTTCCGCATCGCCCGTTCAACTCCCAGCCAACAGTGTCTAGCCCCCGCTATCTTAGATGTTAGACACCATCTATTGTTGCAGATTTGGGCAAAGAGGCCGTCGAGCCGTGTTCGTAGTTCTGTCAGCCGCGGCATCGAGGATTTTGCAGCTCCGCTGCACGACCCCAGACGGCAGAAACGTCTCGGACCCGACAGTTTTTTGGCATGACGGGGATTGGCGGTGCGAGTCGTCCCTTGCCTGAGCGGGAACAGGAACGGCCGCGAGTCTCTGAACGCCTATCCCCCGCTCCGCCGCAAGTCCGCTGCCTGTGGTGCCGCCGCGCCGGCGCCGCGTGCTCTTTCGCTCGAGCCGCTTCCACCCTGTAACTACAACGGTCCTCACGTGTCATGGCAATCGCCACCTCACGCGCAGGCCGGAACCTAATGGCGGCGGGCTCCGATGATGAAAGAAGCCAGGGTGG
>Ga0210406_10004142_pt1 | contig 15676 bp, 8 predicted proteins | sample IncBWC30MmetaG_FD_155454 | JGI IMG/M metagenome (GOLD analysis project Ga0210406, IMG submission 155454) | Forest soil microbial communities from Barre Woods Harvard Forest LTER site, Petersham, Massachusetts, United States - Inc-BW-C-30-M | ecosystem: Environmental > Terrestrial > Soil >... | reverse complement strand
AACGCCCGCTCTTAACCTTTTTGGCGACGAAGTGGTCAAGCTCGTCGGTCAAATTCACGTTCCGGGTAGGCATGGCGGCCCTTTCGATAGAAGGAATTTCTAACCTATAATAGCAGGATTGGCAAAGATTGCCAATCAAAATGGTGACCACGGACCTTCCTTTGCCTCGCCCATAGCAGCGTGCAATGTTTCCACACGCAAGTAGTTGGCTGCCTCTCGGCTCGTCAACCACGGAGTGTCGATTGTGTTGGTCATTAAGATCGGCGGGATGAATCCCGCACTGCAAAACAGTTGGGGATATAATGCGTGACGAAGTCCAAATGGGTGAGTCGATGGAAGATTTCCTAGCGGAAGAGGCTGATCCAGGTACCTGCAGAGGCGATCCAGAGTGCCACGTACCCTGGAAATCGCGTACTCAGCAAATCCGAAACCCCACAAAAATGGAAAGATTGTTCTCGTTGCGGATTTTTATGGACTAGGCGCAAACAAATCCCAGGCAGGCTGCAGGTTAATGCAAAATGCTGAAATATACGTAATCGGGACGCCCGGCTGAACGGGATGGCCCGACGGTTCTGTAGATCTTGTAAACGGATGGCAATTTATGATCCCATCTGTTCCTCCCTCCAGGCAATCCGCTTCCCACAGGCGTTATTTGCTGTTTGCTATATCAGTGGCATTGGTCTCAACGTGGGGCTGGTCGCAAACGCAACTTGGGACAGTTTTCGGGACGATCACGGACCCAACCGGCGCGGTTATTACTGGAGCCCAAGTTACGGTCTCCAGTCTAAGCACCGGATTGAAACGGGATGCCCTCAGTGACATGAAGGGCCAATATCATGTGGTGGGCTTGCCGACTGGAAAATATACGGTCCGTATCGACAAAGAGGGATTCCAGACAGAGATTCGTGAAGGCATAGTGATCAGTGCGGCTGGTGCAGTTGCCATAAATTTGACACTGCAGGTGGCCAGGGTGCCACAGCAAGTGACGGCTACAGCGGACGCTCCGACAATAGACAGTACCACTTCCACTGTCAGCGCAGCCATTTCTGAACGGAGCTTGACCGAGCTTCCACTGAACGACCGCGATCTGTTTAAGGCCGCTGTGTTGGAGCCCGGTGTTGCCCCAACGCCTAGCGCTGCTCCTTCATTGCTTTCAAATGGCAAAACCGGCCAAGTGTCAATTAACGGTATGCGTCCGAGTTGGACGAACGTTCTGATCGACGGCATGGACGCAAATGATCCCGTCTTTGGTTTTTCCCCGGCAGGTGCATCCGGGCTTTTTCTCGGCCTGGACGAATTAGCGGAGGTACGCGTCCTCACCCAGACATTCAATGCGGATTATGGCAAGAACGGCGGCGGAGTCATCGAGGCCATCACCAAGTCCGGAGGCAATCAGTTTCATGGGTCGCTATTCGAATCGCATCGCGATGCCACACTTGATGCCAAAAACTACTTCGATTTGGCTAGTCGCCCGATCCCACGATTTGTGCGGAACCAATTCGGCGCCAGCATCGGGGGGCCCCTAGTGCATGACCGAACATTCTTTTTTGTGAGCTATGAAGGCTTCCGCGAAGTGCAGGCATCGACAGCGATCGCCACCGTCCCTGACGGGCTTGCCCATCAAGGCCTGCTGCCCTCTGCGAACGATCCGCACGCTTGCAGCAGTGCCACTCCCAACGGTTGCATTCCCATTGGTGTTGATCCCCGCGCGCAGCCTTTTCTTGCCCTTCTTCCGTCTTCGAATGGGGCAGACAATGGGGACGGAACCGGGGACCTGATCACCGCGGATAAAGGCACCACGAATGAGCAACATGGCATGGCCCGCGTGGATCACAATTTTTCCAACACACATTCCTTTTTCGGGCGCTACATAATCGACGATAGTTCGTCCCTGGTTCCCTATTTCGGCTCTCCTCCCGGCACGTACGTCCCTGGCTTTCCAGTGAGTCACCATGCTCGGAATCAGTACTTCACTCTGCAGGATCGGAAAAGTCTAGGTGCCGAGCTGTTCAATGAACTACGTTTTGGCATTAACCGTACAACCGCGTCAACTGCGATCGTTGATACACACCCTGGTCTCTCTATTTCTCGGGTACCAGGTCGGCCCTTTGGGATGATCGACGTTGCGGGGATGAGCTTGATCGGCAATAGCCCAGAGATTCCCTTGGGTGATTTTTCGACGGTATATCAAATTCAGGAGCAAGTGTCCCGGACGACCGGCCGTCAGACCTTGAAATTCGGTGGTGAGTTTCGAAGGAATCAGTCTAATGGTCCGCTGGATTTCACAGTGAACGGCTTGTACTCGTTTCAAGATCTGAGTCCCTTCGGGTTTCCAGCACGCAGCAACAACCCAGCTCTGGAATTCTTTCTTCAAGCTCTGCCTTTGTCATACGTGGGCTCTGTTCCATCCATGTCCGATTCCCACCGTTACTACCGCCAGAGTGTTGTGTCTGGGTTTGCGCAGGATTTCCTGCGAGTAACCAGCCGTCTGACGGTGAACGCAGGGCTACGGTACGACTTTTATTCCAATCCAACGGAGGCCCACGGACGCCTCTCGATTATCCGTAACCCAGCGACGGATTCTGGCCCGACAGTCGGACAAGTGTTCGCGGGAACACCTCTGGACCTGTTGTCACCCCAGCTTGGCTTCGCATGGTCCATCTTCGGGGACGGCAAGACCGTGCTGCGCGGCGGAAGTGGCATCTTCCGCGATCAGTTCCCGGTAATTCTGTTTGGTGCAGATCGATTCCTACCTCCTTTTTTCGACATAAATACCTTGATCTTCCCCAGTTTTCCCAGCCCGCAAAATGCGGCGCTCACGCAACCGCTGTTCCTCATCCAGACGACTTACCATCCGAAGTTCCCGTACGCACTGCAATATAACCTCAACTTGGAACGGGAAATCACTCGAGGTACGATTCTCAGCGCCGGATACTTCGGTGCGCGCGGCAATCACCTCACTCGCGAAGGAGAACAGAATCCGTTCGAACCTGCGTTGGGACATCGCTTCAATCCGAACTTGCCTTCCCCTTTACAGGCAGTGCTGACCGATGCGCAGTCTTTCTACAATTCGTTCCAACTGTCCGTCGCGAGACAGCACGCGGATAATTTTTCGTGGCACGTTTTTTACACGTTCTCTCATTCAATAGATGACGCCTCAAACAGTTTTCTCGTAGAAGCTGTTAACGAACCGCCTACATCTCAGGACATTTTCAATCGCAAGGGAAGTCGAGGACGGTCGGGATTTGACACTCGGCACAATTTCGTCGGGAACTTTGTGTATCAGCTGCCGTTTGGGCGCGGAAGTTGGTTCGGCGGATGGCAACTCTCCGCCATTGCCAGCGTTCACAGCAACGTGCCTTTTACTCCAATGCTGTCCTTTGACAATGCGGATTTGCAGGCTGTGACGATCTCGGAAAGACCAAACCTCGTTGGTAATCCCTATTCAGGTTTTTGTCCAAATGGCACCAGAGTGGGCACTCCGGCATGCTGGTTTAATCCGAGTGCATTTGTGTTACCCCCTCCCGGCCAGTTTGGCACTGCAGGACGAAATTCGCTGAGGGGACCTGGCTTTGCGCAGTTCGATCTTGCAGTCCGTAAGGCCTTTCATTTAGCCAGAGAGACGCAAATCGTGTTTGGGGCAGAAGCGTTCAATCTCTTGAACCATCCGAATTTCGGCGTCCCGACTAATACACAAAGTCCTCTCACTCTGGGCGGGAACGGCGACGCCGTTTTTAAGAATGCGGCGGGCGATTTTGCTGATAACTCCGGCCGGACATTTATCACTGTCGGCACTGCCCGCCAGATTCAACTGGACGCACGGTTTACCTTTTAGGGGTCAAACCACTGCGCAGCGCTTCATAGCAGCCGTCGTTTAGCGGGATTTCCTCACCGCTTTGGGAGGTCATCTGTTTGCGTGCGGACGTGGCACGTTGCTTGGCGCAAGCGAAGCCGATATAGAGTTACAATGCGGGGCTGGTGCTTGATGTTGCCTGAAGCAGGCGCGACGAAATTGAGAGGCTGCTCGCTGGACGGATTCCGCCCGGTGGAGCTTCGGCTTCAGGATCCGAATCTGGAGCACACGTGACGGAGGGCTCTCCGCCGCGTCTCGCAAGCCGCAAGTGAAGCCCACGCGGACGGCGGCCCAACAGTATATTCAACGGTCTTCTGGCGAAGGAAGGACAAGAAACTGTGGAACTCTCAGCATACGAGCTAGAACCCTTACGCAAGGATCAGGACTTTGTTCTGTACCGAGGCCATTCAAACGAGGGCAACGGCTCCTCTATCCTCCTACTGACAACCCTCTCCAGACTCCCCACGCCCGAAACCTTTAAGAAGATCGAGCATGAGTATTCGCTAAAAAACGAGCTGGATACAACATGGGCGGCGCGGCCGATGGCATTGTCCCGGTACAACGAGCGTAGCGCGCTGATACTCGAAGACCCCGGGGGGGTGCCTCTCAATCTTCTAATTCAGGGACCGATGGAAATGAAGTTGTTTTTGCACGTCGCCGTTGGTCTCGCTAATGCGCTTCGCGAGTTACACAAGCGACATTTGATCCACAAAGACCTGAAACCCTCGAATATCCTGGTTGAATCCGCGAGCGGTCACGTCCGGCTTACGGGTTTTGGAATCGCTTCGCGGCTTGGGCGTGAGCGCCAGTTTCCTAACGCTCCCGAGTTCATCGCCGGAACGCTGGCCTATATGTCACCCGAACAAACTGGGCGAATAAATCGGTCCATCGATTCCCGCGGTGATCTCTACTCCCTAGGCATCGTGCTGTACGAGATGCTGACCGGCACTCTTCCCTTTGCTGCTTCGGATGCGATGGAGTGGGTGCACTGCCATATCGCAAGGCAGCCCGTGCCACCCTGTGAGAAAGTGAAAAATGTGCCGAGCTCTGTCTCGGCGATTGTCATGAAGCTCCTCGCCAAGACTCCCGAGGAACGCTACCAAACGGCGGCCAGTGCAGAGAGTGATCTTCGGCGTTGCCTCACTGAATGGGAAGCATGCGGCTCTATCGAAGAATTTCGTATTGGCGAGCGGGACGTACCAGACCGGTTTCTGATTCCCGAGAAATTGTACGGTAGAGCGCCGGAGATCCGGACACTGCTTGGCGCCTTCGACCGCGTTGTAGACGGCGGCGGGCCGGAGTTGGTACTGGTTTCTGGGTATTCCGGTATCGGTAAGTCCTCTGTCGTGAACGAACTGCATAGGCGGCTCGTTCCTCCCCGCGGATTATTTGCCTCGGGCAAGTTCGATCAGTACAAGCGCGACATCCCCTATGACACCTTGGCGCAAGCTTTTCAGAGCCTCATCCATCCAGTTCTCGGCAAGACCGAGGCAGAGCTGGCCCAATGGCGCGATGCCCTGGATAAGGCTTTAGATCAGAACGGACAGCTTATTGTGGATCTCGTTCCGGAATTGAAGGTGATCATAGGAGAACAGCCGCCCGTTCCTGAACTTTCTACGCAGGATGCACAACGTCGGTTCCACATGGTGTTTCGCCGATTCATCAGCGTTTTTGCTCGGCCGGAACATCCCCTGGCACTTTTTCTCGACGACTTGCAGTGGCTTGATGCGGCAACGCTTGATTTAATAGAAGACCTTCTGACCCAATCGGACGTCAGGCACTTGATGTTGATCGGCGCGTATCGCGACAACGAAGTCGATTCTTCTCATCCACTGATGAGAAAGCTTGAAGCGATCCGCAATGCCGGCGCGACCGTGCAAGAGATTGTCCTCGCACCACTGACTCGTGAAGATCTCGAGCACCTAATTTCAGATGCGCTTCATTGCGAGCCGGATCGTGCTAGCCCACTGGCGCAACTTATCCATGATAAGACCGCCGGTAATCCGTTTTTCGCGATTCAGTTCATCGCTTCGCTTGCTGAAGAAGGGTTACTCGCCTTCGATCACGGCGAAGGGCGATGGTCTTGTGAGCTGAATCGCATACACGCCAAGGGTTACACGGAAAATGTGGTGGACCTGATGGTGGGAAAGTTGAGTCGCCTGCCCGCCGAAACCCAGAACGCATTAAAGCTGCTTGCGTGTCTAGGCAACAGCACAGAGTTCACCACGTTGCGCATGGTTTGCCAAGAGTCGGAGAGGGACATCCACGGCCAGCTTTGGGCGGCCGTCCGAGCGGGCCTTATCTTTCGCTCGGAAGATTCCTACACGTACCTCCATGATCGCGTTCAGGAAGCTGCCTACTCCTTGATCACAGATCAATTGCGTGCCGAGACTCATCTCCGAATCGGGCGGCTCCTCGCAGAGCGCACTCCTCCAGAAAAGCTGGAACAGGGCATCTTCGAAATCGTTAATCAACTGAATCGCGGCTCTGACCTGATCACGTCAACGGCGGAGCGTGAACGGCTCGCGGAATTGAATCTGGTGGCGGGTAGGCGCGCGAAACTGTCGACAGCTTACGCTTCGGCGCTTAAGTACCTTACTGTCGGCCGCGAATTGTTGACCGATGAGACATGGCAGGGCAATTACGATCTCGTCTTCTCGATTGAATGTCTTCTAGCGGAATGCGAATTACTGACCGGAAATCTGTTACGCGCAGAAGATCGACTTTCGAAACTTGCGCGGCGTGCCAAAAGCAGCCATGAAATGGCGGTCGTCACACGTCTGCGGCTCACTGTTTATACCGCATTGGATCGAAGCGACCGAGGCGTGGAGGTGTGCCTCGAATACCTCCGGCGCGACGGCAGTACATGGCCGCTGCATCCAACCATCGATGAAGTACGGCACGAATACGATCGAGTCTGGGCACTGGTTGGAAGCCGTGAAATCGAGGAATTCATAGACCTACCTTTGATGACAAATCCAGGCGTCCTCGATGTTCTCGAGGTTCTAACCGAGGTTGTCACCCCGGCCGTGTTTTTCGACGAGAAGTTGTCATCGTTTCTTCTTTGCCGGATGGTAAGTCTTAGCCTTGAGTATGGTAATACTGCCGCTGCCTGTTTCGCGTATGTGTGGTTTTCCGTGATTGCTAGGTCTCACTTTGGGAATTACAAAGACGCATTTCGATTCGGTCGTCTTGGCTATGAGCTGGTCGAAAAGCGTGGGCTAACGACGTATCAGGCCCGAACCTACATGTCTTTCGGGAATCTTGTCATTCCGTCGGCAAAGCATGCCCTGGAAGGGCGCGAACTGGTGCGTCGCGCTTTCGACGCCGCGTATCAAAACGGCGACCTGACGTTTGCGGCCTACAGTCTCGAACAGTTAATCGCGAATTTCTTAGCCGTAGGAGATCCGCTTGCAGAAGTTCAGCGTGAGGCCGAAAACGGTCTTGGGTTCGCTCAAAAAGCACGGTTCGGTCTTGTTGTTGACCTTTTCTCTGCGCAACTTCAGCTTATCCGGATGCTCCGCGGCCTTACCACGAAATTTGGCTGCTTCAATGACGAACATTTCAATGAGCTTGAATTCGAGCGACACTTGGCGAGTAACCCGGTTTTGGCGGATCCAGAATTCGGGTATTGGGCCTTAAAGGTACAGGCCCGCTTTCTAGCAGGCGACTATGATTCCGCTATTCATGCATCGATAAAGGCACACCAGCTTCTTTGGTCAGCACCATCGCTGCTAGAACCCTCGGCGTTTCGATTCTACAGCGCTCTTTCGTACGCAGCGGCATGGGATTCTTCGTTTTCCGAACAAAAGCAGCGGTACCTCGATGCAGCGCTTGATCACTACCAACAGCTTGAAATCTGGTCGGAGAACTGCCCTGCGAATTTCGAGAACCGCGCTGCATTGGTCGGGGCAGAGATCGCCCGTATCGAAGGCCGTTTGCTCGATGCCGAAGAGCTTTACGAGAAGGCCATCCGCTCCGCGCACGCGAACGGCTTTGTGCATAACGAAGCCGTTGCAAATGAAGTCGCAGCACGGTTCTACGCAGCGCGCGGCTTCGAGAAGATTGCGAGCGCATACTTGCGCGATGCCCGTTACTTCTACCAGCGGTGGGGAGCCGACGGCAAGGTTCGGCAGATTGACAACTTCTATCCTCATCTGGGCAAGCACGATTCGGGTGCGGGTCCCACCAGCGTGATCGGCGCACCGCTTGAACAGCTGGATTTAGGCACGGTGATCAAAGTCTCGCAAGCCGTATCGGCCGAGATGGATCTCGACAAACTAATCGATACGGTCATGCGCGCTGCGCTTGAGCACGCGGGAGCGGCTCGAGGGCTGTTAATTCTGTCACGTGATGATGCGCAGCGCGTCGAAGCCGAAGCCACGACAATTGGCGACAAGGTTCTGGTACGACGGAAGGAAGCGGCCGGATGCGACGTGCCCCAATCGATCGTCAATTATGTTACACGGACACGCGAGTTTGTGATCCTGGATGATGCCTCTAGCCAGAACCGATTTATAGGAGACACATATTTTTCCCAGCATTATGCCCGTTCAGTTCTCTGTTTGCCATTGATCACACAGGGTAAGCTGGTCGGCGTTCTTTACCTCGAAAATAATCTTGCGCCGAATGTGTTCACTTCCAACCGGGTCGCAGTACTGAAACTGTTAGCATCACAGGCCGCGATTTCATTGGAGAATACGCAGCTCTACGCCGATCTCAGAGAGCGCGAAGCTAAGATTCGGCGCCTGGTCGACGCGAACATTCTTGGAATCACGATTTGGAATGTCGAGGGTGCCATCGTCGCATCCAATGAAGCCTTTCTCCGCATGGTGCAATACGATCAGGAAGATGTCGCCGCGGGTCGCGTGCGCTGGAACGACATGACACCTGCGGACTGGCGCGAGCCCGTTGAACGCGCCTTGGCAAAAGTAGTCGAGACCGGGACCGTACAGCCCTTTGAGTCAGAGTTGTTCCGGAAAGATGGCAGCCGCGTGCCCGTGCTGCTTGCCGGGGCGCTGTTCGAAGAAGGTGGCCGCGAGGGCGTTGGTTTCGCGCTTGATTTAAGCGAACGAAAGGGCGCGGAGGAGGCATTGCGCCGCAGCGAGAGCTACCTTATACAGGCGCAGCGAATCGCGCATGTAGGGAGTTGGGCATGGCAGATTCCTGGAAGGAAGGCGTCGTACTTCTCAGAAGAATGGTATCGCATATATGACTTCGATCCGAAAGAAGGTATTCGTACTTGGGAAGAACAACTGCAACGTATTCATCCCGAGGACCGGGCCCTGTGGCAAGCGACAATCGACCGAGCCGTTGCTGAAAAGTCGGATTATGACGTGGAGTTCCGGATTCTGCCTCCACACTCTGCCGTCAAATACATTCATTCTGTCGGCCACCCTATCTTGGATTCGTCAGGGGAATTGCTGCAATTCGTTGGTGTTGCGATGGACGTAACGGAACGCAAGCGTGCGGGGGAAGCCCTTCGCTTCAGTGAAGCCTATTTGATGGAGGCGCAGAGGTTGACCCACACCGGCAGTTGTGCCATTGGTGGCACAAGCCGCGAGATCCTGTACTGGTCCGAGGAAATGTTCCGACTTTTCGGCTTTGATCCACAACAGGGATTACCGATGTGGGACCAATGGCTACAGCGAATACACCCAGAAGACCGCGACAAGTTTAGGATGGCAGGTGATAGGACGTTTCTCGAGAAAGTGCATTGCGACGTTGAGTTCAGAACCGTGAGACCCGATGGAACAGTTAAACATATTCACGGGATCGGCCATCCCGTTTTGAGTCCTAGCGGAGAGCTTGTTCAAGTGGTCGGCACGATGGTGGACGTAACGGAAAGCAAGCGAGCTGAAGAAGAACGACAGAGACTGCGTCAGGCCGAAACTGAACTCGCACATATAAGCCGAGTGAACATGATGGGGCACCTCACAGCTTCGCTGGCTCACGAGATCAACCAGCCAATTGGAGCGGCGCTAGCAAACGCTCAAGCATGCTTGCAATTTCTTGACCGCGATCCGCCTGATGCCGCTGAGGCTCGAGAGGCCGCTTTCGAAATGGCCAGAGACGCGAGGCGTGCAGCCGCCATTATCGACCGTGTCCGCTCGCTGTACGGAAAGGGTTCTTCACGGAAGGAGATCGTTGATGTAAACGAAGTTATCCTCGAGATCGCCCTGATGCTCCACAATCAGGCGAGTCGGTATTCCGTTATGATGCGCACCGAACTCGCCGAGAAACTTCCCAAAGTCATGGCAGATCGTGTGCAACTGCAGCAGGTGCTGATGAACCTCATGCTCAATGGCATTGAGGCGATGCGGGACACGGCCGGTGAACTTAGTATCAAGTCGCAGTTGGCCGAAGAGGGGCAGCTGCAGATCTCGGTCATCGATACCGGCGTGGGACTGCCTGCGGGAATCGCAGACCAGATCTTTAACGCATTCTTTACAACCAAGTCTCAGGGCACAGGTCTGGGACTGGCAATTACCCGTTCCATTGTCGAGTCGCACGGTGGCCGCGTATGGGCCACGGCGAACCCCGGCCGGGGGGCAACATTTCAGTTTACGCTGCCCAGCAAACTGGCAGTGGCCGCATGACCTCCTCCGACACTCCAACGGTATTCATCATTGACGATGATGACCGCATGCGTGCAGCCATGCAGCGCCTGCTGAAGTCCATAGGTTTAAACACGAAGTCGTTTGCCGCGCCCCAAGAGTTTCTCCAGCACAAGCTTCCAGATGGTCCCAGTTGTCTGGTTCTGGACGTGCGACTTCCGGGAATGAGCGGGTTGGATGTCCAACACAAGTTGAACGAGAAGGGAGTCCACATTCCGATCATTTTTATCACCGGCCACGGTGACATCCCGATGACTGTCAAAGCTATGAAATCGGGCGCGGTGGACTTTCTGACGAAGCCTTGGCGAGATCAGGATCTCGTCGATGCAATTCAGCAGGCGCTGGAGCGCGACGATGCAACGCGGCAACAGGAAACCGAGATCGCGGAATTGAGAGAACGCTACACGGCGTTAACTGCACGGGAACGCGAGGTAATGGGTCTCTTGGTCTCTGGTATGCTCACCAAACAGATTGCCTCAATGCTTGGGACGAGCGAAATCACCGCGACCGTCCATCGCGGTCAGGTTATGCGTAAGATGCGGGCTAACTCCCCCGCTGAACTAGGAAGAATGGCAGAGAGACTTAAGCTTCCGCAACGGACTGGCCCTTGAGCCCTGTGGCGGCTCGAACCCGCTGCCGGATAGTCATTGAAAATCCCTTATTGAAATCTATCAGTGAGATTATCAGAAGCCATAATTGCGCTCTGGGAAGGACGCCAGTAACCTTGCATCCGCATGGCTAGAGAGAGGAAGGCAAGAATGGTTGCGGTTGTCGAGGATGATGAATCGTACCGGGCCGCGGTGCAACGTTTGCTGAAATCAGCGGGTCTGCCGGTACGATCATTCGCGTCCGCAGAAGATTTTTTGAAGTCCGGCCAGCAACAGGAGACTGGTTGTCTCATCGCGGATATCCAAATGCCTGGAATGTCAGGGCTGGATCTGCAGGCTAAGTTGAACGCTGAGCATTGCCCGATTCCAATCATCTTTATCACAGCACATGGGGACGAAGAAATGCGGCTGCAGGCAATGAGAGCCGGCGCGGTGAAATTCCTTGCAAAGCCTTTTGATGGCGCAATTCTGCTGGATAGTGTTCGAGTGGCCTTGAAAAGTTGAGGGCTCAAAACGAGCCTGTCGTGTTTTATTCGGAGGTACGTTTGTGGGGTCCTACGAGAGACTTCGGTCGGGTGATCAAGACGATAAAGATCGCCAATTTGATCACATCGTAGGCGGCAGCCCTGCTCTGGAATTTGTGCTCGCGGAAGTGAAGCGTGTGGCGCCCACCGATTCCACCGTGCTGGTCCTGGGTGAAACCGGAACCGGCAAGGAGTTGATGGCCCGCGCCATCCACAATCTCAGCGGGCGCTGCGGACGCCCCTTCGTGACGCTGAATTGCTCGGCCATTCCCTTCGATCTTTTGGAGAGCGAACTGTTCGGGCACGAGAAGGGCGCGTTCACCGGAGCCGTCGCGCAGAAAATTGGCCGGTTCGAAATGGCCGATACTGGCACTCTCTTCCTGGACGAAATCGGGGACCTGCCGCTGGCCTTGCAGCCCAAGCTGCTGCGGGTTCTGCAGGAACAGGAGTTCGAGCGCTTGGGCAGCGGCCGTACCCATCGCATCAACGTGCGTCTGGTTGCCGCTACCCATCGCGATCTGGCCCAGATGGCTACGTGCAATGAATTCCGTAGTGATCTCTACTACCGCCTGAACGTGTTCCCGGTGGTGCTGCCGCCGCTGCGCGAACGCCGCGAGGACATTGCGCAATTGGTCTCGCACTTTGTCGAGCTTTTTGCGCGGCGCATGGGGAAGCGCATTGAGCAGATACCGCAGACGACCATGAATGCGTTCATCGCGTATTCCTGGCCGGGGAATGTGCGCGAACTGCAAAATCTGATTGAACGGGCTGTGATCCGATCGGACAACGGAGTACTTCCGAATCCTCTGCCCACACAACAGCAGAATGCGGTGACCCCGACCGTCGAACGAAGCACGTTGCGGGATGCCGAAATAGCTCTGATTTTGCAGACCTTGCGTGCTACGAGGGGAATGGTAGGAGGACCTCGAGGCGCAGCTGTCCGGCTGGGACTTAAACGTACGACATTAATCACCAAGATGAAGAGGCTCGGGATTTACCAAACTGTGTCCGCAAGGGATTGGAATTCGACACGGTCCAGCGATGGTGAAGAAGGACCGTGGCAACAGTCTGGCCAATTCGAAACGGGATGATACCCGCTTTCCGGTATGGCGTCCGCTCGCGGAAGCTGGGAGTTTGCTCGAGACCGTCTTGCGCGTTGTTCGGACGAAATAACGGTGGCGAAAACATCCTCTCGCCACTTCGTGCCGAGCGAGCGTAAGTGCCTGGACTTCGTTACCGCAGCATCGCCTGCGGCATGGCAGGTCTCCGTTCCGCTGATGGCCAACGCCAGACTCACGTCAACTGGGCCTGCTGTTCGACCTCGCATAGCGACAAATCGCACAGTGTTGCTATAGCAACACAAGACTTCTGTACGACACGTAGCGTTGGTCGAGTTCAGTAGAACGCTGACTAAACAGGCACTGATGCGGGCACGAATTACTGTTCGCAAACTGGCACGGCGCGTGCAATCAACTCGAAGAGAGATGAGAGGCAGCATGCCAAATTGTCGATTTGGGACTGTGTGCCGTATGAACTCACGGTGGAATTGAGTGGACTAGGTTCTCTAGAACTTGGTTTCTGCTGGCGGATAGTTTAAGGCCGAATAGGTCACGCGGTTCTTCATCTTTCAACCTGCAACGGCAGTCTCAACGAGATCAAGGGAGTGAACGGTGAATCATCTTACAAATCTGCTCGTGAAGATTGGCATTCTCAAACATGATCTTGATTTCCATCTGATCCGTGCATCGATGGTGATCATTTTCCCTTTCTTCGGGTATCAGAAGTGGTTTCAATATGAAGCCCAGGCATTGATTCCGTACATCAGCAATGGCCCTCTGATTTCCTGGCTATATCCCGTTTTTGGGCCTCGGGGGGCCACCTACTTCTTAGGGGTAGCTGAATGGTTGTTTGGTGGGCTCTTGCTCTCAGGCTTTTGGAACAAAACAATGGGGGTTCTCGGAGCCCTCGGTTCATGCTTTGTCTTCATTGCCACCGTCACGATTATCCCGTTTATGCCAGATGGCTGGGCTGCGTCTTCCGGGGGTTCCCCGCTATGACCGAAAAAGTGGCATTTCTAATGAAAGATCTCGTTCTGTTCGCTACGTCGTTCTATTTGCTGAAGCAGGACGTGGTGAGAGCGTCGCTCTCTGGCAAACATCTGCTGGGTAGTTTGATGCCTGGCGAGACTTCCGCCTGGGCTTCGAGCAAGCAAAATACCTGAGAGTGCGTGATCAGTTTCGATGTTCGCGCATGGTTCTATTAAAAAATATAGACAAACGTTCCAATTTTTCAATTCGACAGGGAGACATGACAATGAAAAAGTGGAAGATTGCGATTCCCGTGCTCGCCATTGCACTGTTCGCCGCCTGGTACGCGTTTCGACCGGAGCGGCTTGCCGTCGATGTCCGTGTAAACGAAGCCTTCCCCGCGGCAGAAGGCGCTTCATCCGCGAAAATCATGGAGTCAGGCACCTTCTATGGGGTAATGCACCCCACTACAGGTACCGCAACCATCTACCGCCTTGGTGGCGGCGATCGCATTCTCCGCTTCACGAACTTCGGGACTTCGAACGGCCCCGACGTTCATGTGTACTTGGTGGCCGCCGATGATGCACGAGACAACGCCAGCGTGATTCGCGCTGGGTTCATCGATCTGGGAAGTATCAAGGGAAATATCGGTGACCAGAACTACGTTCTAGGCGCTGATGTGGATTTGTCGAAGTACCGCACGGTCTCCGTCTGGTGCAAACGGTTCAGTATCAATTTCGGCGTGGCGCCATTGAGGCCCGACCAGATGGTGTCGCAAGAGTAGCTCATTATCTGACTGGCCTTATTGATCTAACTCACTTCGAATTGGAGGATCTATTGTGCAAACGACTCAACCTCCTATTCTCCGAGTACTGCAGCATGACGATTGATGAGAGATGCCGGAATGATTGAGGTACTCTCATTCTTGCCTACCCGCAAAGAGCGCAATACTCAGGGCCGGATACTAGCAGTCGCTATTTCGTCACCGTCGGAACCGCGACAGACCCGCATCACAATCGTGTGAAGTCACCTCGCCGCTCCACGCAATGCAAGCTTGATATGCGTAACGTAGAACGGAATGAGAATGCAGTTCTGCATCATGAAACTGGTTTGGCAAATCAGTTGCTGGTTTGTGCTATGCAGCGACACGCGCTGGGAGGCACTTTCAGTGACAACGAACACCATCTCGACAACTGAGAACGATCAGTCGATCGGCAGCACCAGAAGGAGCGGGCTCGAGCCGCTGACAGTGGGGCCTATCGTTTCCGCGGTCCGTGACAGAGTTCTGTTCGAGGACATCCTGCTGGATTCCAGTGCCGCACAGCGCAAGAGAAGAACATGGCCGACTCTTCTTTCGTTTGTTTTGCAATTGTTCCTGATCGGTCTTCTGCTTTTGCTTCCGTTATGGTTTACCGATGTACTGCCCAAGCAGCAATTACTCGTTTTTCTTGAAGCCCCACCTCCGCCGCCACCCCCGCCGCCACCAGCGGCGTCCACCCCATCCACGGCGAAAGTCCTGAAGGTAACCAGCAATATCGCGAACGGGCGGCTGCGCACTCCAAGCAGAATCCCGTCAAAAGTCCAGATGATTAAGGAAGACGACGCACCACCACCGGTGGCGACAACCGGTGGGGTGGTTGGTGGCGTGCCTGGGGGGATCCCAGGAGGTCAGTTGGACGGGGTGATCGGCGGAATCATCAGTTCCAGTTCGAGCCTTGCAGCCGTCCCTACCTTGTCCAAGCCGGTGCCCACCGTGCAACGTGTGCGCATTTCACCAGGTGTGACCAAAGGCCTGCTCATCTACCGGGTTGAGCCCACTTATCCGCCCTTGGCACAGCAGGCACGCATTCAAGGTGTTGTCGTACTGACCGCGCTTATTGACAAAGGCGGGAACATTCAGCACCTGCAAGTTATTAGTGGGCACCCGCTATTGGTGCCCGCCGCGATCGAGGCGGTCAAGCAATGGCGTTACAAGCCATTTCTTCTGAGTGGGCAACCGGTAGAAGTCGAAACCACAGTCACGGTTAGCTTTCACGTCCGTAGCGAG
>Ga0210406_10004141_pt1 | contig 15676 bp, 11 predicted proteins | sample IncBWC30MmetaG_FD_155454 | JGI IMG/M metagenome (GOLD analysis project Ga0210406, IMG submission 155454) | Forest soil microbial communities from Barre Woods Harvard Forest LTER site, Petersham, Massachusetts, United States - Inc-BW-C-30-M | ecosystem: Environmental > Terrestrial > Soil >... | reverse complement strand
TGGCGCATCAGGACGTCATTGAGCGCCTGCTCGACGAGGAATCCTCGGCCCTGGGCGAACTGGAACTGATCACGGGCAAACCCATACGCCTGCAGACCGAGGCCCTCTACACCGTCGATCAATACGATGTCGTGCTGATGTAATGATTATCCGCAGGATCTGCAAAGTCTTGGGTTTGTGTGTCGCGGGGCTGGTGGTTCTGGTGCTGCTGTTGATGCTGGCGCTCAAGTTGGCGCTCGACCGCGCGCCTCGGTACGAGGCGCAGATCAAGGAATGGGTTCATGCGCAGACCGGGTACCACATCGGTTTCGCGCGCGTTTCACCGGCGTTTCGTTGGTACGGTCCTGAGCTTTATTTCGACCGGCTGGAACTTCGCTCCAAAGATGATCAGCGCGTGTTGGCGCGCGCGGCAGGAGGCCGGGTTGCCGCCGATATTTGGCAGCTGATTCGCAGCGGAAAATTGCTGGCGGGCCGAATCGAAGTCGACTCACCGGCCATTGCCGTCGCGCGCCTGGGTCCCCATAGCTTTGCGGTGGCCTCGGAGATTGAACTCGGCGGCGAGGATTCCTCCGTAGGCAAGCTCAAGCTCAATGACCTGCCCGCGGGAAGGGTGGTGATTCGCCACGCCGTGCTCACGATGCAGGATTGGAACGCGGCGCTGCCGCAGTTGATTTTGCAGGACGTTGACATTGACGCGCGGCGCGACTCGGAGAACCTCACGCTCGAGTTCAGCGCCCTGCTGCCCGGAGTGCTGGGCGGAACCGTGACCTTCAACGGCAATGCGCGCGGCAGCGGCGATGTGCAGACTCTGGCCTGGGATGCGCTGGCACGGGTGCGCGATATCTCTTTTTCGGGCTGGCATCAGCTGCTGCCGAACATCTTGAGCAACTTGGATTCAGGCACCGGCGCGTTGGAGGTGGCTGCGACCGGCCATGGTGCGGTGCTGTCGCGCGCAGACGTGAATTTCGGGGCCATCAATATCGTCACGCAACTTCCCGCGGGCCCCGTCGCCAAATTCGACCAAATGAACGGCGCACTGACCCTGGTGCGCACGGGCGATCTTTGGAGCCTCACGGGCAAGCGGGTTCGCGTCGGGCGCCGCGACCCGGAGTCCGCCTTCCAGGTCAGTTGGCAGGAAGGCGAAGCAGGCCTGTTGAACGTGCACGCTCGCGCCGACTATCTGCGCGCGGAGACCCTGCTGCCGCTCACGGGCTTTTTGCCGCAGAAAGATCTTCGCGACCGGATTCGCGAGATTGCACCGAGCGGCGAGTGGACGGATACCTCGATCGCGTTCGAGCGCGGCAAGGTCGCCGAACCGTGGCGCATGCAGATTCAGGCAAAATTTCAGCACGCGGGCTACGCGTCGGTCGGCGGCTCGCCCGGAATGCGCGGTGTGGCAGGCTCGATTGCCGGCAATGAGAGCGGCGGACAGGTCATCATCGATTCGAGCGTTGCGGTGTTCCATTGGCCCACTCAGTTTCCGCAAGCGGTGGACTTGGAGCGCCTGAGGGCAAACGTGTATTGGAAGCGGACCGCGCAGGAGCTGCTCGTCGCCGCACCCGACTGGGAGGTCAGAACTCACGACGCCGATATTCGGGGGCAAATAGCCTGGCACCAACCGGCCGATGGTTCCTCGCCGCGGCTCACGCTGGTCAGCACCATCCAGAACGGCAATGTGGCCAATGCGCGCAACTACTTGCCGAGGGGGTTGATCTCGGCTCCCGGTCTTGCCTGGCTGAATCGGGCATTTCTGGCGGGCCGCATGGTGCGGGCCAATGTCTTGTTTCAAGGCCCCGTGCGTAGTTTTCCGTTTCGCGAGGGCGGCGGCATCTTTCTGGCGCGCTGTACCATCGAGGGAATGACGTTGGATTACAGCGAGGGCTGGCGGCCGGCTGAAAATCTCACCACCAACGCCGAATTTCGCAATGAGGGAATGAGCGCACATCTGTCGGGCGCGCACATTGGCGATCTCGTCCTCCAATCGGGGGATGCTCGCTTTGCCGATTTCAGCACCGGCGAGTTGAAAATCCACGTCGACGGACATGGCGATGCGGCGAGCGCGCTGAGCTTTTTGCGCTCAACGCCGCTCGACGCAATAGCGGAGCATGCGTTCTCGAACGTTGAGGCCACGGGGCCGCTGCAGACCGCGGTGGATCTGTTCCTGCCGTTCAAAGACTTTGTGCATCGCCAGGTGTTGATCCACGGGCGCCTGGACGACGCCAACATCAATAAAACCGGCTCGACCACCATGGCAACCGACGTGACGGGCGACTTCGATATCGATAACGGGCAGGTGGCGCGCGCCGATATTCACGGCCGACTGCTCGGCGGCGGTTTCCAAATGCAGGCGCGAACCCCACGCAACAAGCCTGTCACCCGTACGCAGCTCGAGTTTCGCGGCACCATGAGCGCCGATGCCCTGCGCACCGCGTTCTCGATGCCGGCAGCTCTGTCCATCACCGGTCAAACGGACTGGAGAGGCGTTCTGAAAATCACGCCTGAGCCGGCTCGCGAACGATCCCTGCGCCTCAGCAGCACGCTGGTGGGCTTCGAGATGAAGCTGCCGGCGCCTCTTGATAAAACCGCCGCAACGCCCCTGCCGAGCTGGCTTGAGATTCAGTGGCCGGCCTCGGGCGGACCGCAGGGGTCTTTCGCGCTCGGATCATTGGTCAGCAGCTCCTACGCGCTGGAATCCGATCAAAGCGGGATGCGCCTCGCCCATGCATCCATGAGCTTCGGCGCCGGCGACGCCGCGCCGAGCGCGTCGCAGATACTGAATGTGGGGGGAGCCGTGCAGCGCTTGGATTTGGGCGGCTGGCTGCGCTTGAGTACGCCCGACAAGGACGCCAAGCCGGACGCCAAGCCGCTGTCGTACTACATGCGTACGGCGCGGCTGAACGTGGCCGAATTGGATTATCTTGGCCTGGCGTTTCGCGATGTCTCGCTGGATCTGGCCGTTGCCGAACGCAACTGGCGCATCAATGTCGGCGGTCCCAATGTCATCGGTGAGATCACGATTCCGAGCGCCGCGGGTTCCACGGAACCTTGGAATCTGCTGTTCGACCGATTGCATGTCGATGTTGCGGGAAACGAGGATTCGAGCGGTGCTGACGCGGGCCCTGACGCCGGCGCCGGCCCCGGCGCAAGCCCGGGCGCGGGCGTCAGCGCGGCGGCGAATATCCCCGCAGACGCGGATCCGCGAGCGGTTCCGGCGGTCAACTTTCATGCCACGGAACTGATCTGGGGCGAACGCCAATTCGGCGATGTGACCGCAACGCTCGCCAAGCAAGACTTTGGCGTTGCCCTGAAATCTTTGAGCGCGGTGGGCCCCAGCTTTACGGTCAGCGCACAGGGCGAATGGCGCGCCAAAGATGCCGGCGTCAGCCGCATCAAGGGCACACTGGCGAGCACCGATGTGCAGAGCACGCTGAAGGATCTGGGCTACGCGGATGTGATTCAAGCGAAATCAGGCAAGATGGAATTCGACCTCACCTGGGACGGCGCACCGACGACCGCAGCGTTCGCGCAGGTGATCGGCCATGTGCAGCTGTCGCTGGAGAAGGGGCAGGTGACCGGCATAAAGCCCGGCGCGGGGCGCGTGCTGGGGCTGGTGAGCATCGCGGCGCTGCCTCGAAGGCTGGCATTGGATTTCAGCGACCTGACCGACAAAGGTATGGCGTTCGACACCGTCCACGGCGATTTCGATCTGCGCAACGGCAATGCCTACACCGAAAACGTGCTGCTGAAGGGGCCGGCTGCCGAAATCGGCCTTATTGGCCGGGTCGGCTTGAAAAACAAGGATTATGACCAAACTGCTGTGGTAACCGGCAGTGTGGGCAATTCGCTGTCTATCCCGGTCGCTAGCGCGCTGGTTGGCGGGCCGGTCGTGGGTGCGGCGGTGCTGTTGTTCACGCAGGTGTTCAAACAGCCGCTGAAAGGCTTGGCTCGAGGGTATTATCGTATTACCGGCAGCTGGGATAATCCGACTGTCGAACGCATCAAGAGCGCAGAGGCAGCAGCGGCGACTCCAGAGGCACCGAAATAGATGGGCAAAGTAGCCGCAATACAAATGACGTCGAGCCATGTGGTGGCCGAAAACCTGGCCTCGGCGGAAGCGTTTCTGCGCGAGGCCAAGGATGCCGGGGCGCTCATTGCCTGTCTGCCGGAGAATTTTTCGTTCATCGGACTCAAGGATGAGGACAAGCTGCAAGTCGCGGAGCCGGATGGCCATGGGCCGGTCCAGGCGTTCTTGAGCGAGACCGCGGCCAAACTCAACCTGTGGATCTTGGGCGGAACCATCGTGATCCGCACGAATGATGCGAGCCGCGTGGCGAATTCGTCGCTTTTGATCGACGCGGACGGCAAGAGGGTCGCGCGTTACGATAAGATTCACCTGTTCGATGTCACCATCCCGGGGCGCAACGAGCAGTATCGAGAATCCAACCACGTGCTCCCAGGCCGCGATCCGGTCATTGCGGACACACCTGTCGGCAAGCTTGGGCTCTCGGTGTGCTACGACATGCGATTTCCGGAACTTTATCGTGAGCTGGTACTGAAGGGCGCTGAATGGCTGGCGATGCCTGCGGCGTTCACCGTGCCGACCGGGCGGGCGCACTGGGAGACGCTGCTGCGGGCCCGAGCCATCGAGAATTTGTGCTACGTGGTGGCGCCGGCGCAGTCCGGCCTGCATACCAGCGGCCGTGAGACCTATGGGGATTCGCTGATCGTGGATTATTGGGGTCAGGTGTTGTCGCGCCTGGCAAAGGGTACCGGAGTGATCACAGCAGACATTGATCTTGCGAGCCAGGCGGAATCGCGCGCTCGTTTTCCGGCACTCGACAATCGCCAGCTGGGATTGGCAACTGCTGCCGCGGTATTGACATGAACGCACGCGCCGCCGAGTTGAGTTTGCCCACTTTTGCGGTGGCCGAGAAAATGATCTTGGCGCCTTCAGGCCTCGATGAACGCAGGCTTGGTCAAGTGCTGGACACGCTCATGAGCCGCGGGGTCGATTATGCGGACCTGTATTTTGAGCTGTCGCGCGAGGAATCCTGGTCGCTCGAGGATGGCATCGTCAAGGACGGCTCGCACAGCATCGAGCAAGGCGTCGGTGTGCGCGCCATCAGCGGCGAGAAAACCGGCTTCGCATACACCGACGAGGTGCTGCTGCCGGCGCTGCTCGAGGCTTCCGACGCGGCACGTGCGATTGCCCGAAGCGGCGGCAGGAATGCGGTCAAGACCTGGCAGCGTCCTCTGACGCACCGGCTCTACCTTCCCGTCGACCCGCTCGACGCCATCAAGGACGAGGACAAGGTGGCTTGGTTGATGCGCATCGATGCCGATACGCGCCGCCTCGATCCCCGAGTCAAACAAGTCATGGCCTCATTGGCGGCGGTGCATGAGATCGTGCTGATCGCTTCCAGCGACGGCACGCTGGCCGCGGACGTGCGTCCGCTGGTGCGGGTCAATGTATCCGTCATCGTCGAGCAGAATGGCCGGCGCGAACAGGGCTATAGCGGCGGAGGCGGCCGCTTCGGTCTCGATGAGCTGCTGCATGGCGATGCACCGTTCGAACATGGGCGCGAGGCAGTGCGCCAGGCGCTGGTCAATTTAGAGGCGGTGGCGGCGCCTGCGGGCTCCATGACGGTGGTGTTGGGGCCGGGCTGGCCCGGCATTTTGCTGCATGAAGCGATCGGCCATGGATTGGAGGGCGACTTCAATCGCAAGGGTACCTCTGCATTCTCGAATCGCATCGGACAGAAAGTCGGCGCCGACGACGTGACGGTGGTTGATGACGGCACGCTCAATCGGCGCCGCGGCTCATTGAATGTCGACGACGAAGGCACGCCGACGCAGTGCACGACGCTCATCGAAAACGGCATTCTGCGCGGCTACATCCAGGACAAGATGAACGCCAAGCTCATGGGCATGGCGCCGACCGGCAACGGCCGGCGCGAGTCGTTCGCGCACATGACGTTGCCACGCATGACCAACACCTACATGCGAGCCGGTTCGCGCGCGCCCGAAGAGATCATTGCGTCGGTGGAGAAGGGATTGTATGCCGTGAATTTCGGCGGCGGCCAGGTGGACATCACATCCGGCAAGTTCGTGTTCTCCGCGAGCGAAGCGTATATGATCGAGAACGGCAAGGTCGGCGCGCCCGTCAAAGGTGCGACACTGATCGGCAACGGGCCCGATGTCCTCACCAGAGTCAGCATGGTCGGCAACGATCTGAAGCTCGACGGCGGCGTCGGGACCTGCGGCAAGGAAGGACAATCGATCCCTGTCGGAGTCGGCCAACCCACTCTGCGCATCGATGCGCTCACGGTCGGTGGTACCGGCTGAGCCGCGGCGACGCGGAATACTCGAGACAGGCTCCGTTTCTGCACATTCTCACCGCGATTGCGGCTTCCACGAGCGCGCCTCGCGTGGAAAAATTCTTCGCGCGGCATCAGGGAGGAAAGCCCGAACTTTCGGATTGCAGGATGCTTCAACGCCGCAGCGCGGGCGGGGTGTTCAAGACCGAAGGACGCCTTGCCCGCGCTTTATCCATGAGCGGCTAGTACATTTTTGCGAGCCCGACATCGCTCAGCACGATTGCGCCACGAGCGGTGCGGTCGAAATCGAAGCGGATACTCTGCAGGTGAGTCAGAGCAAGATGCGGATTCGCGGCCGCGAAGTCCTTCAGGGGATATTGGTAGCGACGCAGGACAATCTCGGATGGCGGCGTGCCGTTGAGCGCATGAATCCGCAGGGTTTGGCCCATGATCTGAGGATAGAGCAAGGCGTCTTGCGACAGTCCGAGCCGGGCTTCGGTACCGTTCGTGTCAGTCAGAACGATGGTCCAATCGAGCGGTTCGCGGGCGCTCTTTGTTTTCCGGGTGCCGCTGCCCTTGGGATGAAATCCTTCCGGCAACGTGCTGATGCCTGCATCGGATGCGCTGAACACCAGGGAAGTATTTGCGTTGGCCAGGGACGCAGCGTCGCCCAACTCGATTCTGTAGCTGGCCGATCGCTCGGAGAAACGATCATCCCACCCCAGCACTGCGGCAAAGGCGCCAAGCGGGGAGGACTTCAAATTGACGAAGCTCTCACGCCATACGGAGAGATTCTCGCCGCTGATTTTCACGCCCGCAGCCGTGCCCGTCGTTGGGTCGATATCTTCAGAGTAGTTGGCCAACCATGTCGTGTCGCTGTCAGCGTAGTTGTTGACCAAATAAGCATGGGGCAACCAATCGGCGCCATTGCGTGCATCTTTGAACAGCGCTCGAAAAGCATCTTTGCCCTGCAGTGTCGCCTGCAAGAAGGCCGACAGATACACCTTGAGGATTTGCCTCTGATCCTCAGGTTCCATGATCGGACGCTCGTCCAGCAGGAATTTAGAGGGCAACCAGACATCGTACCGACCCCATCCGGTGCTGAATTGAGTATGGTTGGCGCCCTTCACATAGACGCTGGCTTTGAAGGCTTTGGTTGCGCCGGAGAAACTGGCTCGCGCGTATTGCGCCGAGCCGACGAAGGACGTGACATCGCCGTCCATGCTGCCCTCGATCACGAAGTAGTTGGTATCGCGCATGGGAGTGGGGCGGCCGCGCAGCAGGTACTGCCCGTCGGCGGGGGCGATTGCGCCGACGGCTCCCAGCTTGAAATGGTAGTTCAGCGCGACCGTGGCGTCGTCCGGATCCCGGTCGAGGTCATTCAAGGCATTGGCGATGGCGACCGCCTCACCGCCCCGCGAATGGCCGATCAACGCAATCCGGTTCATGTCGATTTTTCCGAACAGCGGAAATTTAGAGTCGTTATTCCAAGCTTGCCACTGCGTCAGATGTTCCAGCAGCAGCCAGCCGCGCAACTTGTTTTCCTTGCCGAATCTGAAGGTCATGGGGTTGAGGAAATCGGCGAGCGAGCCGTTCAAAAAATTCTCGTCAACCGACACGACGATGAATCCCTGGCTGGCCAACAGCTCTCCCAGGTAGGCGTAGCCGGTGTCGGAGGGAACCTCCATTTCATAGTTTCCATGGACCAGAAGCACCAGAGGGAATGGACCGGCATCGGCATCGGGTGACGCCGCCTGCGGCATCCATACGCGGCCCTGCAGTGGAAGAGCAGTGGCGTCAAATCCCCAATAGTGGGTGCGGAGCCAACCATCGGCGCCCACCCAAAGCCTGTCCAACTTCGAGCCGTCGACGGACTTGGTCAGATAGCGCGCCCCCGCCCCGAATTCCGGCCGACGCCGGTCCTTGCCGCTGCCATAGGTGAAGTATGCGGCTGCATAGGGTCCCCGCTTGCCAGGATCCGGCATTGGCAACGAGCGGCTGACAGGATGATAGTTGGCGAGCGCCGGATTGGGATCCGGAACCGGCTTCAGCAGAGCATAGGCTGAGACGCCGATGAGGATCGTGCCGATCGCGAGAAATGCGAATGGCTTTAGTCGTGCTCCGGTAGACGATTCGCGATTGAGCAGCGTGGCGGTCGCGCCTATCACCAGGATGAGGGCGATTAAGAGCACGCTGGAGCCAAATAGCGCGCCGCCCACACCCCAGGTCAGCACCAACAACAATAGCAGCGGCGGCAGCGCAAAAAACAGGCCGACGCGGAAGCTGCGCTTCACGGCCGAAGCGAATCCAATCACCAACAAAAGACCCAACGAGACGACAGCCATCGCTCCGAACAGGGCAACAAGGCCAACAAGTTTCCCAAAACTGAAGTGCGGAATTACGTTGATGAAAATGAACGACAGAAAGAGCACCACCCAAACCGCAAGCATGAGCCAGGTAGCGACTGACCAAGCCTCGGAGGTCGGGGTCAGGAATCTGCGCAACGATTGAGCGGCCAATTTAAGCCGGGACCACCGGGTTGGGTTGCTATTCATCGAATCCCCAATTCTTTTCTGCGCATCTTGGCATAATTTTCGTTGACCGCGCGTATCAAAAAATATGACATGATCGCGATCCGCGGACGCCCCGAGGCGTCGTCCCATGTATTTCATTTCACTCGGAGCCGATACGATGAATATCTACCGACCGGCAGTGCTGGTCCTTGTCCTGACCTGCGGATTCATGGCGGGCGCTGCGGCAGCCGGCGATGCAGGATCCCAGCTGGGGCTTCCGGCCAACGCCGCCGCCTCGATGCAGGGTATCGATGCGCATCGCATCGGCGAGCACGTGCGATTTCTCGCCAACGACCTGCTCGAGGGGCGCGGTACCGGCACCCGCGGCGGCGACATTGCCGCGAACTACATCGCCGCGCAATTTGCGTTGTACGGCTTGAAGCCCGCCGGCGACAACGGCAGCTATCTGCAAAAAGTTGAATTCGTCGGCGTGAAAACCTTGGCAGGCACGTCGGCTGCGCTGCAGCCCGCGCGCGGCGCGACGCTGGACTTGAAGCTTGCCGAGGACTACGTCGCGGGCAATCAAACGCAGACCGACAGCGTCGATATCGACGCGCCCATTGTGTTCGTGGGCTACGGCATCGAAGCACCCGAATACAATTGGAATGACTTCAAAGGGGTGGATGTCAAGGGCAAGGTGGTGCTCGTCATCGTCAACGAACCCCCGTCGAAGGATCCGAAATTCTTCAATGCCGAGGCGCTGACCTACTACGGCCGCTGGACCTACAAGTTCGAACAGGCTGCGCGCAAGGGAGCGGTCGGCGCGCTGATCATTCACCGCACCGATCTGGCGAGCTATGGATGGGAAGTGGTGCGCAATTCCTGGAGCGGGGAGCAGGTGTACTTGGGCAATGACAAGGATCCCAAACTCAAGGCCGCATCGTGGATTCAGCTCGAGATCGCGCGCAAATTATTCACGGCATCGAACCTCAATTTGGACGAGATGTTGACGGCCGCCGGCACCCGGCAATTTCAAGCGAGAGAATTGCCGGTCCGCTTCAAGGCGCACATCGAGAGCAAGGTGCGCAAGTTCGAGTCCTACAATGTGCTCGGGCTTTTGCCGGGCAAGGACAGCGGCGGGAGTCAGGCCGTGGCGTACTCGGCTCATTACGACCATCTCGGCATCGATCCGGCGATGAGCGGCGACAACATTTACAATGGCGCGGTCGACAATGGCACGGGCTGCGGCATTCTGTTGGAAATGGCGCATGCCTTCACCACATCCGCGGCGCGGCCGCCCTCGCCGGTGCTGTTCGCCGCGGTTACAGCGGAAGAAAAGGGAATGCTGGGATCCAATTATCTTGGCAAGCATTTGCCGATTCCCGCGGGCAAAATCGCGCTGGACTTGAACTACGATGCCATCTTACCCGTCGGCGTGCCGCAATCCGTCAACGTTACAGGCGCCGAGCGAACCTCGTTTTACCCCACCGTTGAAAAGACGGCTGCCGCCTTTGGATTTGAGATTCAGGCGGATGCCGAACCCGGTGCCGGCCACTACTACCGGTCCGATCACTTCAGCATGGCGCGGGCCGGTGTACCGGCGTTCTCCGTCAATACCGGCGTGAAATTTGCGGGTCATCCGCCGGAGTGGGGAAAGGCGCAGCACGAAGAATACACCGCGAAGCGCTACCATCGTCCCAGCGACGAATTTACGCCGGACATGGATTTCACCAGTGATGCAGCGGTCGCGAAATTCGGCTTCGCCCTGGGTTGGCAGGCGATGCTGGCGAAGGGCACGGTGAACTGGCTGCCGGGCGATGAGTTCGAGGCGGTGCGGCTGCACGGAGCCGCACACTAGCCATAACGCGCTGTCATAAGCCGGGAATCGATGATAGCGTCGCTTCCCGGCGACGAGGCCGCGCCTGAATTTCGGCGAGTCCGGCGGAGCGTGCACCAGGTCGCATTCCAGAGCAGGCACGAGCCGGTAGTCTGCGCTCGTTCCAACACGACGGAGTTTCCATGGCAGACAATTCAATGACGGGCACGTTTCAGATTCCGCAGGATCTGTTGTCCGAGGCCAAGCGCGCCGCGAAGCCGAAAAGCGAGCGATTGCACGTCGAGGGGTGGCGTAACTCCTGGTTGTCGCGCATTGCCGAGATGCTAGTCGGAAAGGACTAGGATCGGCGTAGGAAAAAGTTTACGGGCCCTCAAGGCCGCACGCCAAAAATGCGATTTTAAGTCAAATTGGCTGGTTGCCCCTGCGGCATGGGCATAGTATGGCGCTTGGGAGGGTTTACCCATGCGCTTGGCACGTCCTGTTTATGAGAGCTTGCCGCTCGTTTATATGCTGATCGGCGGAGTGGCGATCCTTCTGTTTTATATCAACCCGCTGGGATTTGCCGGCAAGACTGCCTTCCTCATCGGCGTGCTCGCCGAGACTGCGGCTCTGACGCTATTTTTACGGCGCCGGGACTTTCGCGAATTGAGCCGTGAGTACACCGGCGAGACCATCGATCTGCCTTCCAATCTAAACGGCTAGCCGGGCTTGGTATTTTCGGCGATGGCCGCCACGACGCCGGTGTCGACCGGATCCAATGAATGCCTCACGCGCGGCGACCGCTCGTCGATATACATGATTTCGTGCTGGCCCACTTGCACCACATCGCCGTCATTCAAGTTGTGCCGCCGCACCCGCTTGGATTGAACAAAAATGCCATTGGTGCTGTTGAGATCTTCGATGAGGCACGAGTCCGGCTGCGTCACGATCTGGCAGTGATGCCGGCTGATGAATTTGCTGTCGATCTGTAAATCATTGTCCTGCGTGCGGCCGATCACCAGGCGCCCGGGCTTCAATTCGCGCTCCACCAGTGTTTTGCCTTCGCTGGCGAGCAGAATCCGGCCGACCACATGGGTTGATTCACTGCTCGGCGCCGGCGCGTGCTCCATGACGGGAATCTTCATCCGGTTCGTGCCGGACCCGAATTCGACCCACTGCAGTTCGCGAATCGCGGCGTCGAGTTCCACCATCGTCACCGCATTGAGGTCCTTGCCGTAGGCTGCCATCAGACAGGTGTCGCAAAGCGTGTTGATCAGGCGCGGCACGCCACCCGTATACCTATAGATCGTGGCGTAGGTATCCTCCGCGAATATTCGCCGCCCCTGCGACCCAGCCACTTCGAGACGATGGTCGATATAGGCATTGGTCTCCGGTTTGCTGAGCGCAGTCAGATGAAATCGCAGGCGCACGCGCTGCGCGAGCTGGATCAGCTCCTGGGAGTTGAGTTTCTCGTTCAATTCCGGTTGGCCGGCAAGAATGATGCGCAGGGCCTTTTCCTTGGTGGTTTCCACGCCCGACAACATGCGTACTTCCTCGAGCACGCGATGGGTCAGGTTCTGCGCTTCATCGACGATCAGCAGAACCTTGCGCCCACTGCTGTGTTGTTCCATCAGAAACTGATTCAACGTCGCCAGAACCTCGGGTTTCTTCATGGCGAACGGTGAGAACCCGAACTGCACCAGCACGGTCTGCAAAAACGCCGTCGGCGACAATTGCGTTTGATTGATCTGCGCCACGACCACATCGCTTTGCAACTCGCGCAGAAATGTCTCGATCAACGTCGTCTTGCCGGCGCCGATTTCGCCGGTAATCACGACGAAACCGTCGGTAAACCAGATGGTCGATTCCATGTACGCTTTGGCGCGCGCATGCTGCTTGCTGAGGTACAAGAATTGCGGATCCGGGCTCAATCGGAACGGCAATTCGTGAAGATTGAATAGTTCTAGGTACATCTCGCGTCAGTCTAAGGGATTGATGGCCTGGCCCCAAATCGCGCCGTCTCAAACCCAGTCGATCAATTTTAATGCATCGGCCAGAGCCCGGTTGCGGTCCTTCGATTGGCGCTTGAGGATGGTGCAATGGCCCAATTTGCGCCCGGCACGCGGTTCCTTGCCGTAGTCGTGAAAGGCCAACCCCTCGATCGCCAGCAAGCGTTCGCGATCGGGCATTTTCCCGAGAAAATTGATCATCGCCGTGTGCCCCAGAGCGCGGCAGCTGCCGAGCGGCATATCGCATATCGCACGCAGATGATTCTCGAACTGGCTGGTGACGCAACCCTCGATGGTCCAGTGCCCCGAGTTGTGAACCCGGGGCGCCATTTCATTGGCGACCAGACGACCGTTCACCACGAAAAATTCAATGGTCAGCACCCCGACGTAGTTGAGATTGTTCATCACACGCTTGAGGTAAAGCCTCGCGCTACGTTCCAGCGCCGCGTTCGTAAAAGGTGCCGTGCCGTATCGCAGAATCCCGCCGCCGTGTGTGTTGGAGGACAAGGGATAGAACACGGTGTCGCCGGCGGCTGATCGTGCGCCTATCAGCGATACTTCACGGGAGAATGACTGGAACTTCTCGTAAATCAGTCCTGAATCGCCGATCGCATCCCACGCGCGGTCAATATGGGCCGCATCAAGCAGCACGAATTGTCCCTTGCCGTCGTAGCCGAAGCGGCGCGTTTTCAGAACGCCGGGAAGCCCGATTCTAACGGTCGCTGCAACCAAGTCCCGCTTGGCGTCAACGGCGGCATGCGCGGTCGTCGGGATCTTGAGCTTTGCAAACAAAGCCTTTTCCGCGAGACGATCCTGCGATACTTCCAGCGCCGCTCGAGGCGGTCGAACCTGCGTGACTTTCTCGAGCGGCTCGAGTGCGCTGCCGGAAATGTTTTCCCAGTCGAAAGTGACGACATCGCTGCGCGACGCCAACTCTGCGAGCCGCACAGGATCCTCAAGCTCGCCGACGAGGCTGGGCGCTACCTGCGCTCCGGGCGTGTCGGCGCTGCGATCGAGGAACAGGCAGCGTATCCCGAGAGGGTATCCGGCCAGCGCGAGCATGCGCCCCAATTGGCCCGCTCCCACGACACCGACGTGAATTGATTTCAAGAGATGCGAGGATCCGGCTTGGCGAGCACAGCCTTGGTTTGCTCTTCGCGAAAGGCCTCCAAAGCCGTGCGCACCTCGGCATGTTCACCGGCGAGCATGGCAGCTGCGAAAAGGGCGGCGTTCTTTGCGCCGGCGATGCCGATCGCGAAGGTGGCGACCGGCACGCCACTCGGCATTTGCGCAATCGACAGCAATGAGTCAATGCCGTTCAACGTTTTGGATTGAATCGGAACGCCCAGCACCGGCAGCGAGGTCTTCGCAGCGGTCATTCCCGGCAAATGCGCCGCGCCGCCGGCGCCGGCAATGATGGCCTTCAGGCCCCGTTCACGCGCCGACGTTGCGTAATCGAACAATAGGTCCGGCGTGCGGTGCGCTGAGATAACCTGAACCTCATGCGCCACCTTCAGGCGGGTCAACATGTCGGCCGCGGCCTGCATCGTTTCCCAGTCGGAAGACGACCCCATAATGACTCCGACCAAGGCTTTCATCGCGGCAAGTTTACCAATCTATTCGAGCAACTGGCGCAGAAACGCAAAGAGCTCGCGGGCGCCGACGGGCGAGCGCTGTTCCAAGCGCTCTTTTTCAGCCTTTTCGAGCAGTTTCACCAAGGTCGCCCGGTCGGCACCCGGATACTGTTCGATCAATTCGTCCAGGGCTACGGCGGGCTCGGACAACAACCGATCGCGCCATCGCTCGATTTGCTGAAATTGGCGAATTTCCACATCGTGGCGCTGTTTGCGCTCGGCCAGTTTCGCGAGGACGGGTTCCGGATCGATGGTGCGCATCAACTTGCCGATGTACTGGCGTTGCCGGATCTGCGCACCGTGAGACGGCAGTCGGCGCAGGTCGCGCAGCGCTACAAAGAGATTCTCGGGCAAATCCAGCGCCTTGATCTCCTGATCCGGAAGGGCGGATAGTTTGATGCCCAGTTCCTGCAGCGATGCCGCTTCGCGCTTGCGCGCGCTCTTGCTGAGCCGCTGCTCCTCGGATTCGCCGGAATCCTGGGTTTCATTCTCGATGTTCATATTCCCCATGCTATCACTCGGGCCGGTAGAATCATGTCGGATTCCCCGCGCCTTGTAGGGTAGGAGATGTCGATGGCCGTGACAATGAGCCCTGTTCGCCTGACTCAACCAGACCTTGAGTCGATTATTGAGCGTGCGCTGCAGGAAGCCCGCGCACGCGGCGCCTCCCAAGCCGAGGCCGCCGTCAGCCAGGATACGGGTCTATCCGTGGGGGTGCGGCTGGGCGAGGTCGAGACACTGGAGCACCAGCGGGACCGCAGCATGGGCATTACGGTGTACTTCGGGCAGCGCAAGGGCTCGGCCAGCACCGCGGATTTCTCAGCAGAGGCGGTGGGCGCGACCGTCGCCAAGGCGTGCAGCATTGCCCGATTTACGGCGGAAGACGCCAGTTCCGGCCTGGCGGACGCCGCTTTGATGGCACGCTCGCCCCAGGACTTGGACCTCTTCCATCCCTGGAATGTGACCGCGGACCGCGCCATCGAGATCGCCAAATCCTGCGAGGCGGCCGCGCTCGGATTCGACGCGCGCATCAACAATTCCGAGGGTGCATCGGTCGGCACCCATCAGGGGCTGCATGTCTACGGCAACACGCATGGTTTCGTCGGCGGCTATCCGACCACATCGCATACGCTCAGCTGTGTGGTCCTCGCCGGAACGGGCGAAGACATGCAGCGCGACTATTGGTACACCAGTTCGCGCGACTGGCAGGAACTGCAGGACCCGGAATCTGTAGGCCGGGAGAGCGCGCGGCGTACGATTGCGCGGCTCGGACCCCGTAAAATCAGCACCCGGCGCGCACCGGTGCTGTTTGTGCCGGAGTTGGCGCGCGGCCTCATCGGTCACTTCGTCGCGGCCATTCGCGGCAGCAGCCAATACCGGCAGGCGT
>Ga0210406_10004140_pt1 | contig 15682 bp, 6 predicted proteins | sample IncBWC30MmetaG_FD_155454 | JGI IMG/M metagenome (GOLD analysis project Ga0210406, IMG submission 155454) | Forest soil microbial communities from Barre Woods Harvard Forest LTER site, Petersham, Massachusetts, United States - Inc-BW-C-30-M | ecosystem: Environmental > Terrestrial > Soil >... | reverse complement strand
AGGAATGGCCGGGTGGCAGTGGATGTTTATTCTTGAAGGATTGCCTGCCGTCATCCTCGGAGTGATTGCCTGGATGTATCTGGTCGACAGCCCCGCGGATGCGCGTTGGTTGAATTCCGACCAGAAGTCCTGGCTCCAGCGAACCCTGCAACAAGAGCACATCGAGATCTCTCAGAGCTCCGGACGAGGTGGGATTCGAGTTTGGCCGATCCTCGTTCTCTCTCTGGTCTATTTCGGACTGAACACGGTGTCCTATGGTGTCAGTCTATGGTTGCCCACCTTGATCAAGAGCCTTTCGGGAATGAGCAATCTTGCGATCGGCATTTTGTCGGCTGTGCCTTACGTAACGGCTGCGGTGGCGATGATTGCGGTGGGCCTGCACTCAGACAAGTCGGGCGAGCGCCGTTGGCACGTGGCGGTGCCGGCCTTTGCAGGCGCACTCGCGTTGAGTCTCGCGACCCACACGAACTCGGTCAGCGTAACGACGGCATTGCTAAGCGTAGCGGTGCTGGGCGTTTTCTCGATGATGGGGCCCTTCTGGGCCATGCCGACGGCGTTGCTTTCTGCAACGGCGGCAGCCGTCGGCATCGCGGTGATTAACTCTCTGGGCAATCTTGGGGGTTTTTTTGGACCCTACATGATCGGAGCACTACGGCATGCAACTGGCAGCTTCAAAGCAGGATTGCTAGTGGCTGGTGGAGCACTAGCGATTAGCGGCCTTCTGGCACTGACGTTGAAGACGGAGAGCGGGCGGCAAGCCTGAGAATGCCGTCGGAGCGAAGTTTCGTGGCTTACTACTGCACGGTCTGCGAGTAGCGTGAGTTAAGGGTCTCTTCAAGAAAATCCAGAACCATTTCCGCCACTGTCAGGTAGCTGGCGTTTTGCGGCGACTGAGGAATGCGGCGCTCCTGCGCGATCAGCCCGCGCATGTGTGCGATGACTTCAGCCCGCTGTTCCGGATCAGGTTCGGACGCTACCATCCGGCAAAGATCTTGCGGTTTGAGGCAGTCTTGAAGAGCGGGCATAATAAATGTCCTCCAGTCGCAACACCGCTGATGGCCTATGAGGGAGGTGTTCGGGGGAAGAGCCAAGCCTGATTGCCGACCCGATGCAGCCATAAGGATTGTCAATGCTTAGGCCCTTCCGAGGTATCCCCCCGTTGCGGGAGATTGGGCCGATAACTGGGGTAGACGGAAGGCGGGATCGATGCCGTAACATTACTAAAGACACTCCTTTCCCCGATCGGCATCCTACTGAAAATTACCGTTTATCCAGCCACGGCGGTATTTGTCCTTGACCGCACAGTGGTTGTTGAAGGATATTTAGTTCAAGCAGACGTGGGGCTCTACTCGACATGGTGAGGGATCAACTGAAGCAGCCGGGAACACTTGCGAAGGTCTTGTTGTTGTTCTTCGCAGTTTTGTTTATTGCTGTACTGATTCATCCCGATGTTGATCTTCTCGACGTGCACGATGTCAAGATCACCGGTTCCCGCAGTCAATTCCGGTCCGTCGAGGGGCAACTTTTGCAGCAGGCCTCCTTCCTGTTTGCACGCCCGGAAGCCAGCAAGATGGTGGTTTTGGAACGGCTGGCCTTTGCCATCGAAACGATCTCTTCCTGCGACGTAGCCGCAATCAGCGTTCTCCGAATCTAGCTTCCCTCCAATCCCTTCAGGTCATTCGTCTCCCCAGCACCCTGAACCTTTACATTGGAAGGGAAGTTCCATGTCCAGAGAAATATCTGGCCTGCGACTGTTGCTACACAGTCCAGCCATTGATCGATCCTCAATACACGAGATGGGCCGGAATCGGCGTTACTTGCGACTGGGTTTGTTGCTGGTCACCGTCCTTGGCGGGATCTTTCTCACGAATGCCGTTCGGACCGCCACCGGTGGGGCCGTTGCCTATCTGCAGAGCCAATCCGGACTCGTGCAGAGCACGACGGTCGCTTTGATTGCGTCCGCGATCGCAATGGTGGCCCTGGGCTGCTATCGACGCCTGCTGGAACCAGGACGGCGCCCCGCATCATCATCGGCGAAAACACCTGTTCTGGCGATTGCGCCTCATCCCTCGGCTGACTTTTGGCGAGCACAGGAAGAGGAGCGCAAGCAGATTTCGCGTGAGCTTCACGACTCGGTCGGCCAGTTGCTGACCGCGAATGGCCTTCAACTCAGAGCCCTCAAGGCGAATCGCTTTTTGCCCGAAGGGATGCGAAGCGATCTCGAAGATGTCTGCCGGTTGAACGCTGAGGCTCTTCGACAAGTGCGCGACCTGGCTATGGGGCTGCGCCCGGCGTTGCTCGACGATGTCAGCCTGGTCGCTGCATTGGAATGGCAGGCCCGTCAGTTCTCCCGTCAGACAGGCATTTCGGCGTTGGTGGAGGCAAGCGGGGAAACCGCTGAGTTGTCGGAAGAGAATCGCGTTTGCATTTACCGTTGCGTGCAGGAGGCTCTCACGAACTGCGCAAAGCACGCGCGGGCGAAGAACGTGCGCATCGAGGTTTCGGTCTCGAGCACCGCTGCAAATCTGATCATAGAAGACGACGGAATCGGACTCGACGAAAAGTCCGGTTCGAAAGGGCTCGGGATTGTAGGCATGCGAGAGCGCTTGGCTGGAGTCCGCGGGAGCCTCTCCGTTGCTAGACGAAATCAAGGCGGCACCGCTCTGACGCTGCAGATTCCAGTGATCGGAGACGTCCTCGCATGAAACGGATCCGGGTGTTACTCGTCGATGATCACAGCGTAGTCCGTAAAGGGCTTCGTATGCAGTTGCAGCAGCAGGAACAATTCGAGGTCGTGGGGGAAGCTGCCGATGGACGGCAAGCGGTGCAGCTGGCCGAGACGGAGAATCCGGATGTCGTAGTGATGGATGTGGCGATGCCTGGACTGGGAGGGATTGAGGCGACCGCACAAATAGTAAAACGAAATCCGAAGACCGGCGTCGTCATATTCAGCATGCACGCCGACGACACCTATCTCTCTCGCGCCCTGGCTGCCGGAGCGAAAGGCTACCTGCTGAAAGACGGGGAAGACCTCGACTTGGCGCGAGCGGTAGAGGCCGCCGCCGAGGGGAAGCCATTCTTCAGTCCCACCATTGCTGGAATCCTGGTCGGGGACTACATGCGCCAGTTACAGCAGCGGGGTCTGCAGGACAGCTACGACCTGCTGACTGAGAGGGAGAAGGAGACACTTCAACTTCTGGCTGAAGGGAAGTCGAACAAAGAGGTTGCACGAATTCTCAATCTCAGCGTCTACACGGTGGAGACGCACCGGTCGAACATCATGGAGAAGCTCGACCTCCATACCACCGCCGACATCATTTTGTACGCTGTTCGGAAGAAGCTGATCACTGCTTAGCGGCTGTTGAAAGGCCTGAAACCAGCCTCGGACAGCATTTAACAACTTTTGCCAACGGTAGGTTCCAAGGGCATATTTAAAGGATTTTTTACAACTACCAAGATTTTTGACGTTACCTACTCCCTGGGGGGGATGTTCCTTCTGATTCGACTTGAGATACAAAGACAGCAGCAGAGGACGGCCTTGCCCGGCCAGTAGGCTGGCGCCCCCCGGTCGGCTTCTTCACACGTAACTCCCCTTGTTCAAGCACTAAAAGCTGTAAGTGTCCTTAACAGGCTTTGAGTGACAGGGCCGAGACTTTCTAAGTTCCCTCCCCCTTGACCACACCTGGTCACTCATAAGTTACGTCTCCGTGTGTTGTTCGTGGGGAACAGCTCGGCGACGTGGAGTGTTTCGCAAACCAGCACGCTAACGAAGAAATGGCCGAACCATTTCTCGCTCTTCCCCTTGCATGAAGCTAGGACTTGACCGCTTGCCCAAAGAACTCTGTGGAGGTCGCATGTTCTCAAGAAAGCCGTACCCAGTGTGGTTGACAATTGTTCTGGTCTGCCTTGCCGCCGTTGGCGCAAGCGGCCAGTCGTTTAAAGTTCAGTGTCCTGCCAGCACCATCACCCACCCCAATGCGGCCGCCAATGTTTCGGAAACTGCGTATGTGGGACCCACCTACAGCGGTCGAAATGGATATGGGGCGACCCCGGATCACATCAATGGCGCAATCAAGTGCCAGCAGATTTCGGGCGGCGACGGTTTCGCGACCATGGGCGACGGCTCGCAGACCTACATGTTCTCTTTCGGGCCCCTGTCTGGTTTAGCGGACATTGCGAGCGGCAAACCCGGCACGCAGTTCCCGGATAAATTCAATGTTCAGTACACGGGTACTCTGCAGCCCGGCGATCCGGCCACGTCGATTGATCTAGGCGACCCCTTTACGTTCAACGGCGCCGTAGGGCTGCTTCCCGACATCTCGCACATCGGCACGATTTACGACATTGCTGAGGGTACGGCGACGGTCACGGGACAACCCCAGAACCGTACGGTCGTGGTGACGATGAACGCAGTTCTCGGCGTACAGGTTGGCGACACGGTCAGAATTACTACCGGTGTCCCTGGATACGACGGACTTCACCAGGTTACGGCGATTAATGTGAGGAGTTCCACCCTTGCGGCGCAGCCGGTAATTCCAAGATCCTACGGCTTCGCTTACACAGCCTCGGTAGCTGGACTGGCCGAGATCCTGGAACCCGCCAACGCCACCGCATCCACGCTGCCGGGCCTGAATGGCCACGTGGATCCGCGCGCGATCATGGATGTCGGCGTAATGAACGGCAACATCCCGGCGCCCTTGATGGCGATTGATGAGGATGACGAGTTCTTCCTGACCTTGACGAACGTAGGTCAGGTCATGCGACCGGACCTGTTCGAGCAGCACACGGTGCACTTCCACGGTTATCCCAATGCCTCGGCGTTCTACGACGGCGTGCCGGACGCGTCGGTCGCCATCAACATCGGCGGCAGCTTCACGTACTACTATCTGGCGCCCGATGCGGGCACCTACTTCTGGCATTGCCACATCACTCCGCCCGAACACTTGCAGATGGGCATGGTGGGACAGATCTATGTCCGTCCTCGCCAGAACCGCGTGGCGGTAGGCGGCAGCCTGTACAACGCTCTTCTGGCACAGCAGAACGATCTGCGCACGGCTTGCAATTCCGCGGCTGACATCCTGTGCACCAATCCGCTGCCAGCTTCGAATGCAGTACCCCGAGCCGCCACCGGTAACTACGCCTACAACGACGGCGACGGTTCCACCTATTACGACGTCGAATATCCCCTGCAGATTCACGGCTTCGATCCCAACTTCCACTTTGTCGGAATGACCTTCAACCCTGAAGGCTTCACGGAAATGAAGGACAAGTATTTCCTGCTGAATGGACGCAGCTATCCCGACACGGTGAAGGCGGGCGCCATCGAGACGCAGACGACCGACGGTGCGAAGCATTTCTCGCAGCCACTGCCTGCGATTATCAATATTCCAGTCGGCGGCAAGGCCCTCCTGCGCATTTCCGATCTGGACGTCACCGAATATCAGACGCTGGCTTCGCTTGGAATTCCGATGAAGGTTATCGGATACAACGCCAAGCTGTTGCGCGATCAGTCCGGCAACAACATGTACTACAACACCAACTCCATCACCTTGGCGGGTGGTGAGTCGTTGGACGTGATCCTGGATGCCAGCAACGTACCGGCGGGCACCTACTACCTCTATACCCCCAATCTCGACCACCTTTCGAACGATGCCGAGAACTTTGGCGGTTTGATGACCGAAGTTCGCGTCTGCAGCGGCACTGTTTCCGGCGGCAGCACATTTGGCAACACCTGCAACTAGGAGAGCAGCCATGAATTCAATGACCAAGAAAACGGAAATCTCGATGACGCGACTGCTCCCCCTGGTGATGGCGGTGGCAATGCTCCTGACAGCGACAGCGCATGCCGCTGCTCCGGGAATATCCGGCGCCTCCTTCAGCCTGGTAGCGAGCCCAGCTTTCATTACCCAGCCAGACGGCATGATGGTGTACTCGTGGGGCTACGGTTGCAGCGGCAGCGCGCCCACGTTCCTGCCCTCTGCTATCCCGAACGCCTCTTGCGGCACGATGCAAATTCCGGGTCCGACGTTGATCGTCACGGAAGGCCAGACGTTCGACGTGACTCTGACTAACAACCTGCCAATCCCGGCCGGCAGCACTTCCATCCTGTTCCCTGGCTTGAGGTTCGCCAGCGCCCCGACCGGCGGTGTGACGGGACTGCTGACCCAGGAAGCGGCTCATGGTGGCTCTGTAACCTACCACCTCGTCGCTGACACTCCGGGAACGCGCTCCTACTACAGCGGAACGCAGGGTGACCTTCAAGTCGAGATGGGTCTTTACGGAGCCGTCGTGGTATTGCCGAATTCGACGAACGCTCCTAGTTGCCCCGCACATGTCAGAAGCGCCGGTGTGGTTGCGAGCGGTGCTTCGGCCGGTACCCTGATCCCGAACGGCGAGGACGACTTCCGCCTCTCTCCGACGGGAGCTGCCTACCATGTGGCCGGCAGCTGCTACGACCGGGAGTATCTCTTCCAGTTCTCCGAAATGGACCCCAGAATTCACCGCCAGGCAGAAGAACAGCTCGCGACCATTGCCAGCTGCGTGTCTTCGGCCACGGTTGTCTGTCCGACGGCGCTAAGCGTAGCAACCGAGCCTTACGTTCCCGCCTATTTCATGGTCAACGGACGTTCCATGCCTGACCTCATGGACTCCAATTACGCACCTGAATATCCACATCAGCCGTACAACGGCAATCCGCACATGCATCCGGGTGATCAGGTGCTGTTGCGCATTATCGGCCAGGGACGATGGCAGCACCCGTTCCACGAGCACGGTAACCACGTGCGCGTTCTGGCTCGCGACGGAAACCTCATCGTCAGCGCGACCAACCCGAACAGTCTTGCCGGGCCTGCGCTTTTCACCACAACGACCACACCTGGTCTGGCGATTGACGGGATTTTCTACTGGACTGGTAAGGGTTTGAACTGGGATGCGTACGGACACCATGATGCACTGGCGACCTGCACGCCCGATGCGAACGGGTACAACACCAGCGCCACCACCGCGATCAATTACTACGAGTGGTGCCAGGATCACAACAAGCCCATGCAAGCAACTCCAACCGGTGATGTTGGAGCCGGTGGGCCGGTAACCCTCCCCGATCCAAACATTTTCGCGAATGGCGCGTGGTTTGGCGGGAGCCCGTACCTCGGTCCTGATGCAACGGTTCGCGCAGTTGGCTTCACCGGCACCACCCCCCCATCCGGAACGGTCGCAAACTCCCCTACCGACGAGGCTGGTTTTGCCTTCATGTGGCACTCGCATAACGAACGCGAGATCACCACCAACAATATTTTCCCGGGCGGAATGATGATGATGATGCTGGTAGATTCCCGGGAATTTGTTATCGACGAGTCGAAATAACTGAGGAGAAGAGTGATGCGATCCAACTATCTCAAGGCAACTATGAAGACAGCGGTCCTGGCAGTAACGATTCTCCTCCTCGGAGTGAGTGTGGCACTCGCGCAGACGTCGGTGAACCTCACCGCCGCACCTCAACATGCGCTGCTGCCGGACGGTCAGTCAGTGCCCATGTGGGGCCTGGTGTGTTCCGGGGGCCCGTGTACGTCCTTACACTACGGCTCAGGCGCCTACGATCCGCAGTTGGGCGGTGATGCATGGCAGCCGCCATTGATCATCGTCCCCGCCGGCAACAGCCTGACGATCAACCTCACGAACCAGCTGCCGGGGGCGGTGCCCACGTCGCTGGTGATCGTAGGTCAGTTGGGCGGCGGGCTGGGTGATATTGCCGAGAGGAAGACTGACCCAAGTCCAAACCATCCTCCGCAATCACTCACCTGGCCGGTTGGCGCGAACGACGCGACGAATACGCCACCGAGTCAGGAGCCTCGTGTGCGGTCATTCTCCACCGAAGTCACGACGGGTGCCACCAAGGTTCTGACCTGGTCCTCCCTTCGCCCGGGTACGTACCTGATTGAATCCGGTACGCACCCATCCATTCAAGGTCCGATGGGACTGTATGGAATCGTGGTCGTAACGACGGCGCCTGCGGGAGCTACCGCTGGCACCGCGTATCCGGCACAGGCAGCCGCTGGTGGAATTCCCGCGATCGCGGCCGTGACCTATAACGCCGACCTGCCACTGCTTCTCAGTGAAATCGATCCGGTTCAGAACACGGCAGTCAACACAGCGGTCAATACGGCTGGATTCAGCGAGACGAAGGTGTGGTCCGGCCAGGCGCCGGACGGTTGCGGGTATCCCGGTCTCAATCCGGCGATTCCGACGAACCCCACCTTTAATACTTGCTATCCGCCTGCTGTTAACTATTCCCCGCTGTACTACCTCATTAATGGTGTCGGATTCAGCAGAGCCAGTTCTGGTGCGTCGGTGTTCTCCGCGGCGCCGAGCTCCGGTGTCGCCGGGAATGTGTTAGTCCGCATGGTGAACGCCGGCCTGCGCATGCACGTTCCTTCGATTGTGGGATCGTTGACAGGAGCTTCTGGTTCCGCAGGTTTCGGGCTCATGGCTGAAGACGGCAATCCTCTGCCTGGTCTGACTCGAGTGCAGAGCGAAGTGTTCATGGCCGCAGGCAAGACTTACGATGTGCTGATGAATGTGCCTGCTGCAGGTAGCACTGCCCTTCCCATCTTCGATCGCGCGTTGGGCCTCTCTGCCAATGCAACCGCGCGTGACGCCGGCATGCTGGCTTATCTCGGCGTCAATGGTTCCGGTGCGCCGGCAGCCGCCAGTTTCGGAGCCGCCGCCGCCAATCCGGACACGTACAACTCGTTGATTAGTGGCCAGACTCTCGTCATATCCGATCCCGCCAAGGGCGTGCTCGCCAACGACGTGAACGTTACTGGAGCAAAGGTAGCTGGAGCCGTTACAGGCGGCACCCTCACGCTGAACTCGAACGGCACGTTTTCCTTTGCGGCGACTGCTGGCACAGGGTCATTCACTTATTGCGGCAACGGCACCACAAGTGGCGCGGCTTGCACAACAGTGACTCTGGGCGCTGCGCCCATGGAAGCAAACACCGGGATTACGTGCAGCGGCCCCTTCACCTTCTCGTCGAATGTGGCTACCACTCTCAGCATCAAACCACCCGGAGTGCTTGCGTCCTGTAAGGATGCGGCCGGTTATCCGCTGACAGTTGGCGCGTCGTCGGGAGCTGGTGTCACAGTTGATGGGAACGGCGGGTTCACTGCGAAAGTCGCTTCTCACAGCGGCCCTGCCACTGCCACTTTCACCTTCCAGCCCAAGAACTCGCAGGGGACGCTCAGCGCCATCACGTACACAGCGACGGTCAACTTCCCGGCGCCGAGCGGCTTGGTCGTGAACTTGATTGACGGCAGCACGAAACAGCCCTTGGGTGATCCTGCGACTCTCGACTATCGCTGGATTATCGAGGAAGATCGTACCTTCTTCATCGATCCCAAGTGCCAAACCAACCCACTACCGACAGGTTGCCCGGGTGCGGGCGGCTCCGTGGTGCCGACGTTTGGTGTCAACTTCCACAGCAGCTACATGCCGGTCGTCGCACAAGGCTGCACAGGTCCAATTTCCTGCGAGTCGGGTCAAACGATGTTGGATCCGGCTACGGGCGCGCACGTTAACGCTGTGTGCGACGAGGGTAACGGTGTATGCCATCCCGGCGCAGCCAAGACACCTCTGTTCCCCGGCGATGTTGCCCTGGATCCCACGAAGCACTACTACATTTCAATTCTCCCTGGCGATGCAGTTGGCGTCGACGGTGCAGGCCAGGATACGCCCACCAGCCATCAGATGGGTGGTGGGCAGATCGGTCTGGCCCAGACAGCGGTGAACGTGATCGTCGAACCCCAGAACCAGCAGGCATCCAAGATGTCGGTGTTCGTCTTCCGCGACGACCACCCGCTGAACGGTGAGCACGATGCCGGCGGCGGTCTGGACGTTCTGTCGCCGAACGAGCCAGGCTTGGGTGGTTTCAACATCACCATCTTCGACGACGTGGGCGGTACGGGCGACGCTGCCGGACAGATGACGTATGACGAGTTCGGACAGCCACTGTCGAATGCGTTGGCTGGAACGGTAGATCCGGTGACGGGCGCTGATGCCTGCCCGGTCAGTGCAAATCCGAGAACAGGATTTGACGGGGCCACGAGCGACACCGGCATCACCTCCATGATCACCGTCTGCCCGAATTACGAAGCGGACGGCACAACGCTCTCTCCTCTCGCTGGCCAGGCAGTCGTAGTCAATATGCCGCCCGGACGCTACGGCATCGTAGCTACCCCTGGCGCGGACCGCATCTCCATGGGTGAGGAGTGGCTCCAGACCAACACCCTGGATGGCGGTAAGGCGCACGATGCGTTCCTGAAGATCGGCGAGCCGAGCTTCTTCCAGGAGTTCGGTCCGGCTGGCTACCACGTGGCGATTGGTTTTGCCAACCCGGCATTCATCAATGCCGTGGGACGCGACCTTTGCACTGGCACCGGAGCCCTGCAGTGTACCCACACCGTCTCCGGCAAGGTGACGGGTGTGCACATGAGCAGGCCTGCGGATGAAAGACTCTACGGCACAGGCACCCGCGATACATTCGGCTATTCCCAGTGCTACGCGAGTCTGGGAAGTGTCGACGGCGCAGACTTCACATTTGCAAAATGCGCCGACGACGGCACGTTCACCCTCCAGGGAGTTCCCACCGGTGACTGGAGACTCACCATCTTCGACCAGTGGAACGATCAGATCGTGGACGGCATTTCCACGCCAGTCACAGTGGGCGCCGGAAACAAGAATTTGGGAGAAATTGCCGTTCATGCCTGGAAGCAGAACCTCTACACCCGCACCTGCTTCGACGTGGGATCGGGGCCCGGAACCGCTGGGTACGCTGATGGTGTCTGTCAGGGCGACGAGCCAGGCCTTTCGCTGGTACCGACCAACATTCGCTTCCGTGACGGCAGTGTCTCCAATTTCAATAGCACCGACCTGGAAGGCAACGCCGGGTTCAACGAAGTCTTCCCGCTGTTCAACTGGTACATGCTCGAAACGGATTCAAACCGTTACAAGAACACCGGTACGCACGTTATCAACGATGCCGGTGGACCTACCGACGGCACCGCGAGCTGCGGTCAGCCTGGTTTCCCCGCCTGCGGCACCTCCACCAACTACCTGAACATGGCCAGAACGCACGAAGACAACCCGCTACCCACAACGTTACAGTTCCCGGGTTCGCGGTATTGCGGCAATGCGGATTGTGCTGTTGGCGACTCAGCCGGCGGTTCCACCGGTCGAGTCGATCCACCTTGGGTCACCAGCTACGGCTGGCAGGGCTTTGCCGGACAGAACCAGTTCGTGGAATTCGGCAAGATCCCGTTTGCCGAGAATGAGAACGGTGGCATCCGCGGTCACGTTGTGTATGCCTCGACGCGTCCCTTTGACGATCCATCGCTGCTCCTGCAGTTGTCTTGGGAGCCTATGGTTCCCCATGTCACCATCAACCTCTACCAGAAGGGAACGGCTCCGGATGGCAGCTCTTCCCTCAAGTTAGTGGACACCACAACGACCAGCAGCTGGGACGATTGGGCGCAAGGCTTCTGGCCTGGCACCAACAAACCGTACATGAGTTGCCCCGGCCAGGATCCACTCGGCACGTTCATGTTCACGCTTAAGGATCAGCCGAACTACCTGAATCCCGGCACCACGATCCCGAACAACTCGCAGTTCAAGTGCTATGACGGCATGCAGAACTGGGTACAGTTGCAGCCGGCGCCGTACGACGGCATGTACCAGTTCCCGAGCATTGCCGGCAGAAACACGACCACCGGTGTGCCAGTAGGCGGTACCGGATCGGTTGCCGGCACGAATTGCTCGATCTGCGTGGCGAACCCAACTGACGGCACTCCGATGCTGCCGGCCGGACGCTACGTAGTCGAAATGATCGTGCCCCCGGGCTACGAACTGGTGAAAGAAGAAGACAAGAACATCCTGCTCGGCGACGCTTACGAAGGACCCGTCACCACGCAATTCGCCGGCTTCGGCAATATCTTCATCATGCCGGACCAGGCGTCGCTGGCTGCTTACAACCCAAATAATCCCCTCATTCCGAGCACCGATGAGGGCGTTACCCCACGCCATGAAGGCGACACTGGAAGCGTCGAAACCTTCTGGCCATGCGTGGGCGCCTCTCGAATCGTTCCCGACTTCATGAGCTTGTTCCCCGGTTCGGGACAGAACGCACCCTTCGCCGGAGCCAAGCGCAACCTCTGCGATCGTAAAGAGGTGATCCTCGAGGATCAGATGTCGGTGCTGGCGAAGTTCTACGTCTTCACCTCCACCCACGTTGCTGGTCACTTCACCGGCATCATCACCGACGACTTCACGTCGGAATTCGATCCGTTCTCGCCGCACTTCGGTGAGAAATTCTCGCCCGCGAACTTGCCGGTCGGAGTCAAGGACTTCGCTGGAAACGAAGTTGCGCGCGTGTACTCCGATTGGTGGGGTATTTACAACGGTCTGAACTACGCGACCTTCTCTGTGAACCCGCCCGACCCGAGCGGATACATTCCGACCATGATGGTCATGTGCATGAACGATCGCGGCACCGCAACCGCCTACGATCCGTTCTACCAGGAAGCCTACAGCCAGTTCTGCTACGAACTGCCGTTCATGCCGGGCCAGACCGGGTACTTCGACACACCGGTTATCCCGACGACCGCATTCGCGGAAGGCTACAACCATCCCGACTGCGCTTATCCCGATGCCACTCCGGCCATTAGTGAAGTCGATGGCGACGGAGTTGGACCGTGGATCAGCGCTGCCGGCTCCGCTCACCCCATCACGATTCACGCTCTGGGTGATCAGACCGTCAATAACTACGGATTCTCCGGGCCTGTGGTATCGACGGCTCCGTACAATCAAAAAACTGTCGTCCGCCACTATGGCTTCGGATCGCAAGGCCCTGGAAGTTCTGTCACCATCGGAGGAGTAGCGGCGATTGTTGTCAGCTGGAGTGACGACACGATCGTTGTTACCGTGCCTGCGACCGGTAACGGCCAGGTGCCTACGTGCTCCATGCAACAGCAAGCGCAATTCGGTGGAAGCACGGCACGATGCGGTCAAGTGGTGGTGAAGGCGGACAATGGCAAGCAGTCGATTGATACCATCACGGTTACGGTTGGCGGCAAGATTCCAACTCACGTCGGGGCCACGGAAAGCATCCAGGCTGCGATCGACAACGCCTCACCGGGCGATCTGATCATCATTGATCCGACCTGCAAGGCGACGGCTAACGGTGCTGCTGGCGCGTGTTCTTCGACATCGTTGAAGTCCTCCGCGACCCACAGTGAACTGTTGATCATGTGGAAGCCAGTCCGGCTGCAAGGTGTCGGAGCTGCCTCCACCATCATCAATGCCGACGCGCATCCGTCCGGCAAGCTCGCCCCCTGGCGTAAGCAGGTGGTCTGCCTGTTCGGATTAGGTGAGGATGGCCGGCCCGAGTCGTGGCTTCCGTCCTGCGGCGCTGGCTGGAACTTCTACCGAGCCAACGCTTCCAATCCTCAAGTGGATCGCTTGCCCTTTGAATCGACAGTGGGCTGGGATGCCACTTTGAACGGCAACCTAGCAGAACAGCTGCAAGAGCCTTCCCTGATGGGAGCCTATGAAGGGGCGGCCATCACGATTCTGGCGAAAGGGGTGCGATTCCCCGCGGGCGCCGCTCCGGACGCAGAAGCAGGCTTTCCGGACGGCACTGCGCTCCTGACAAGCCAGCCCAATAACAATAATTGCGGAAGCGGAACCAATCCAAACGGTAACAACCGCAACCGGTTCCCGAGCAGCTTCCAGTGCAACCCGTCGCGCATTGATGGGTTGACAATCGCAAACAGCTCCCAGGGCGGCGGGGGCATCTTCGCCCACGCCTGGGCGCACAACCTGGAAATCTCCAATAACCGCATCACCAACAACCAGGGAACTCTGGCGGGCGGTATCGCCATCGGGCAGGGCGAACACCCGGATGCTTATCTGGCGGGTGCAACAAACAACGCTCCTGGCTCATGCCAGAACAGCAACGTCACCAATACGCAACTGCCTTACTGCTTCGACGTGAACGTCAACATTCACAACAATGCCGTCACGACGAACTCCTCCGAGGGCGACGAGCTGTTCACGGCAAGTCCTTCGGGCGCGGGCGGCGTGGCCTTCTGCACGGGTGCCGACAGCTACAAATTCAACAACAACTGGGTTTGCGGCAACCTCACCACCGGTGATGGCGCTGGCGTGTCGCAGCTTGGATTCGTATGGGATGGCAGCATCCAGCACAACGCCATTCTGTTCAATCAAAGCACCAACCCGACGACCCCGACCAACGGCGGCGGCCTCCTGATCATGAGCGCTCCGGATACCGATCCGACATGCCCGGGAGAACCTGATGTCGATTGCAACCTGCTCAATGGCTCGGTGAGCGATGGTATCGGCCGCGGTCTGTCCATCAATGCCAACCTGATCATGGGTAATGCGGCGGAAGCTGGCGCCGGTGGCGGCCTGCGCTTGCAGGGTGTGAACGGTATTGATGTCTCCACGTTCCCGACCCGGCCCGATCGCTGGTACTCGGTGAACGTTACCAACAACATCATCGCCAACAACGTTTCAGGCTGGGACGGCGCCGGAGTGTCCTTACAGGATTCGCTGGTCGTGAACCTGGTCAACAACACCATCGTCGACAACGATTCGACAGCCGCTTCGGGAGTCTTGTTCGATTCCTTCTTTGCGGACCAGACTAGCGCCCCAACACCCTGCCCGCAGGGCACCCGTTGCGTGCCAGTCACCAGACCTCAACCCGCAGGTGTCTCCAGCGCGAAGCACAGTGCTGAGTTCGTGGCGTCTCTGCCTGGAACCATCACTTGCCCGGCTGGACACACTGGAACGGCGGACAACAGCAATCACAACAATAGCGCTTGCAGGACGGTCTCGTTCCCGATCCTGTACAACGATGTGATCTGGCATAACCGTGCCTTTAGCATCTCGGTGGCGACGCCGACTCAGGGCACTCAACAGTCCACCATCACGGTGGTACCAACGTTGAACCAGGCCTCAACCGGTCAGTGCGTGAGCTCCAGCAATTACTGGGATATCGGCTTCCGTGGCGACACGGCGGTGAACAATCACAGCTCGGGATTCACCTACGTGCCGCAAGCGTCATTCCTAACAGATACGACGGGCTATGCGGGCGGCGGCGCCGGGTTCCGGCAAAATGCAGCCAATCCGAGTCTGGTTCTGCCGTACTGCAACGGTTCGCGAGTGCCTCCGGAGCTTGGATCGGCGGGGTATATCACCCTTCCCGGTACGAACGAATCGAACGTGCCGATACCGGTCTTCAATCTGACGGCAGGTGCGACGGTGGACGAGGGCAACAACTGGGTCAACATCAACTGGGGCCCATTGTCCTTGACGCACCCGGTCACGGGCGCTGTCCTGGGTAACTACGCTCTGGCAGGCGGGGCGGCCGTCGGCTACGTCACGCCCAGCAACTCAAGCGTGACTTACAACCTGGCACCCTCGGACGACTACTTCGGCAATCCGAGGAAGAACAACAACGCGGTCGATGTGGGCGCTGTGGAGTTCACGGCACCGACTGGGCCCGCGGTAGCCAGCATCACCGGCGGACCGCTGACCTTCAGCAACGTCACCATCGGCACCACCAGTGCTGCCCAGACTCTGACTCTGAGCAACACGGGCGGATCCAACC
>Ga0210406_10004139_pt1 | contig 15682 bp, 14 predicted proteins | sample IncBWC30MmetaG_FD_155454 | JGI IMG/M metagenome (GOLD analysis project Ga0210406, IMG submission 155454) | Forest soil microbial communities from Barre Woods Harvard Forest LTER site, Petersham, Massachusetts, United States - Inc-BW-C-30-M | ecosystem: Environmental > Terrestrial > Soil >... | reverse complement strand
AACTCGGCCACCGCGATCAAGACGAAATGCTGAAGGACGCCGACACCGACTTCCCTGAGCCCGATGCCGAGGCCGAGCATAGCGGCAGGTAGCCGGTTGCCCGCGCTCTGATGGCCCCCGCCCAGAGCTACATCAGCCGCTGCATCACTTCGTCGAGCACCGCCTTGCCCGGCCGTACGCGTTCGTCCGGCAAGGTCCCGAGCGGTTCTTCCACCAGATTCAACATCTCTGTAAAGCTAGGCTTTTTCGTATCCACGTAGAAGATGCCGGTCAGGACTTCATCTTTTGCGTGTGCCGTCATGAGTGCTGAAATCGCAGCGATCCGGTTGGTTGGATCGAAATCCTCATGCAGTTTGCGCAGGCGCAGATGGCTGCCGTCGTGCATCTCCACGTTGATCGTGGTGCCGGGATCGTACTCGACGTCAATCTCCTGGAAATGGGGCACAAAGCCCACCTCGGAGATGGCCTCCTCGTGCTCCTGCATGTACTTGTAGCTTCTGGTTGAGCCCTCGTGATCATTGAAGGTGACGCACGGCGAGATCACATCGAGCACCACGGTACCGTTATGCGCGATGGCGGCCTTCAGCATCGCGAGCAATTGCTTCTTGTCGCCCGAGAATGACCGTCCCACGAAAGTCGCACCGAGTTGAATAGCCAGCGAACAGGTATCAATCGGCGGCAGATCGTTAATCACGCCTGTCTTCAGTTTGGAGCCAATGTCAGCAGTCGCGGAAAACTGGCCCTTCGTGAGCCCATACACACCGTTATCCTCGATGATGTACATGATTGGGACGTTGCGCCGCATCAGGTGCACGAACTGTCCGATGCCGATGGAGGCGGTATCGCCGTCGCCGCTGACGCCCAGTGCCTTCATAGTGCGATTGGCCAACTGCGCGCCCGTCGCCACGGATGGCATGCGCCCGTGCACGCTATTAAACGAGTGCGAACGGCTCATGAAATAGGCCGGACTCTTGGACGAACAGCCGATGCCGGAGAGCTTCATCAGGCGTTCCGGCTTGATGCCCATCTCGTAAAAGGCGTCGATGATGCGCTCAGAGATTGCATTGTGGCCGCAGCCGGCGCAGAGCGTTGTCTTTCCGCCGCGGTAGTCCAGGACCTGAAGACCAATCCGGTTGGTCTTGGCTGCGGGCTTGGGTGCTTCCACAGGAGCAGAGGTAGCGGGCGTCGTTGCCATTTAAATTCCTTCCTGCGTGACGAGATCATCGGTTACCGAGCGCGCGTCGATAGGCAGCCCGTTGAAGTGCCTGATACTACGCAGCTTCACAATATCTTCCGCCTGCAGATCCAGCTTGAGCAGGCTTAACATCTGGGCATCGCGATTCTGCTCGATCACATAAACGCGATCGTGCGAAGCAACAAACTCATGTACTTCGCGCGAGAACGGATAGGCCCGCAGCCGCAGGTAATCCGTGTCGAGATCGTATTCCTTGTTCAACTGATCGCGGCTCTCGCGCGTCGCAAAATCGGAGCTGCCGAAGGCAATCAAACCAACCTTGGACTTGCCAGTCTGCACGACTTCAGGCCGCGGGACAAGTGTGCGCGCAGTCTCAAACTTTTTAGACAGCCGCTCCATATTGTTGAAGTAGTCGTCCGGTCTTTCGGTGTACTGCGCCCTCTCATTATGGCCTGAGCCGCGCGTAAAGTAGGCTGCCAGAGGATGATCGGTGCCCGGGAGCGTGCGATATCCCACACCATCGTTGTCGACATCCTTATAGCGAGCGAATCCCCCAAGCCTTGTCAGGTCTTCTGCACTCAATATTTTGCCGCGATTCAGTGGCTTGTCGGGATAAGCAAATGGCTCAGACATCCAATTATTCATGCCAAGGTCGAGATCAGACATGACAAAAACCGGCGTCTGCAACTGCTCGGCCAGGTCGAAGGCAGCCTGCGCCATCTCATAACATTCCTGGACGCTGCCCGGAATCAGCATGACGTGTTTTGTGTCCCCGTGCGACAGAAATGCGACGGAAAGCAAATCGCCCTGCTGATTGCGAGTTGGCATGCCCGTCGATGGGCCCGTGCGCTGCACGTCGAAGATCACGCCCGGCAACTCGGCGTAGTAGCCGAGACCGGCGAATTCGGCCATGAGCGAAATCCCGGGACCTGAAGTCGCTGTCATCGCGCGCGCACCGGCCCAGCCCGCTCCCAGTACTGCTCCTATTGCTGCCAGTTCGTCTTCTGCCTGCACGACAGCAAAGGTTGCCTTGCCGTCCTCTTCCACGCGGTAGCGCTTCGCGTAATCGATGAAGTTCTCTACCAGCGACGAAGATGGCGTGATCGGATACCACATTGCCACCGTGCAGCCCGCAAAGATGCAGCCGAGAGCCGCAGCGGCATTTCCATCGATAATGATCTTGCCTGCGGTCGCGTTCATTGCTTCCAGCACAAACGGATCGTGCTTGGTAAAGTTCGTTGAGGCGAACTCGTAGCCCGCCTGCACCGCCGCCCAGTTCAAATCAGCTGCCTTAACCTTTTTGGCGAATTGCTTGCGTAGAGCGGCTTCAACAGCTCCTATATCCATTCTCAGAAGCTGCGCGGCAACGCCGACGTAGATCATGTTCTTGACCAGCTTGCGCAGCTTCGCCTCGGGGCAAACCGCCGCTGTCAGTTTGTCGAACGGCACCGGGTAGCAGGCGACATCGTCGCGGAACTGCCGCAGGTCGGCGGATTCCTCATAGATTGCCGCAGCACCGACTGGGAGCGAAAGCATGTCTTCCTTGGAAGTTTCCGGATTCATTGCAATCAGGATGTCGATCTCCTTCTTGCGGGCCACATAACCGTCCTTGCTGGCGCGAATGGTGTACCAGGTCGGCAGGCCGGCAATGTTGGAAGGAAACAGGTTTTTGCCGCTGACCGGAATACCCATCCGGAAGATCGATTTCAACAGGACTGAGTTGGCTGATTGCGATCCCGACCCGTTCACGGTCGCGATCTGAATGCTGAAATCGTTGACGATGGCCCCTTGCGGAGACTGCTGCTGCGTGTCCGGCTTGCTCAACGTGCCGCCTTCGGCACCGGCTGCCAGCGCGACGTTTTCTGTCGCCATGAGTTGTTCTCCCCCTCGGTGAAACTTGGAGTTTCACGAACAAAACACAATACCATATCCAGTCTAGTCCAAAGGCACTCACCACTTACCGTTGTCATCCAGTCGACGAAGCCCCGAACCCAGATAGCAACGATGAACCCGATTCATCAAACTTTGACGTGCCTCGAATCGCTTGGTAATGTGGTCTCGTCGCGGATGGAAGGAATAAATGAGTGCATTCCTCCCTCAAATTGTTGGTTTCGCTAAAAAAATCTGCTCGCACAGGTATTTATGAACCAACCGGTAACCGACTCCTACCTGCCCATCGTCGTTCTGGCGATTGCGGCAGCTGGCTTTGCCATAGCCCCATTGGTCCTGGCTCGGCTTTGGGCAAAGAAATTCTCTCCGCGCAAACCCGGGCCGTACAAAACCTCAACGTATGAGTGCGGGCTGGAGTCGAAGGACGAGGCCTTGATTCAGTTCAGGCCGGAATATTACCTGTACGCGATCATCTTTCTGATCTTCGATGTAGAAGTAATCTTCCTACTGCCATTCGCCGTGGCATTCTCGGGTCTAACAATAGGGCCGGCCATCGCCATGTTGGTCTTTTTGCTTTTGTTAGCGGAAGGACTGGTGTGGGCATGGCAGAAAGGCGTGTTGACCTGGGTATGACGGTTAGCCGGAATGAGACACAGTCGAGCGCTTCAAACGTCCAACAAGGAAAGCAGAAGGGTTCCCAATGGACCAGAAGCTGAAGATCGAACTAAGCCAGCAAGGCATCGTTACAACGACCCTCGAAGAACTCTACAACTGGGGCCGGAAGAATTCCCTGTGGCCAATGACCTTCGGCCTGGCTTGCTGCGCCATTGAAATGATCGCGACGACGATGGCACGATACGATCTGGCGCGGTTCGGCGCTGAGGTATTCAGGCCTTCGCCGAGGCAGGCGGACCTGATGATTGTATCCGGCACCGTAACAAAGAAGATGGCTCCCCAGGTCGTGCGTCTCTATAACCAGATGGCTGAGCCAAAGTACGTCATTGCGATGGGCGCATGCGCGATCTCGGGTGGTCCGTTCAAACAGGGTTATAACGTGTTGAAGGGTATTGACCGCTATATTCCCGTGGACGTGCATATTCCAGGCTGCCCCCCTCGTCCCGAAGCGCTCATTGACGCATTCATGACGTTACAAAGGAAGATTGACGAGCAAGCGTTGACGGGGCCCAGCAAGCCGAGGCATCTGGATCCCGATGCACCCAGCGAGTTCGTTGTGCCGCGATTCGGCGCGCACGATCTGGATCCGCCAAGCAACCCCGATGTGTGGCACATTCTCAACAACGTTGATTCATGCGCGAGGGGTGAGGACGATGCTGAAGAAGATTAAAGCGCACATCGAAGCCGCCGTTCCGGGCTGCCGCCTGGAGATTATTCCCAACGGCAGCCCCTCAGGCCAGCATTCGCTGCTGATTGAGCCGTCACGCGCAGTCGAGGCGGCGAGGTTTCTGAGAGATAGCCCGGAATTCCGCCTGGACTACTGTTCCAATGTCACTGGTGTGGATTGGCTGGGCACGGAGATCTCTGAAAAGGTGAAGATCAAAACGCTTGCAGATGGCGTGGAACAAGAGGTCGAAGACGTTAGGAAACGCCAATCTCCGGGACATCTTGAAGCCGTGTATCACCTGTATTCGATGGAGGAAAAGCATGGGCCAGTCATACTCAGACTGCGCACGGAAAACCGGACCGACAAAGTTCACCTGCCATCGCTGACGCCGGTGTGGCGCAGTGCAGAGTTTCAGGAGCGAGAGATCTTCGACCTCTACGGAATCATCTTCGACGGCCATCCCGATCTGCGCCGAATACTGATGTGGGACGAATTTGAAGATCATCCGATGCGCAAAGACTACGTCGAGCCTGATGACTACGAGTACGAACCGACAGCGCATGACGACGTGCTGGTAAAAGCGAAGCAGCATAACGCATGAGAACTGAGGCCACAACGCCGGTAGAAGAAGAAATGTCCCCGGATTTCACTGACGGCGGCAGCGAAGGCCAACTGCTCGAAATTGCACTGGGACCGCACCATCCGTCCACGCACGGCGTATTCCGCATGGACGTAGTGCTGGATGGCGAGCGCGTCGTGAAACTCAAGCCGGTATTCGGCTATCTGCATCGCAATCACGAAAAGATCGCCGAAACGGCGAGCTATCTCTCATCGATGCCGTACACTGATCGGCTCGACTACATGTGCTCGCTCACGAACAACTGGGCCTACGCGCTTGCCGTCGAAAAGCTTGCCGGCCTGAAGGTGCCCGAACGGGCCGAATACATCCGCATCATCACCGCGGAGTTGACCCGCCTGCAAAATCACGCCTCAACTATCGGATTTCTGACGCAGGAGATGGGCGCCAGTGGCACGCCGCTAATGTATGCCTTTCGCGAGCGGGAAAAGATTCTTGACCTCTTCGAGTCGCTCACCGGTTCACGAATGATGTGCAACTACATGCGCTTTGGCGGCTGCCGTGTGGAGTTGCCGTCCGGTTGGCTGGAACAGGCAAAGAAGGTTGTTGATGCGTTTCCGCGCTTCCTCGACGAATACGAGCGGCTGTTAACTGGGAACGAAATCTTCATGGCGCGCGCGCAAGGTGTCGGCGTATTGAAAAGAGAACTCGCAGTCAACGCCGGCGTCACCGGACCCATGCTGCGCGCTTCGGGCGTAAACTACGACATTCGCAAAGTGGACAAATACGGTATCTACGACCGGTTCGACTTTAGGATTCCACTCGGCGAACATGGCGACGTCTACGATCGCTACATGATTCGCATGCTCGAGATGCGCGAGTCCCTGAAGATTTTGAATCAGGCGCTGCGCGACATACCACCCGGTCCAATTATGGATGCTAAGGCCAGGATTCGAGGATTTCGCCCTCCAGTCGGGGAGGCATACGGACGGATCGAATCGCCGAAGGGCGAGCTGGGTTTTTACCTGATCAGCGACGGGTCTCCCAATCCATATCGCTACCGTGTGCGTCCGCCAAGTTTGATCAACCTGACAGTACTCGAAGAGATGTGCCGTGGTTACAATGTGGCGGACGCGATTGTGATCTTTGGCACGGTGGATATTGTGTTGGGCGAGGTGGACCGGTAAAGACTCGGTTGTAGTAAGGTGAGTCGGATTTGGTTGCGGAGGTTTTGGGCATGCTTGGTGAAGGCATCGTGAAAGGTCTAGCGGAGACGGCCAGGAACTTCTTTGGCAGCTACGTCAGCAAGGACCGGTTGACCACCGTACAGTTTCCGGAAGAACGCCTGCCCCAGGCCGAGGCGGCACGCAACTTTCCGTTCCTCGTCTACGACGGGAACGACTGGCAGGAGGGTTTGCGCTGTGTCGCCTGCCAGATTTGCGAAAAAGAATGCCCGCCCAAATGTATCTTCATCGAAAAGAGCAAGGACAAGAAACCGGACTACCTCGGTAAACCACAGTTTTATCCGGCGGTATTCAACATCGACGTCTCTGTCTGCATGAGCTGCCAAATCTGCGTTGAAGTCTGCCCGTTCGACGCAATCGAAATGGATACTGCATTCGAATTGAGTACGGATAACCGCTTTGGCGGCCTGCTGTGGCGCAAAGCGCAACTAGCCAAGTCAAACGAATACTTTCACCAAATCCATCCCCTAGGCTCGGTTGAGGTGGATGAGCGGCTAACGGCAGCGAAGGTCAAAGCAGAGGCAAAGACAAAGGCCGCCACGGATGCGAAACCTTCCCCATCAGCGCTTTCTCAAACTAACTCCGGACCCGACAACTCAAAATGAATCTACCCCTGGTCCCTGAACTTAAGACAGATACCCTGCTGTGGGCGATCTATACCCATCATGTCTGGCAGAACTGCAATAAATTTCTGTTATCGGTGAGCGGCAATGACTGAAACGGCAGATCAGATTTTTGTCATATTGAAACATTGGCTCGTTGCTCATTTGCCGATTGGGATACAGCCAGTCTTCGCGGCGGTGCTTTCTGTCGTGCTGATTATCGCAGTGTTTGCCTCATTGTTTGCGGTAACAACGATCCTCGAGCGCAAGGGATTGGGTCGCTTCCAGAATCGCTATGGCCCAAATCGAGTGGGGCCGTATGGCCTGCTTCAGCCGCTCGCTGACGGTTTGAAGTCGCTCACGAAGGAAGATATCGTTCCGCGCTCTGCGGACAAAGTGGTTCATCTTCTGGCGCCCTTGGTTCTGGTAGTGGCTGCATTTCTGGGCTATGCGGTTCTGCCAGTAGGCAGGAATATGGTAGCCATCGATCTGGATGCGGGCGTCCTGTATTTTTTTGCTGCCGGCTCCATGGTTGAACTGTCGATTTTCATGGCTGGCTGGTCGAGCAGAAACAAATACTCGCTGCTGGGTGCAATGCGCGCCATTGCGCAAATGATCAGCTACGAGGTTCCGCTCATTCTTTCAGCCATCGCCGTCATCATGACAGTTGGTTCCCTCTCGACCGTCGCCATCGTGGAAAAACAGGCCGGCTATACCGGAATCTGGCCGCACTGGTTTGTGTTTACTCCATGGGGATTCGCCGGGTTTGTCCTTTTCATGGTTGCGGCGACTGCTGAATCCAACCGTTCGCCGTTCGACCTGCCCGAGGGCGAATCCGAAATTATCGCGGGTTACTACATCGAATATTCAGGGTTCAAGTTCGCCCTGTTCTTTCTCGGCGAATATATCGGCATGTTCGCAGTCAGCGGGCTTGCGATCACGCTGTTTCTGGGCGGATGGGCAGCCCCGTTCTCCTTCCTCAACTGGATCCCATCGTATCTCTGGTTTTTTGCAAAGCTCTTTGCCTTAATTGCGATGTTCATATGGGTTCGCAGCACGCTTCCGCGATTGCGTATGGACCAGCTTATGAACTTCGCCTGGAAATTCATGCTGCCGATGGGACTTCTTAACCTTGTCAATGTTGGAGTCTGGCGTTTCCTCCCGCCCGGACTGTCACGATGGCTCGTTTGTGTAATTCTGATCGTTATTCCGTACATCTTGCTCGGTCGCGGGCTGATGCAGTCCGGAAAGGGGGAAAAGCGAATCTATCGATTCGCTGAATAGCCGTAGTGTCGTCGCATGATCTTGTTACACATTGAAGAGAGTTGGATTTGTTGCTGGACGTGCGCCTGCTGATGAATACAATGCCAAGTAATGTAACGATGGAACAATTAGACCAATTGACGATGACGTGTCCGGAGAAGTGACCCTGCCATTTTTCGTTCTCAGTGTGCTGATGATTATCGGAGCGGCAGCCGCGCTGGCACTACGCAATCTTGTGCATTGCGTCCTGGCACTGGTGCTGGCCTTTGTTGGTCTGGCGGGCCTCTATCTCCAGCTCGACGCACAGTTCCTCGGCTTCGCGCAAATATTGGTTTACATCGGCGCAGTGGCAATTCTCATTGTCTTCGCCATCCTGCTTACGCGCAGCACCGAATCTCATTCGCAGTCGATCGTTTCGCCCTCCTGGGGAATGAGCAGTGTTGTCTCAGTCGCAGTTTTTGGAGTTCTGGCATGGACGATTCGTTCCAGCGTCGCCACGCGACATTCAATACCGCCACAGCCCGACGTAACAGTAAAGCAGATTGGGAACATTCTCATGTCAAGATTTGCATTACCGCTGGAAGTCATCGGCCTGCTCCTGACAGCCGCTCTTGTCGGTGCAGTGACGATCGCTATGCAGGACAGGCAGGAGATGAAATGACTCCTCTGGCGAGCTACCTCCTTGTCTCTGCCCTTCTCTTCTCCATCGGTCTCGCCGGTGCCTTGACTCGCCGTAACGCCATCCTCGTTCTCGTTGGAATCGAATTGATGCTCAACGCGGCCAATCTAAATTTCATCGCATTCTGGCGCTATGGCCCGAACCCGGAGGCGCTAACCGGCATCATCTTTGCGATCTTCGCCATCGGCATTGCAGCCGCCGAAGCCGCCGTTGGCCTGGCTCTCATCATTTCCATCTACCGGCACTACAAAACCACCAATCTCGACCAGATAGATTCGATGAGGGGATGAATCGCGAATGAAGGAAAGAATCCAACAAAAAAATCCCGACTGCTCCGGTCACGCAGGGGCTTTCATCCGAGTGACGAGAATGAATGTAGCTGCCCGCGGCTCTCCAAGTCAGATGGAGGCTTGCCACAGGCTTACCCCAGCCCAATTTCGTTTCTCGCAGCACTTCGCAAATTACACCATTTCTTGAGACGGCATGACCTGGATTGTCCAAAACCTCTGGCTGATTCCCTCGATGCCCGTTCTAGCGGCGATTCTGAGCGCGTTTGCCAAACAACGAAACCGCAGGTTTGCGGCGTCCGTTGCTATTGGTTCCATGTCGTTGTCCTTGCTGCTCTCCCTCACCGCGTTTGCACAGGTGCTTCACTTCAGTGGCAAAGGAATTGAAGCAAAGCAAGTCTTTAATTTTCCCTGGTTTCAGATCGGCAACGAGTGGCTGAAACTAGGGTGGGTGCTCGACCCGCTCACGGCGGTAATGCTGGTAATGGTCACATTCGTGGGCTTGTTGATCTTTATCTACAGCGTCGGCTACATGGCCCACGATGAGAACTTCACACGCTTCTTTTGTTTCTTATCGCTTTTCGCAGGCGCGATGCTGGGCGTGATTATTGCAAACAGCATGTTGTTGCTCTTTATCTGCTGGGAGATCGTCGGCCTGACCTCATACCTGCTCATCGGCTTCTGGTATCACAAGCCGAGTGCGGCGGCAGCAGCGAAGAAGGCATTTATTACCACGCGAATCGGCGACCTTGCCTTCTTGCTGGGCATGATTTGGCTGTATTCGGAAGCCGGCACGCTGCTCTTTTATGACAGCGGCACCGGCTGCCTCGAGCATTCTGCGCTCATCAGACTTGTTGCCGGGACTACAAGCCTTGGCATAGCAGTTTCGACCGGCATAGGTTTGCTGATTTTTTGCGGCGCGGTTGGGAAGTCGGGCCAGGTGCCACTCCACGTCTGGTTGCCGGATGCGATGGAAGGCCCCACACCCGTAAGTGCGCTGATTCACGCGGCAACAATGGTCGCGGCCGGCGTATTTCTCATCGCGCGAGTGTATCCGTTAATGAGCGCCCACGGAGGAGTCGCTATATCGCTCGCGCCGACCACCGCGCTAACAGTTGTCACCTGGGTTGGGGCGATCACTGCTGTCTTCGCCGCGAGCATAGCGATTGCCCAAGACGACATCAAACGCATCCTGGCTTACTCCACCGTCTCGCAACTCGGTTACATGATGGTGGGTTTGGGCACTGGCGGCGCGGCTGTCGGGATGTTTCATCTGATCACACACGCCTTTTTCAAATCTCTGCTGTTCATGGGCGCAGGATCGGTTATTCACGGCTGCCATGAAGAGCAGAACATCCATCGTATGGGTGGTCTGCGAAGACTTATGCCCGTCACTTTTGCTACCTACGCGGTGGGCATGCTGGCTCTCTGTGGCTTTCCCCTCTTCTTCTCCGGCTTTTGGAGCAAAGACGCCATCTTGCATGCTGTATCGACATGGAGTGTTTCGCGAGTCCCCTTTTATCTAGGCGCAATTGGCGTGCTGTTAACAGCCTTCTACATGACCCGGCAGGTGTACTACGTTTTTTTCGGCGAATCACGCCGGGTCGGGACAATCGGACACGAACCTCATCCTGCCAAAGTCGTGCCTGCAACAAATTCGCGGGAAAGCGCCGCAATCATGACCATCCCGCTGATGATTCTCGCAGCATTTTCAATGTTGCTTGGATTGATTGGCACGCCTGCGTGGCCATGGTTCACATCGTTTCTCGATGGCCAGCAAGTGAAGTTTGATCTTACAGGTTTGGCTGAAAACGGCGTCCCGGCGATAATGCTTTCGTCGACGATCATCTTCTTTCTTGGCCTCGGCATCGGCAGGTGGTTTTATGGGCGCAAGCCAATCGAAGGTGCCGAGGCCCCAGACGTTCTTGAACGCCTCCAGCCGCAAATCTTCAATGTGCTGCGTAACGGCTTTTTTGTCGACAAACTCTACGAAGCCACGATCATCCGTTTCAATACGTGGTTCGCGCGTTTCTGTGACTGGCTGGAACGACGGGTTTGGACCGGCGCGGTACGGGTCGCCACTTATCTGGTGCAAGGTCTCTCAAGCTTGAATCACTCCATCGACGCATTCGTGGTGAATCCGGGCTTCGACGAAGGCTGCCGAGCCGTGACCCGCGGCGGCCAACTTCTCTCGCGCTTACAGGGCGGTCGTACTCAAAGCTATCTGCGCATTGTCGGGATTGCTTTTGCGGCACTCGTCTTATTCCTGATTTGGAGTAAGCACGGATGAACGCATTTCCGTTGATCACCATATTGACTGCCGTGCCACTGATCGGGGGACTGGGAATCCTCGCCCTGAGCGCACAAAACAAAAATATTGCGCGCAATATGGCGTTGACCTCTAGTTTAATCGCGCTAGCATTGACTTTCGTTTTGTGGCACCGGTTCAACCCCGCGTCGGGGGAACTTCAATTTCAGGAACTGCATTCTTGGATTCCGGCGATTGGCGTGCAGTACCACGTGGGTATCGACGGGCTCGGTCTGCTGATGTTGCTCTTATCGGCAATTGTCGTGCCTATGGCAATAGCCGCATCGTGGCAGATCGAGGAAGGCACAGCGCTCTACTTCTCTCTCATACTTTTTCTTCAAGCGGGACTGTTCGGGACGTTCTCGGCATTGAATTTTTTTCACTGGTTCATCTTCTGGGAGCTGAGCCTGATCCCCGCGTTCTTCTTGATTCGAATATGGGGTTGCCAACAACGCGCCGCGGCCGCAACTCAGTTCTTCGTTTACACGATGGTTGGAAGCGTCGCATTGCTTCTGGCATTCCTCGCCATCTTTCAATGCACCGGCCAATTTGATTTCATGGGTCTTTCCGAGCTGGCGCGAAATGGACAACTCATCCCAGCACTCGCTGCGAACATTGGCTGGCACAAGTTAACACCTCAACAGATTGCGCTCATTGTCTTCTGCGGAGCATTTCTAGGCTTCGCTGTAAAAGTGCCGCTGATTCCATTCCACACATGGTTGCCCGAGGCCTACGCCGAGGCGCCTACCGGCACCACCATGCTGCTCACCGGCGCAATGTCGAAGATGGGTGTCTATGGCTTCCTGCGAATATTACTGCCCATTTTTTATGTAGAAATGCGCCCCATGCGTACGCCGCTCCTGTGGCTCGCCGTGGCGACAATTATTCTCTCGGCTTACGCCGCGCTCGCACAAACGGATTTGAAGCGCATCCTTGCATACTCTTCTATCAATCACCTCGGGTATTGCATGCTTGGGATTTTTTCGGTTGCAGGATTCACCGGCGATGAAGCCGCATTCGCAACAGCCAAAGCGGCAGCACTCAATGGCGTGATCCTGCAAATGTTCAACCACGGTCTGACTGCCGCGACTCTGTTTTGGTTTGTAGCTTTGCTGGAAAGACGAAGCGAGGGCCTACGCGGGCTCAATGAATTCGGCGGCCTGCGAAAAGTTGCCCCGGTTTTTTGCGGACTGATGGGCATCGCCCTTTTTTCATCGCTGGGCCTGCCTGGACTGAACGGTTTTGTTGGTGAATTTCTGATCTTCAAAGGCGCCTTCCCGCTGGCGACGTGGGCGACGGCACTGGCAGTCATTGGCCTACTCGCGACTGCGATCTTCATTCTGACCATTCTTCAGCGTGTTTTCTCTGGGCCGCTCAATGAAAGATGGTCCAAGCTGCAAGATCTGACGATCGGAGAGCGGTTTGCCCTGCTGCCCGCAATCGCAATCATGTTCGTGCTGGGAATCTATCCGCAACTGGTGCTCGGCCTCATCAACAGCACCGTTATAAATATGACGCAACACTTGAAGTAGCCACAGATGAGAGGGGACAAAGCCGGAATGAAGACGAGAGAGTTGGCGCGGCAGGTACGCTCGCGAAACATCTCTGTTTTGGCATTTTGATTATGCTCGCCTGGACTATTTACATTTCGTTTCTCGGCGTGTTGGTGCTTCTACTTCCGAAGATGAGCGTGCGCGCCGCACGCATCATTGCAATGTCAACGGCAATGGCGGGGTTCGCCATAACGCTGGTAGCGTTTGCCCAACAAAGCCCCGGCACGATAGTAACGATTGCGCGCGTGCCGTGGGTTCCGTCGCTTGGCATCGAATATCACCTCGCGGCGGATGGTATCAGTCTGACGCTGCTGCTGTTGACCGGTATTGTGGCGATTGCCGGCATTCTTTTCTCATGGAATATCGAACACCGCGCAAAGGAGTTTTTTGCGTTCTATCTGGCGCTTATCGGTGGCGTGTATGGCGTGTTCTTGAGCTTCGATCTATTCCTGCTATTCATCTTCTACGAAATCGCCATCATCCCGAAATACTTTCTCATTGCGATCTGGGGCTCAACCCGGCGCGAATATGCCGCGATGAAGCTTGCGCTCTACTCCTTCGTTGGTAGCGCGATGGTCCTCATCGGATTGACTGCGGCCTACGTTGTTGCGGGCGGAAAAACGATGAACCTCGTTGATCTCGCCCGGTTCCCCTTCCCCCTACATCTTCAAATGTGGGCGTTTCCATTGGTGTTTGTGGGCTTCGGAATTTTGGCCGGCTTATGGCCATTCCACACATGGGCCCCCACAGGTCACGTCGCTGCACCAACCGCAGCCTCAATGCTGCTAGCTGGGGTGGTGATGAAGCTGGGCGCATACGGTTGTCTGCGAGTAGCGATGACGTTGTTTCCACGCGGTCTGGATCCGTGGGGATTCCATGTGCTCGGCCTTGGCTCATGGCGAGAGGTATTCGCCCTGCTCGCACTGATCGGCATCGTGTATGGCGCGATGGTCGCTCTGGTGCAAAAAGACTTCAAGTTTGTCGTGGGCTATTCAAGTGTGAGCCACATGGGCTTCGTACTGCTCGGCCTGATGACATTGAGTCAGATCGGGCTTAGCGGTGCGGTCCTGCAGATGTTTTCGCATGGGATCCTCGCCGGCCTGTTATTTGCCGTCGTCGGGCGAATGGTTTACGACAGGACGCACACCCGCGATCTTGACCGGCTGGAGATGATGCATCTTTACAAATTCATTCCGTTTGCGGCGGTCACATTCGTCGTCTCCAGCATGGCGTCCATCGGCTTACCGGGCTTCAGTGGATTTGTAGCGGAACTACAAGTTCTTATCGGTGCATGGCGCGCCTTCCCGGCGTACGCGGTCGGCGCCGGATTCGGAATCGTGATTGGCGTCGCCTATACCTGGCGCGCTATGCAAAAGGCGTTTATCGGCACCCCCGAAATCGAATCCGGCGAACCGGTTCACCCTCTCCCGCCGATTTCAATTCCCGAACGCATCGGTGCCGTGATTTTGATAGGCGTGAGTTTAGCCATAGGACTCTATCCCCAGTTCATCTTGACCCGGATCATTCCAGCCCTGAGCTCGCCGCTGTTCGACGGCCTGCGGAAAGGTAGCTGGCAATGATCGTCGCGGGATATTCGGCATTGTTCCACCTTATCGTGCCGGAAGTGATCGTCCTTATCGCTGCCCTGAGTGTTCTAACAGTTGATCTCCTGTTTCTGCGCGGCATGGAGACGAGGACCCGCTTCACCGTGGGCGCTGTGATCTCGTGCATCGGCTGTCTGGGCGCAGTCATCTGGATGCTGATCGCCCCCCAAAATGCAAACGTCTTCGATGGAACGCTTGTGGTCAATCCGCAGACACAGCTGGTTCAAATTGCATTGCTTGTCTTAACGATTCTTGTGATTTTGATTTCGATTGAGTCGATTTTCACCACCCATATCAGCGAATATCTGGCCCTCATTTTGTTTGCGACCACCGGCATGATGTTCCTGGTGGCCTCGCAAAATATTCTCCTGATCTTTATTTCGCTGGAACTATTGAGCCTGTCGCTTTACATCCTGACGGCCTTCAACAAACGCAGCGCCAAATCAGCTGAGGCTGCTTTGAAGTATTTTCTCTTCGGTGGAACGTCAGCGGCATTCACTCTCTTTGGGCTCAGTCTTGTCTACGGTTTGTCCGGCTCAACAAATCTCGTGCGAATTGCCGAAGCAGTCAAGGGTCTCTCTCTGGATCCACTTCTGGCCGTCGCTATTGTAATGACCGTCATCGGATTCGGCTTCAAAGTCGCAGCGGTTCCGTTTCACTTCTGGGCGCCCGATGTCTACGAGGGTGCGCCGACAACCAGTGCAGCGCTGATTGCCTCCAGTGCAAAAGTCGCAGGCCTTGTCATCTTCTATCAGGTGATGGTGATCGGTTTTGCAGGAGCGGAAGGCAGCGCTGCCTGGGTAAGCTACGTGCCGGGCTGGGTCCCGGTAATCGCATTTGTTGCCGCCCTTTCGATAGTGCTGGGGAACCTCGTAGCCATCAAACAAACCAGAGTGCGGCGTTTGCTTGCCTATTCTGCGATTGCCCACGTAGGTTACATGCTGCTTGCACTCGCGTCGCACTCTGAACAGAGCTTCAGCGCACTGCTTTACTATGCCCTGACCTATGCGCTGACGACGATTGGCGCATTTGGTGTCGTAGCCGTTGTAGAAGCCCAAACCGGCAGCGATAAACTCTCCAATTTTTCCGGACTCAGCCGGCGCGCGCCAGTGCTGTCTTTTTGCATGTTGATTTTCCT
>Ga0210406_10004138_pt1 | contig 15683 bp, 10 predicted proteins | sample IncBWC30MmetaG_FD_155454 | JGI IMG/M metagenome (GOLD analysis project Ga0210406, IMG submission 155454) | Forest soil microbial communities from Barre Woods Harvard Forest LTER site, Petersham, Massachusetts, United States - Inc-BW-C-30-M | ecosystem: Environmental > Terrestrial > Soil >... | reverse complement strand
CGCCCGGACGAAATAAAACTTTCCGCCGACGCTTCCTACACGCATATCTGCACCAACAACACCATCGAGGGCACGCAGTATCACGCGCTGCCCGCCTCCACCGCGCCGCTGGTGGCGGACATGTCATCGGACATCGCTTCGCGCCCGGTGGACGTTGGGAAATTCGGGCTGATTTTCGCCGGCGCGCAGAAAAATCTGGGGCCCAGCGGCGTCACGCTGGTGATCGTGCGCAAGGATCTGGCCGAGCGGGCGGACAAGAATCTGCCCACGCTGCTGCAATACCGCACGCACATCAAGGAGAAGTCGCTGTATCACACGCCGCCTACGTTCGCCGTTTACATCCTTGGGCTGGTCACCGAATGGATCGCCGGCGAAGGCGGCCTTCCCGGAATCCAGAAGCGCAATGAAGCGAAGGCCAAGCTGCTCTACGACACGATCGAAGCGAGCGGCGGCTTTTACAGTTGCCCGGTGGAGAAGTCTTCGCGTTCGCTGATGAATGTGGTGTTTCGCGTAGGAGGTAGTTCTAACCAGATTGGTGACGAGAATTTAGAAAAGGAATTCGGCAAGCAGGCCGCGGCCGCGAATCTTGTCGGCACGCCGGGGCACCGCTCGGTCGGCGGAATGCGCATTTCGCTTTACAACGCAGTAGGCCTCGACGCCGTCGAAGCGCTCACCCATTTCATGCGCGAATTCCACCGCGCCCGAGGCTGAGGATGACCACTTATTCGTTCGCTCTCTTTTTTCATTTCGTCGGATTGGTCATGCTGTTTGTCGGCTACGGCCTCGAGTGGATTGTCTCTGCGTTTCTGCGCGGCGCCGTTACCACGGACCAGGTCCGCGCATGGCTGCGCGTCTATCGCACATCGCTCCCGATTTCCGGCCCCGGACTGCTGGTGCTGATTTTGAGCGGCGGCTACCTCGCGCAGGTAACCGGGGCCATGAAAAACGGGTGGATGTCCGCTTCGCTGATCGCCATCTTTTTCGCGCTGGTCATCGGGTTCATGTTCATCCTGCCGCGCGTGAAGGCAATTCGCGGAGCGCTGCCCGAAGGCAGCGCCGCGCTGCCGGCCAACGCCACCGCGCTTCTCCGCGCACCCGGCCTGCCCACGCTGATCCGCGTCCGCGCCATGCTCGCGCTGGGCATCGTTTATCTAATGACCGCGAAGCCGGACACTTTTCTTTCTTCGTTGCTCGTCCTCGGAGCCGCCATCGTCCTCGGCTTGCTCGCCTCCGCCCCGGCGTTTTCCAAGCCGAAAGCGGGATGAGAAAAGCAGCTAACAGCCGACAGCCATTAGCCGTGAGCTGAAGACGAAGAGCGAACGCGGCGCAGCGCGGAAAAAACGTGACGAAAAAATATTCAGGAAATAAAAAAAGGCGGGATTCCTCCCGCCCTTCTTTGCTTCCTGATCGCTGCTATCTGATCGCTGATCGCCTCATGCGATCCTGCAACCTACTTCACCGCTCTACTCAAACCAGATCGAAGAGCAGGACTTCCGCATCCTCGACGCCGGTTAGTTCGAGGGCCTTCTCTTGCGAGATGGCTGCGCCGTCGCCCGTGGCGAGCTTGCTGCCGTTGAGGGTCACGCTGCCGCGCGCCACCTGCACGTAGGCGTGGCGCTCCGGCTGCAACGCGTGCTTCACGGTTTCGCCGGGAGCGAGCACGGCGGCGTAGAGCTCGTTGCCCTGGCGAATCTTCACGGAGCCTTCGCGACCGTCGGGCGAAACCACCAGCCGCAGCTTCCCTCGCTTCTCCGCGGCGCTGAAGTGCTTCTGGTCATACGTCGGCGTGTGGCCCGTTTTGTCCGGGAACATCCAGATCTGGTACATGTGCACGGGAACCTTGTCGGACGCGTTGAACTCGCTGTGCGCAACGCCGGTGCCGGCGCTCATATACTGCACGTCGCCCGGCTTGATCACCGAACCGTTGCCCATGCTGTCTTTGTGCGCCAGTTCGCCGTCCAGCACGTAGGTGACAATTTCCATATCGCGGTGCGGGTGAGTGGGAAAACCACCGCCGCCGGCGATGCGGTCGTCGTTCATCACGCGCAGGGTGCGGAACTCGACGTGTTCGGGGTCGAAATATTCGGCGAAGGAAAAGGTGAAGCGGGAATCCAACCAGCCGTGGTTGGCGTGCCCGCGGGTGTCGCTTTTGCGAATCTGAATCATGGCCAGCCTCCTTGACTTGCGGGATAATAATACTCGTTATAACGACTATTGTCAAGAGGGATGTCCTCACTCCGCCTGCTGGCCGCTATTCCCTTTCCATTCAAACCCTTGCGCCTTTTCCACGGGGCGCAGCCGCTCACCGTGCGCCCGGGACATACGGCAGCACTCCATTTCCCCGGCTTCCTGCTTTGGTGTAAAGTGATAGTCATTGCGGCGGGATGGCTCGCCGCTTCCGGTGAGGTTATCCGTATGGACTCGGCTCTTCCCACAACGCAATCCAAATCTTCCGAAACCGGCGCATCCCGCCGCGAGACGGTAACCATCACCGACAACCGCACCGGCAAATCCTACGAGTTGCCCATCACGCACGACACCATCCGGGCGATGGACCTCCGGCAGATCAAGGTGCATCCGGAAGATTTCGGGCTGATCAGCTACGACCCGGCGTACAACAACACGGCTTCGTGCATCAGCCGGATCACTTATATTGACGGGGACAAGGGAATTCTGCGTTACCGGGGCTATTCGATCGAAGAGCTGGCGGAAAAATCCACGTATCTGGAAACCGCCTATTTACTGCTGCGCGGCGAACTGCCGACGGCGGCGCAACTGAAGGACTGGCAGTACAACGTGACGCATCACACGTTTATTCATGAGAGCATCAAGAAGTTCCTGGATGGCTTTCACTATGACGCGCACCCGATGGGGATGGTGATTTCGACGATTGCGGCGCTTTCGACTTTTTATAACGACGCTAAGGATATTTTTAACGAAGAATCGCGCAGAAAGCAGACGTACCGGCTGGTCGGGAAGATGCCGACGATCGCGGCGTTCGCTTACCGGCACACGCTGGGCATGCCGTATGTTTATCCGGACAACGACCTGAGCTATCCGGGGAATTTCCTGAACATGCTTTTCCGCACCAGCGAGACGCGCTACCGGCCGAACCCGACGCTGGAGCGGGCGCTGGACATACTTTTTATCCTGCACGCGGATCACGAGCAGAACTGCTCGACAAACACCGTGCGCGGCGTGGGCAGCTCGCATGTTGATCCTTATTCCGCGACGGCGGCGGCGATTGCGGCGCTTTACGGGCCGTTGCATGGCGGGGCCAATGAAGAAGTGGTGCGCATGCTGCACGAAATCGGATCAGTGCAGAAGGTGCCGGAGTTCATCAAGCGGGTGAAGGCCGGGGAAACGAAGCTAATGGGCTTCGGGCATCGTGTGTATAAGAATTACGATCCGCGCGCGCGGATCATCAAGCGCGTGGCGTATGAAGTGTTTGACCTGATGGGGAAGAATCCGCTGCTGGAGATCGCGCTGGAGTGCGAGCGCATTGCTCTCGAAGACGAGTATTTCGTGAAGCGGAAGCTGTATCCGAACGTGGATTTTTACACCGGGCTGATTTACCAGTCGATGGGCTTTCCGACAACGATGTTTCCCGTGTTGTTCGCGATTCCGCGAATGTCCGGATGGATCGCGCAGTGGGAAGAGCTACTGCTGGACGCGGAGCAGAAAATCGCCCGGCCCCGGCAGATTTATCTGGGCTACGACACGCGGAGTTACGCGCCGATCGAGCAGCGTTTGTAATTCGTTACGCGTGGCCCGTGTTCCGAGGCCCGGAGAATCGAAGAGCGAAGCCGGCGCCTAGCACTGCTACGAAGATTTTTCGCTCTCACTAAAGTTCATAAATTAACACTTCCTTTGCGCCGAGTAGCCTTTTTGCATACGCGCGGGTGGCTTGCCACTCGACTTTCCAGGCCTGCGCGGTATAGTCGAGTGGAAGAGGGATTATGGGTCAGTCGCCAAATACTCCGGGGCAGGCGGGACCAAGGCGCCGCAGCCAGCGCGTGTTGATGCAGGTTCCCATACGAATTTGCGGAAATGACGCGCAAGGAAAGAAATTTGAGGAAGAGACGGCTACGCTGGCGATTAACGCGCACGGCGCGCTGGTGATGATGCAGGCGCGGCTCACCAGCGGGAGCAAAGTGCAACTGCAGCACAATCTCACCAAGGAAGAGCAGGAATGTCATGTGGCGTTCCTTGGGCCAGTGCGGGCCGGGAAAGCGGAAGTGGGGCTGGAATTTTCCGATGCGCGACCGAGTTTCTGGCGAGTGGCGTTTCCGCCGGAAGACTGGTCGTCGAAGCATCCGGAAGCGCGGACGGTGTTATCCACGAATTCGATCACGCAAGGCAAGAAGTAGAATTCCCCAGAAAATTTGAGCGGCGTAGTGAGTTGAGGTTAAGGGCTTGCGCCTGGGGTGTGCGGTGAAGGCGCACGCATCCCGTTTCCGGCGGACCTGCTAGACTTCTCTTCCATGAGATTCCTAATTTTTGCGATAGCGGTTCTATTTCCAGCCGATACGTGGTGGGTGGTGCGGCAAAGCGGCGTAGACTCCAATCTGCGCGGTGTTTCGATTGTTGTGAATGGATCCGCGGAGGGCGACGCAACCATCTGGGCGACGGGCTCAAACGGGACGGTGGTGCGTTCGAGCGATTCCGGAAAATCGTGGAAACGGCTGGCGATTCCGGAAGGCGATTCGCTGGATTTCCGCGGAGTGCAGGCGTTTGATAGCGGCATAGCCTACGTGATGGCGAGCGGCGAGGGAGCCAAATCGCGGATCTACAAGACAACAGATGGCGGCAAGAGCTGGAAGCAGCAATATGCAGGAGAGAATAAGGCGTTTTTTCTGGATGCGCTCGTATGTGCGGACGAGAAGCGATGCTTCGCACTGAGCGATCCAGTGGACGGAAAATTCCCTCTTATCGCTACGGAAGACGGCCAAGCATGGAAGAAACTTCCAGGGGATCACATGCCGGCAGCGCTTGCGAAAGAAGGAGCGTTTGCGGCAAGCAATTCGGCGCTTTGCCTGGACGGGAAGGATATTTTCTTCGGCACAGGAGGCCCGGCGGCGAGAGTGTTTCATTCTAGCGATGTTGGCCGCACGTGGGCAGTTGAGGAGACGCCGGTTGCGGGCGGAAATGCGTCATCGGGGATATTTTCGCTGGTGTGCGACGGAAAAACGATTGTGGCGGTTGGTGGCGACTATCAGAATCCAGCGCAGTCTGGCAAGAATGCCGCGTTTTCAAGGGACGGAGGAAAGACGTGGGAACTTGCCGCGATTCCTCCGACGGGTTATCGCTCCGGCGTCGCGACCTTTCGGGCGGGCTATGTGGCAGTTGGTCCCACGGGCACAGAGGTCAGCGCCGACGGTTCACATTGGAGACATGTGGATGGCACCCAACTGAACGCGATTACGTTTTCGGGCGGCGGCGGGAAAGGCTGGGCGGCGGGCCCGCATGGAAGCGTGGCGCGATTTATGGATCAAATGCAGTATTCGCTATGAGTGGGGAATCGGGATGCAGATGGCTTGGTGACGGATTTGTTGAAACATCACACTTTGGTGGTTGAGTTTCCATCGCAAAAGCGGTGGCAGAGCCAGCCTTAGGCAAGCTGAGGGCAGGCCGCACTCCAAAGTAGGAGCGGCTCGACAAATTCAGTGTGCGCTAGGGCGCGGATTGTTGGGCGGTGGCGTGGACGCCGGCGGAACTGAATTCGAAGCGGATGAGCCAGGTGCTGGGGATTCCGTGGCCGGCGGCTTCGGCGCCGGAGAATTGCCACTGGCGCGCGGCCTTTTCAGCAAGGCCGGCGAAATACCGGCTGGGACCCGGTGAGGCGAGTTCTGAATTGATCACGCTTCCAGCTGGGTCTACCTGCACTCTCACATTGACATGAAAGGTTCCGTGAATCGTGGAGAGCGCCTTTTGCGGGGGTTTCGGCAGGACTTCGTTCAAGACTTCGCCGCGGCCGACAACCTCGCCAGCGGTTTTTGCCCGCGGGGCCGGCGATGGAGTTGTTCGCAAGACAGTGGGGGATGGGGTGAGAGAAGAGGCATCGACGGGCCGCGCGGTCAATTTATTCGGTGGCTCGGCGCTGGCGACTTTTTCGGACGCCTTGGACGCCGGGGCGGCGGCCGGCTGGAGTTCGCGAGATTCAACGGGCTTTGCGGCAGCGGGGTGTTCGCCGGTTACCGAAGCGGAGGTGGAAGAGGGCTGGCTGCGAAAGTTGAAGAGCCTTGGAATGGCGAAAATAAGCCCGGCGAACACGGCGGCGCCGAGAAACACGGGAACGAGATAGTCAAACAGCGAGGGATTGCGGCGCTTCACGGGCGGCGAGTCGCGGCGCAGCGGAGTGTCCGCGGCGACAGGCATTTTCGCCAGGGGGACGGCGGGTTCGCTCGAGAGCGGGACGTCCAACGCAGAGACATTCGCTGCCGGCGTTATCGGCGCCATTGGTGCGACGGGCGAGGAGGAAGCCACGCTAGCGGCGGCAGCCAGGGGAGCAGGGTTGAGGCGCGCGGCAATTTCGGGCACGCTCCACCGGTGGTTCGGATCGCGACGAAGCGAGTGCCGGGCAATTACGAGAAAGAGGTCGGGAAGCTCACCGGGGATCGATGGATCGGCCGATTGCTCCGACGAAAATGCCGGGGGATGTTGCGTCAAGGCTTCGACGAGGGTGACTCCCAACGACCAAACGTCTTCCTTGGGAGAGACCTGGGAGGATTGCATTTCGGGGGCGTCGTAGAGGTCGCGGCCGCGGAGAAGCTGGCGCTTATCGCCGATGGGAAAGATCGAGTCGCTCGAAAGTTTCAGGCGGTCGTGCGTGGCGAGAATGTTCGACGGCTTGAGATGGCCGTGGACAAGGCCCTTGCCGTGAAGGTAGACGAGGACATCGAGGGCAGGGTCGAGGACGTCGCGCACTTCTTCGGCGGTGAGGGCGCGCTGTGGCAAAATCTCGCCGAGGTTTTCTTCGGCAAATTCCATGACCACATAAATGAATGACAAGTCTTCCAGGCGGCAGCGGCCGGCATCAAAAATGGTAAGCAGGTTGGGATGGGCAAGATGAGCGGTGCGCTTCCAGAGGCCGAGCTGCAATTCGGCAGCGGCCGATCCGGCGGCGACCAGTTTGAGCACCGCTTTTTGGCCCGGGGGATCCGGGAGTCCGGTCTGATATACAGCGTTGAACTCCGTGCTGGAGAGGCATTGCCCCAGGACGAATTTGCCATCGACCGACTGGCCTTCCCATTTTTTCCATTGCTCGCTCATAACGCACCCCACGCGAAGAGATTCAGCTATCCGCAAAGCCAGGCAGGGAGTTTAACTCCCGCTCCTGCAACGGAAAAGCACCAAAGCGTCTGGGTCTGGGCTACGTCGGGAACAACCGAGGGTAGCAGGCGCCGGGGGCTGGGCGCTTGTCGCCCCCATCTTCGCACAGGAATGCGCCAGCGCAACAGGGTACCTGTTGATGGTTAGGTATCAGCGGGTTTACGTGTAAGGAAGGGCTGGGCAACGAGGGCGATGAGGGCGGGAAAGCAGACCAGAACGTAGCGAGGTTCGGGAGTTTCGAGGGTGGTGAGAAAGGCTGTACGGAAAAGGATATAGAGGAGAATGAGAGAGAGGGCGGCACGAGCGGCGGGAGAGTAGCGCAAGCGAAAGGCGCCCCAGATAGCGAAGGCTACATAAAAGACATTGAGGAAGAAAAAGAGGATAGTGACGCGCTGGTCCACGGGGTCCTCCTGCCTCATGTACATGAGCGGAAAGACGTTGCCGGATACCGGGACGAGTTCGATACGCGGGGTAAACCAGATGCGAACGGCACGTTTCAAAGGCAGGATGAGATACGTCCGCAGGGGATGGCGAGTGGTGCGCTCGCGGGCGAGCTGCGCAAAGACGGCGTCTTCTTCCGGGGTGAGGGTGAGATCCTCGTTGTAGGCCTCGAGGACGGCGGCGACACGATCGCGCTCGCCGGGGGTATCGAAGGCCGCGGCGGGAATGTCGCTGAGATGAATTTCCTCGCCGTTCAACTTCCAGGAAACGAGATAGCAATCGCGGACGCGGTAGAGCCAGGTTCGTTCCCAAGCCATGAAGCCTTTGGGGACGAGCTCACCTGGGAGGGTGGCGTCCCTGGGAGCGAGGGGTTGAAATTCGTGGAGTGTTACGGCGTTGCGGATGGTCCAGGGAACGAGCGGCAGGGCTGCGGCGAAGCCCATCAAGGCGACGGTGAGGAGAAAGCGTTTGAATTCTCCGCGGCGCAGAAGAACAACGGCCAGGATGAGGAACGCGGCTACGAGGAGGAGCGGCGCTTCCGGGCGGAAGAGAGTGCCGAGGCCGACGACAAAACCTGCCAGCGCGGCGGCCAGCCAATAATTGCTGCCGGTTAATGGCCACTGCGCCAAGGAGGAAACACCGGCGGCCCGAGCGATGACGGCCACGAGAAACAACGTGGCGAGCGCGGTGAAAAAAACGGCCCATACTTCGGTCAAGGGAACAGCAGCATAGTTGGCGGTGAAGGGACAAAGGGCGGCGAGCCAGAGTCCGATGAGGAATATGCGACGAGGGTTGGCTTCTTCCGCGCACAGAAGAGCGAGAAGCGCGGCCAGCGCGCCAATCAGGACGCAGGTGGATAGATCCACGAAGGCCTGCGCCAGAAGAACAGCGCGGCTGGCGGCTTCGCCGGTGTGTCGCGTGATAGCGTAGACAATGGCGAGAAATGCGGGATATCCGGGCATACGGATGTCCACGGAAACGCGCTGTCCGGCGATGTCCATGGCGTACTGAGCGTGCTTCAGCCAGTTGGCGGCGAGCTGGTTGTAAATGACGGTGTCGCCCGCGCCGGCGGGAAACTTCAATACAAAAAAGAGGCGCAGACCGGCGCCGGCAACAAGAGGCAAAATGGGACTCGAGAAAACTCGCTTCATTCGTGCTTTGCATCTTACAATAAGGAAGATTTTGTTCCACTCAACGGAGTGACTCTGTCCTGAAGGGCATCCCACCCGCGCCTGAGGGCAGCCACGGTTCATGAAAGAACGAAAACCGATTTTTTACGACTCGGAGAAAGTCCGATGGCGGCGCACGCGCCGCATCCTGGAAGTCAGCGGGGCGCTGCTGACGCTGCTGCTGGTTTATTTCTTCCTGACCATCGCGGGGAGCGTGGAGTTGCCGGCGGCGCTGCTGCCCGATACGCGGCCCATCTATCATTCGATCAAGAAAAAACTGTTAAAGCCGGCTGTGCTGCGGGAAGGACGCCACAAGCGAGTGGCGAACATCGGACAGGTTCCCGCGAAGTATGACCCGCTGCGCGCGGCGTTTTTTGTAAGCTGGGACCCCAACAGCCTGGCCTCGCTGAAAAAACACTATAAAGACATCGATTTGCTCATGCCGGAGCAACTCCATGCGGTGACGCCGGATGGAGCGATCACGGTGGTGGACTACGAGCGGAACCAGACGGTGCAGGCATCGCCGGCGGAAGCGATTTCACGGCTACAGCAGGACAAACTGCACCAGTGGATGCGTTCCCTGAACCCGCCGGTGGAACTTCCGATGATGGGCCTGCTGAACAATTACGACGGCACGGTGTGGCGGGTGAAGGAGATGGCGGAGTTGCTGGCGAACCCGGGGGCGCGCAACCGACTGATTTCGGATGTCACGCAATATGCCGTGGCGGCGAAACAGGCCGGGATCGTGGTGGACTTCGAGGAAGTGCCGGACGCGAGCCAGGACAATTTCCAGGACTTCATCGGGCAGTTCGCGCCTGCGATGCATGCGGTGGGGCTGAAGCTGATGATTGCGCTGCCGGCGCGAGACGACTCGTACGATTACCAGTTTTTCGGCAAAGTGACCGACGCCATCATCCTGATGAACTATGACCAGCACTGGCTGACGTCTCCGCCGGGGCCGATTGCGGCGCAGGACTGGTTCGTGGAGAACCTGCAGCAGGTGCTGGAGGTGGTGCCGGCGCAGAAGATCGTGGTGGGCATCGCAAATTATTCGTATGACTGGACGGAAACGTCGAAAAAGGAAAAGCCGCACGCGGAGGAGTTCAGCATCCAGGAAGCGCTGCTGCACGCGTATGAATCGGAAAGCGAAGTGGAATTTGATGCGGCTACGTTGAATCCGCATTACTCGTACTCGGACGAGCAGAATCACACGCACCAGGTGTGGATGCTGGACGCGGTGACGGCGTACAACGAATTGCGGGCGAGCGAGCGGCTGGGCGTGCAGGGCACAGCGCTGTGGAGGCTGGGGTCTTCGGACTCTTCGCTGTGGCCGGTGTGGGATGCGACGCATCCGGATGACGCGGTTCGCGCGAAGCTGGCGGACTTACCGCCGGGGCCGGACCTGATTCTGGAGGGGGACGGAGACATCTGGCATATCGCGGACGTTCCGAAGCAGGGACACCGAAGCATTACGTACGATCCGGCGACGGCGCTGATCACGGGCGAAAAGTATGAGGCATATCCGCTCTCGTATGACATTGACCAGATCGGCGGGGCGAAAAACAAGGTTGTACTGTCATTTGATGACGGGCCGGACCCGAGATGGACGCCGAAGATTCTGGACATTTTGAAAGAAAAGAAAGTACCCGGAATATTTTTTGTGATTGGGGACCAGGCGAACCGCGCGCCGGACCTTTTGAAACGGGAATACAACGAGGGCCACGAGATCGGGAACCACACTTGGACGCACCCGCAGTTCGATGAAATTTCGCGGACGCAACTGAAGTGGGAACTGAACCTGACGCAGCGGCTGATCGAGAGCACGCTGGGGGTAAAATCCCTCTTTTTCCGCCCACCCTACGGCATCGATCACCAGCCCGAATATGCCGAGGAAGTGGCGCAACTTCCGTACCCGCAGGAATTGGGCTACATCATCGTGGGGCAGCGGATCGATCCTGACGACTGGCGAATGACGGAAGACAAGCATCAACGCCCGGCGGAAGAAATTGCGGACGACGTGGTGCGGCAGGCAAAGCGCGGAAACATTGTGCTGCTGCACGACGGAGGAGGGGAGCGCGAGCAAACGGTTGCCGCGCTGCCACTGATCATCGACAAGTTGAGGGCAAGAGGTTACCAGCTTGTGTCGGTGGCGGATCTATTGGGCAAGACGCGAGCGGACCTGATGCTGCCGCTGACATTCCGCGAACGGCTGGCGGCGCAAGCGGACGGATTTATCTTCAGCATATTTCAGTGGTCGCGGTTCGCCATCGCCACGGTATTTATACTGGGCATCGTGCTGGTGAGCGGGCGGGCGGTGATTATCGGGATCCTGGCGATTATCGAGAAACTGCGGCCGGACAACACGAAACTGGTGGAGCCGCCGCCGGGAGTGACGGTGCTGATCCCGGCGCACAATGAAGAGAGCGTGATCGTGCAGACGGTGCAATCGGTGCTGCTCTCGGATTTAAGCGATATCCGCGTGATTGTGGTGGATGACGGGTCGACGGACCGGACGCTGGATCTCCTGCAGAGCAATTTTGGCGACAACCACAGCGTGCAGATCCTTCATCAGGTGAACCGGGGGAAAGCGGCGGCGCTGAACAACGCGCTGTCGTATGCGCAGACGGCGTTCGTGGTGACCATCGACGCGGACACGGAGATTGAGGCGGACGCGATCCGCAAGCTGCTGCGGCATTTTTCGGATCCGAAAGTGGGCGCGGTGGCCGGAAACGTGAAGGTGGGCAACCGTTCACGCTGGCTTACGCGCTGGCAGGCGCTGGAATATATCACCAGCCAAAACATGGAGAAGCGGGCGTTTGATTTGCTGAATTGCATCACGGTGGTGCCCGGAGCGCTGGGCGCGTGGCGGAAAGAGGCGATTGAGGCGGTGGGAGGAATCACGGCGGATACGGTTGCGGAAGACGCGGACCTGACGATCGCGATCCGGCGGATGGGCTGGCGAGTTACTTACGACGAAGAGGCGATTGCATGGACGGAAGCGCCGGAGACGCCCGGCCAGCTGATCCGGCAGAGATTCCGGTGGACGTTTGGGACGCTGCAATCGTTCTGGAAACACAGCGATACGTTGTTCCGGCCGAAGTACGGGACGCTGGGATGGGTGGCGCTGCCGAACATATTTGTGTTTCAGATTTTGCTGCCGCTGGTTTCGCCGGTGCTGGACCTGCTGTTTTTGGGGAGCCTGGTGCTTTGGGGACTGGGGGGGCTGCACATCACGCAGATACCGCATTTGTGGACGACGGAAGACGTGCAGCGGTCGGTGGTGTTTTTCCTGGGATTCCTGCTGATTGACGTGCTGACGTGCGTGATCGCGTTCGCGCTGGAGAGGCACGAGGATTGGACGCTGCTGATTCCGGTGCTGCTGCAGAGATTTTATTACCGGCAGTTGATGTACATCGTGCTGTTCCGGTCGGTGAAGGAAGCGGTGAGCGGGCGGCCGGTGGGATGGAAGGGCGTGGAGAAGGAACCGCCGGCGATGGAACCGGCGACGTTGTAGGGGGATCTGGCCCGCGTTGTTTGGCCCGTGCAGCGATAAGATTTCCGATGCGGCACCTTTTGGTGGGATCTCGAGCGAACAGAATTGGTCGTAGCTGTTACACCTGAAAAAGCGGTAGCTGAGCTGCCACACTCCAAAAAAAGCGAAGAGAGGGCCACGTTGAAGGTGGCCGCTACTGGGGCGGATTTTCGGTGATTTCCATCGGGTGGCAGGGTGTTGTAGGATAATTGGCGAGTTGGGGGGAAGAACATGGGCACAACTTTCACGTTGAATGGAAAATCCACGACGGTCGATGTTGATCCGCAAATGCCGCTCCTCTGGGTGCTGCGGGACACGCTGAACATGACGGGCACGAAGTTCGGCTGCGGGATGGCGCTCTGCGGCGCGTGCACGGTGCACATCAACGGCGAGGCGACGCGCTCTTGCATCACGCCGGTATCGAGCGTAGCCGGAAAGAAAATCACCACGATTGAAGGGCTTTCGACGGATGCGTCGCATCCGGTGCAGAAGGCCTGGATCGAAGAAGACGTGCCGCAATGCGGATACTGCCAGTCCGGGCAGATCATGTCCGCGGCGGCGCTGCTGGCGAAGAAACCCAATCCAACCGATGCGGACATTGATGATGCCATGAGCGGAAACATCTGCCGCTGCGGCACGTACCAGCGTATCCGCAAAGCCATCCACCACGCCGCCTCCATGCAAGCCGGCAAGTCCTAATTCACCGCTTCAGCCCTCTTTAGCCGAAAAACTGTTCGCGAAACGTCCCGGGGTGTCTTATGACAAAGAGTCCTGCATTATCCCGCCGCGATTTTCTGAGGACGGGTGCGGCTGGGGGCGCGACGCTTGTGGTCGGGTTTCGTTTGTCTACGCGCGCTTTTGCCGGCCAAGCCGCGGAGCAGGAAAAGAAGCTTCCCAGTCCCTTCGACGCTTGGATCCGCATCACCCCCGACAATCGTGTAACGCTGATTCTTGGCAAATCGGAAATGGGCCAGGGGATCATGACCGCGCTGCCCATGATCCTTGCCGAAGAGCTATGCGTGGATTGGAAGAATGTGAAGGTGGAGCAGGCGCCCACGAATCCCAAGATTTATGATCTTGGGACCGGAGGCAGCGGCAGCGTTGCCGGATCCTGGCTGCCCTTGCGACGGGCGGGAGCTGCGGCACGCGAAATGCTGATTGCCGCGGCGGCGCAGAAGTGGGAGGTCGGCGCGGACACTTGCAAAGCGGTGGACGGCCAGATTGTTCACGGCAACCCGAAGCGTTATTTGTCGTACGGTGAACTGGTCGAGGCCGCCGCAAAACTGCCGGTTCCGAATTTCAATACGGTGCCGCTGAAGAATTCCGATGATTTCACACTGGTCGGGCACAAAACACGACGGTATGAGGTCCGGGAAAAAGCCACCGGCACGGCCGTTTTCGGTATCGATTCCCGCGTACCCGGAATGTTGTTCGCAGTTGTGGCGCGATGCCCGGTGTTTGGCGGCAAGGTGGCTTCCTTTGACGCCGCAAAGGCAAAAGCGGTGCCGGGCGTGCGCGATGTGATTGCGTTTGAAACGAGCGGGCGCGGGGCTTCGACGACGGGCGGCATTGCGGTGCTGGCGGCGAATTCGTGGGCCGCGATGCAGGGCCGCAAGGCGCTGGAAGTGAAATGGGACTTTGGCCCGGCGGCGAAGGAATCGAGCGTCCTGCTTCACGAACAGTTTCTGGCGAATGCGGCCAAGCCCGGAAGAATCGTTCGCAATGATGGCGACGCGGATGCGGTGCTCGCGTCCAGCGCGAAGAAAATCGAAGCCGCTTACGAATTCCCTTTCGCCGCTCATGCCTGTATGGAGCCGATGAACTGCACCGTGCACATCCGGCCCGACGGGGCGGAGGCGTGGGTGCCGACGCAGGCTCCGCAGTGGGCGCAAGGCGTGATCGCGGAGGCGGCCAAGCTGCCGCCGGAAAAAGTGATCGTGCATACGACACTGATGGGCGGAGGATTCGGACGCCGTTACCAGGCGGATTTCGTGATGGAGGCGGCGCAAGTGGCCAAAGCCGCAGGGAAACCGATAATGGTCCTTTGGACCCGCGAAGACGACATGCAACACGATTTTTATCGTCCCGCCTCTTATCACAAAATGCAGGGCGCACTGGATGCGAACGGGAATCTTGCCGCGTGGAAGCATTTTCAGACTTCCACGTCTATCGCGGCGAAGTGGCGGCAGGACGGTACGGAAAAACCCGAACAGGGCGAATTTGGTACCGGCTCGACAATTCCTTACATCACCCCGAATATCCGCATCGAGTACACATTGGCGGAATCGAGTGTGCCGCGCGCCTGGTGGCGATCGGTGGAACATTCGACCAGCGGCTTCGTGGTGGAAAGTTTTGTTGATGAGCTTGCGGCCGCAGCGGGACAGGATCCGCTGGCGTTCCGGCTGAAGCTGATTGGCGGGGACCGCAAGATTCCGCTGTTCGACGCGGAGAAAGAACCGCCCCTGAATACCGCGCGGCTAAAGGGCGTGCTGCAACTTGCCGCGGAGAAGGCGGGCTGGGGAAAGCCGTTGCCGAAGGGACAAGGGCGCGGCATTGCGGCATTTTATTCCTTTGATTCCTACACCGCGGCCGTCGCGGAAGTCAGCGTGAAGAACGGCGCTGTGAAGCTAGAGCGGCTGGTTTACGCAGTGGATTGCGGGCGGCCCATCAATCCTGAGGGCATCCGCGCGCAAGTTGAAAGCGCGGCAATTTACGGCCTCTCCGCTGCTTCGTATGACGCCATCACGATCAGCGGGGGACGCGTGGAGCAAGCGAATTTCAATGACTACCAGATGCCGAGGATGAACGAAGCGCCGAAAACGGAAGTTCACGTGGTGATGAGCAAGGAAGAGCCCACGGGCATCGGGGAGCCCGGTTTGCCGGTGATGGCTCCCGCGATGTGTAGCGCGATTTTCGCGGCGACTGGGAAGCGGCTGCGCCGGCTGCCCATTCGACCCCAGGATTTAGCTTAAGAGGAGAAGAAATGCCAACGATAGACATGCTAGGCCGGCGGGACTTTTTGAAGAAGAGCGCGGCGGGCGGCGCCGGATTGGTGATCGGTCTATACCTGCCAGGGAAATACGAGGCGCTGGCGGGAGTGCCGGCGAAGGAAGCCGCGGCGATCAATGCGTGGGTGCAGATTGCGCCGGACGATACGACGACGCTGCTGATTGACAAGTCCGAGATGGGCCAGGGAATCAATACCGCGC
>Ga0210406_10004137_pt1 | contig 15685 bp, 9 predicted proteins | sample IncBWC30MmetaG_FD_155454 | JGI IMG/M metagenome (GOLD analysis project Ga0210406, IMG submission 155454) | Forest soil microbial communities from Barre Woods Harvard Forest LTER site, Petersham, Massachusetts, United States - Inc-BW-C-30-M | ecosystem: Environmental > Terrestrial > Soil >... | reverse complement strand
TGGACGAACTGCAGATTTCCCACCGTGGGTAATACCAACCGAACGACTTAAGCTGCACAAAGAAGAGCTTTTAGGAATCTGTCGACCGAACCAGCAGTAAACTCCCGCTAGATCTGCCTTCAGTGGCACAGCGCCCTCCTTAGCTACGTTCTGATTGGCATTGACAAGTGCCCTTGCGCACATCAGATAATATGTGAGGAGTCTCAGTGCTGGCGTTGGATATCATGTAATGCTGACCTTTAGCTCTAGGTTTTCGCGGCTGTCGTTTCCTGTCGTTATCTGCTTGCTCCTTTGCGGGATTTTGTCTACGGAAATCCCTGAGCTACTGTGCTTGATGGACAACACGGCCAACGATTTCACAGTGCAGCAGACTATTTCCGCACAGGCCGGGCGCGTTCTGCGCGTGACAATGCCAGTTGCGACTCCGATCGCGGTGAGGGTGGCGGAACATGAAGAGATGCAATTCTGGACTGTCACAAAAGACGGCTCTCATCCCCAGAATATCTTGGGCTGTTCATTCTCCATTCCACTCTTCGTAAATAATCTCCCCTTCGATTTACACATGTTCTCATCCATGATCCAGCGGGGCCAGAAGGAGCTGCCAACCCCGCCGAGGTTTGTCATGTCCATCTAGCCTAGTAAGCGCATTCTCGTGACTAGGATTTAGTTTTGACGAAGGCATCTATTGCAGGTGATTACGTGGATTCTTATAAGCCTTATTGGCTTCCAGGTCGCCAAACGTCTTTAAGTGGAGATCGCGAGCGCCCAAATGATTCCCGTGAACCTCGCACCGCGGAGGGCGGCCAGGAAACCTCGACTGATTTTGGAGATAATTGGTTTGACTATTGCTTCGAGCAAACGCCTGAGAGAGTTGAACTGCAACTGGGTGAAACGGGGAAAGATGGAACGACTCTCGCGAGGTTCAAATTAGGGAAGCAGTTACTCGCATGCCAATTAGGCGAGTTGACTCTGGCTCGATTTCCACTGTGCGTCGCACGATTGGACTACATGTCTCAGATCCCTGACGAAGAATCTGCGTATGACCGAATGTTCTTGCAGTTGCTCAATCGGAAATTCGATGGGATATACCTAGAGTCGATTAACCCCGAATCCTCATTGTGGCAGTACGTGCAAACAAGTCGTTTGATCCAGGGATCTTTCTTCCGCTACAGCCAGCGGGACCCATCGCCACATTTATTGATCAGCCTAATTTGAACTTTCAGCTATTATCTCAAGCGACTATCAGCAAAAACGAGGAAGAATCGACTCCGGGAAATCAGGATACTGCGAGAGCTCGGAAATTTGCAATTGATTCGCGTAACCGAGGCTTCGGAGCTAGACACCTTCTTAAAAGCGTCCTATGACATTTCACTGAAGACGCGGCAGTTCAAGCGATTCGGATGGGGCATTGCGTCCCGCGATCCAGTTTTGGTGAAGAATGAACTATCGCGTTTGGCTCGAGAAGGTTCGTTGCGATCCTACCTACTGACTTCGAACGGCGTTCCCTGTTCTTATATCTTGGGACAGATATGTGGGACCAGATTTCGCCCCGTCACTGCGGGTGTAGATCCTGACTGGAGAAACTATAGCGCTGGCACAGTTCTCCTCTTTCTTGTTCTGGAAGATCTCTTTAGAGAAGCTTCGCCCGACTATTATGATCTCGGAGGTTTCGCTGCACACAAGGAATATTTGGCGACAGACAGTTACCTTGAAACTGATGTTTGGCTTTTTCGTCGGCTGCCATACGCTGGATTAGTGAGCAGCGCCTATCGCGCATGCAATTTGACGTCAAAACTTGGAGGGGCCGCGTTGGAACGGCTGGGATTGAAAGAAAGGATAGTGCGACTGTTGCGCCGAATCTAACCATCGGCCGATGTGTTGGGAAAAACCCACACAAATCTATCACCGCTACACGTGCTTGCCCAGTCCTTTCTGAACCAATTTGCGGCGGTAGAAGCGCTTTAACCCTGGATCGCGGCGTACCGCATGGACACGGGCCACCCCCACAAAAAGCGCAAACAGCGGACATCAACGTCCCAGGTGCGCCCGCCGCTCAGGGCTTGGCGTGGGTCCTGGCTGTCTGCACCTTGGGGCGGTAAAGGACTGCAGCCCGGGGCCGTTCCGAAGCGACTGCTTGTCGGGGCTCAGTCCGAAAAACTCATCGATGCAATCGAACTGTATCCGCTCGCAGCAAACGCGCTTGTGGCACGCGCCACGACCGTTCGGCCTCACCACTGCAAGAACAGGACATAGGTGCATTGGCACCTCACAACCCGCCGATCACAAATTGCTGCGGCTCTCAATCGATTTGCTTCCTTCCGGACTGCCAGTCTGCCGTGCAAACAATTCCGCCACGTTCTCCAGCGTATCGATTTCTGCTACCGCCTTGTCCGTGCGAATGCGAACAATTCGCGGAAAGCGCAACGCATATCCGCTTTCATGCCGGCTCGATTTCTGAATGTTGTTGAACGCCACTTCCAGCACAATCTTTGGCTCGACCGTTCGCCGGTATCCCTGATCCTCGATGGTGTGCCGCAGGAAAAAATCGGTGTGCTCTAGAATCTCCGCATCCGTCAGACCGGAATACGCCTTGCCGATATTCAGTAGCTTCTCTCCGTTTCGCACCGCAAACGTGTAATCTGAAAGCACCTTGTGCCTCTTTCCGTGTCCGTATTCCACGGCCGTCACCACCACATCCAGCGTCGCAAACGGCTCCTTCAACTTGAACCAGAAACCGCCGCGCCGGCCCGGCGTGTACGGCGAATGTGTAGCCTTGGCCACAATCCCTTCGTGCCCGGCTGCCAGCGATTCGCGAAATGCCCGTTGCACTGCTTCAGCGGTTTTGCATTCGCTCTTTCCCGCCACGCGCAACGCCGTTGCTGCGTTCGCAAAAATCGCATCAAGACGCCGTTTGCGGTCCGCTAGCCGCTCGTCCAGCAGCAATTCGCCATCCTGATACAGCAAATCGAAGGCCACGAATTTCACTGGGATATCGTGTTGCATCCACAGATCGATCTGTTTCCGTCCCAGCCGCTTCTGCAATTCGGTAAACGGCAGCGGCCGGGTGTCCTGCCACGCCAGAATCTCTCCGTCGACGATCAGCTCTCCCGGCAACTCACGAATTGGCTGCACTAGCTCTGGAAACTCTGTCACCTCATCCAGCGTCCGTGAAAAGATTCTCACCTTGCCATTCTTGTCCTTGTGCACCTGCGCCCGTATCCCGTCGTACTTTTCTTCCACCAGCAGCGCAGATGCCTCCAAATCGTCTGCGGCTTTATCAAATAGATCCTCGGCGGTTTCCACCGGAGCAGCCAGCATGAACCCCAGCGGATGAAACAGACGCACCATCGCGCTGCTCAACCTATTCTCCGCCGCCAGCGTCAACGTTTCCCCAATATCGCCTGTCATCATATTCGCGCGGCGCACTTCCGCCAGTGGTCGCTCGTACGCCTTGCCAATGGCTTCTTCTACCAGGCTTTCCTTCGACCCAATCCGCAGATCGCCGGTAATAATTTTCACCATGTACTTCACGTCGCCGGCGCTGGCACGCACAAATGCCTTCGCCAGCAGTCCCGCCTTTTGCTCCTGCGATCGCACTGCCGCCAAATCTTCAAAAAGCCGCGCCACCTCCACCAGCGACAAATCTCCATCGCGATGCGTGCGAGCCAGCAACTCCTCGGCCATGTCTCCCAGGTCACCATGCTTCAGATACGTCGTTGTCATGCTTTCGCCGGTTTTGCCGGCTGCTTCCGCGATCACCCGCGAGAGCATGCGTCCGCCAACTCCGAGCGTCCGCTCGTCATAGCCCGCAAACGGATGCGCCGAGAGAAACCTTGCAGCAAGTGCGGCGTCCGAGGTGCTCAGCGCTCTAAAGAATTCGCTGATCAGCCGCAGTTTCTCCAGCTTTTTTGAGGTGGCCCCAACAGCTTCCGCGAGTTGCACAAAACCGCGCATAGTTCATTCGTTTATTGAAACTGGTCGAACCTATCTAGCGAGCGCCCCTTAGACATGCGGTGCCCAACCCTTCTCATACTCCCGCCCCCACATCTTCATTGCTTCCGCATCGCCCTGGATTCGTCCGTCTTTTGTGTCCAGATGCAGCTCCCGGTTCACTGCCCACGCGATGTTGGAAAGTTGCAGCATCGTCACCGCCACGTTTCCTACCGTAATAGGCGCGTTCAGTTTCTCGCCTTTGCGGATTCCGGCAATGAAGTTCGCAAAGTGCGCATCAGTCATCGAATCGCGTCCGACCGTGTCAGCAGAGGAGGTTGTGCTCCCAACCTTGTATTCACTGATCTTTTTCCCTTTCCAGTCGTACACCTCGTAGCCATCGCGGTCCACAAGCACCGTGCCGGTGGTCCCCATAATTGTCGAACCACGATCGCGGCCGTAATACTTCATCCCTTGGCAGCTTTTGCCCTCCCACGAAATCATTTTGTCTTCGTACTCAAAACTGGTCACCAGCGTGTCGTAAAACTCCCAATCATCCTTGTATTGGTATCTGCCGCCGGACGAGGTCACCCGCATGGGATAATCAACCCCCAGCGACCATCGGCAAACATCCACCTCGTGCGTGCCGTTATTCAGCGTTTCGCCCGTCCCGTAGATCCGGAACCAGTGCCAGTTATACGGATGCACGTTATCCTTATACGGACACCGTGGCGCCGGGCCCTGAAACAACTCCCAATCCAGCTGCGGTGGCACGGCAACTTCCTTGCCTATGCCGATGGACTTTCGTACATTGCTGTACCACGCCTTCGCGAAGTAAGGCCTGCCGATCAGCCCTCCGTGAATCTTTTCGACGACTTCGATCGTGTGTGGTGAAGACCGCTGCTGCGTGCCCATCTGCACCAGTTTCCCGTACTTCTGTTGCGCTTGGATCAGCATCTCTCCTTCGGCAGCATTGTGGCTGCAGGGCTTCTCCACGTACACGTGTTTGCCTGCTTGCAATCCCGCAATCGCCATCGGCGCATGCCAATGGTCGGGAGTGGCAATCGTGATCGCGTCTACATCCTTCTGCTCCAGAATCGTGCGGAAGTCTTTCTCGGCGGCCGGAGCCTCGCCCATCTCTTTCTGCACGCTGTCCGCGAACTTCTTCAGAATGTTGCTGTCCACATCGCACACATGCGAGATGCGCGCCGCGCTTTTGTTCGCCTTCAGCGACGAGAGATGCGCATAGCCGCGTCCGTTTAGCCCAATCACAGCAAAGTTCAATCGGTCGTTGGCGCCCACAATCTGGCTATAACTCTTCGCCGTGGTTCCGACCGCCAACCCCGCCGCGCCCACTGCAAATGCATCGAGAAACTCACGTCGTGTAATCATGATTCCCTCATCGCCGGCGTACATCGCCACGCGCTTTTGCCAATGACAGCATAGCTTGCGACCCTCAACCGATTCCAGCGTTCGTCGGTGCCTGCCATTGCAAAGCCCACAACCACGGCACTGCAGCGTGGTACTATGGCCCCGTGTTTTAACGTCATTTTGCCTCTAGGACTAACCGCCATGAAACAACCCACCTCCTCTGACCGTCGCAGTTTTCTCAAAGCAGGCGGCGCCATCGCTGCAGGCCTCATCAGCAACGGCATCTCGCTGGCGCATCCCGCAACCGCTTCCTTACCTCCTCTTCCCGCAAATATCAATACGGCCGCCGCCATGCCGGTCCGCAACCTCGGCAAGACCGGTTACAAAGTTGGAATCTTCAGCCTTGGTGGACAGGCTGCTCTTGAAAAGTCCAACAACTTCGACGCGGCTGTGCCCATCATCGAGCGGGCGCTCGACCTCGGCGTCAACTATATCGATACCTCTTCGATTTATGGTGGTCCCGAGCGTTGGAGCGAGCAATACGTCGGCCGCGTGATGAAGATACGCCGCCAGGATGCTTTTCTTGCCACCAAGACGAAAGAACGCACGCGCGAAGGTTCATTGCGCATGATCGAAAAGTCCCTCACCCTTCTGAATACCGATCACATCGACCTGTGGCAATTGCACGATATTGGTTTGCCTGAAGACGTGAATGCGGTCTTTGCCAAGGGCGGAGCCATGGAAGCGCTGCTCGAGATGCAGCAACAGAAGGTAGTGCGTTTTCTGGGCGTAACCGGCCACTACCGTCCCGAAGCATTGATCGACGCGGTGAATCGCCACCCCTTCGATACCATCCTGATGTCTCTGAATGCCGCCGATTCGCACATTCACAGCTTCACTGATCAATTGCTGCCGGTGGTCGTCGAAAAGCAAATGGGCATCATCGGCATGAAGGTTCCTTCGCGCGGTAGATTGCTCTCCACCTGGACGCCGCCTCCGCTCGAACAGCAGCAGCATTCCTGGGAAGGCTCGGCGATTGCCATGCGCCCGGGCGTGATGAATATGCGCGAGGCCATGAACTTCGTTCTCTCTCACCCCGTCAGCACCGTGATCATCGGTTGCGACAATATTGCCCAGCTCGAAGAGAATGTGCAGATCGCTCGCGAGTTTACGCCGCTCTCGCAATCCCAGATGGTGGCGCTCAACAACCTCGCGGCACCCGTGGCAAAACAGTCCTTATTTTTTCGGTTCACCGACCGCAGCAAGGGCTAATCGAAAAAGCTTTGGGCAAGCCCAACTCGCTGCTACGGGTTCTTCGCCTTTTCCCGATACCACTGCTGCAGCACCAGGAAGGCCTTCTTCTTTTCGCCGTGATCGGACACCAGCCCCTTCCTATTGAAGTAATCCTCGATCCCAGGCAGAGTCCTTCGTGGGCTGCGAAAATCCATCAGAATCCATGGTGTCGTCCCACGAAGGAAAGGGATGCGCTTCAGCATGGCAATCTGGTGCTCGTAAAGAGCTTCCTGATACTCCTCGGTGAAGCGTGTTTGCGCGTCGCCGTGGTTCCCGAATTGTGCGTCGCCTCCAAACTCGCTCATGACCAGAGGCTTGTCATACTTGGAGACCCAGTCGGTGTTGTCCAGGTCCGCAATGTTGTGCACATACCAGCCGATATACTCATTGTTCCCCATCACATCGAGTTCGTTCGCAATCGGATCGTTGATATGAATCGTCAGGCGGCTTCCATCTTTGGTCTCTTCCGCCTGGAGTGCGGCAGACACCAGCCGTGTGGGATCACTCTTGTGCGCCTCCTGAATCAGTTGATCCAAAAAGCGATTTCGCGCATCACTGATCGGCGTCTCGTTCGCCACCGAATAGATAATCAGCGCCGCGCGATTGTGATCCCGAGCAATCAACTCGCTTAATTGATTTTCTGCATTCCGCAATGTCCCCGCGTTTTCCCATTGAATTGTCCAATAGACCGGCACTTCCTCCCACACCAGAATGCCCATTTGGTCGGCCATCCGTATCATGGCTTCGTTGTGCGGATAGTGCGCTAGCCGCGCAAAGTTGCATCCCAGTTCTTTTGCCCAACCCAAGAGGATCCGCGCATCGTCTTCGCTCCATGCCCTTCCAGATCGCAGCGGCGCTTCTTCGTGGATGTTGATGCCACGCAAGAAAACTGGTTTTCCGTTTAGAAGAATCTCGGTCCCTTGAACGCTAATTGAGCGGAACCCTATGTTGTCCGTCACCTGGTCTGTCTCTCCCGCGATCTCCACCCTGTACAGCTTGGGATTTCCCGGCGACCACAGCGTCAAATTAGCTTCGAAGGAAAACTCAACGCGCCCCTCGGCGTCTGTCTGAAAGGTCTTGCTAAACCCGGCATCCGGAATGCGGATGGCAACCTTCTGCTGGAGTTGTGGGCCGTTCAGTTGAATCCATCCCTTGATTTGCCGCGTCGATCCCTTCTCTAGCTGCACTGAATAATTTTGAATGAATGTTTCCGGCACCTCGACCAGCGTCACGGGTCGCGTGATTCCCCCATAGTTCCACCAGTCCGTGTTCACCGTCGGGACGTAATCTTTCCCTCGCATATTATTGACCCTCACGACCAGAAAATTCCCCTTGGGGCGCAACCGCTCCGTTATTTCGAAATCAAATGGAGTAAATCCGCCTTCGTGCTGCCCCAGTTCCTCACCATTCAGATGCACATACGCCATGTAGTTCGCGGCGCCGAAGTGCACGAACACTCTCTTCCTCGGCCCTTTGGCGTAGTTAAACGACCGCTTGTACCACACACTTCCTTCATAAAACAGCAACGCGTCGCGTTGCGTATTCCAATCTCCCGGCACATTCAAGCGGCCGGAAGTATCAAAGTCGTATTCCACCAATTCCGACTTCGACTGAGGTTTGTAGTTGGTGTAAAAAGCGCCGTTACCCTTGAGTGCGTGCGCGTGGTAGTCGACTGCTCCTACATCGTACGGATCCACGATCACTTGCCATTGACCATTCAAGCTGGTCGTCGAGCGTCCTTCGATGTTTGCGATTAGCGGAGCAACCTGCGCGGCACTCCGGCCGGCACTGAACAATGCAAATAAAGCAAGCGGCAACCAACGCATAGAGGTAGTCATGGATGACTATTCTATGCCCTTTCCATCGAGCGCGACGTTCCTCTCACTCCTCGGCGTTCAGCGATTTTTCCCAATTGTGTTTCCCAGGCTCTCGATATCAACTAATCCATTACACCCACAGAATGCGGGCAAGAGTTTCTCCGCTTTGTAACGCCCGCCGCAGTTCCGTCCCCAGCGCCCAGCATCACAGCCTCACCGGCGTCACCCTCGGCACGAAAAACTGGTACGGCATCCTCGGCAGACAACACGCGCACTTCACCAACACATTCATGAGAGCCCTGTCGACCTCGCCGACTTTATTCGTTCCACTCTTACTCTCGTTGATTCCTGCCGCGTGCTCCTCGGCAACGGATCCACCGGCGGTAATCTCGAGGATGTGCGCCTGAAGAAGACCCTCGTCGCAGGAATTGACCCGGTTGCCCTCGATGCCTAGGTTGCCAAGGCCTACTGGAACAGGGACGTAAAGGCGATGCCATATCTGAAAATGGCCAGCCAGCGAAATTTGGACCCGCCAGATTTTGAAAAGCTCCGCGTACAGGTCGTTAATCTCTCTTGATGTTGCTGGAGCCGCTGAACTCCAGACTGCGCAATCGTTCCGGCAATCGCAATTTCGCACGCTCACGTTGTAGGGTAGACTTTGTTACATCACTCGGAATCAGGAACGCGGTCCGCTCACTCAATCCGCTCGCTCTTGCTCCGGCTGAGCTTTGCTTCAAAATTCGCACCCACAGGAAGATGCCCGTGCCCGGTTCAACCGCGCCCCGAAAAATGCTGATGCCTTTCCTCGACCTGAAGGCGCAGTTTGCTAGCATCCGCCAGGAAGTTCTTGACGCGGTGACGCGCACTCTGGAAACTCAGCAATTCATTCTTGGGCCGGAAGTCACTGCGTTTGAGAGCGAAATCAGCGCGCTCACCGGATGCACGTATTCCATTGCTTGTGCTTCCGGCTCGGATGCCCTGATCCTCGCTCTTTTAGCTCTTGAAATCGGACCTGGCGACGAGGTCATCACCAGTCCGTTTACGTTTTTCGCTTCTGCTGGTTCCATCGCTCGCGTGGGAGCCAAGCCTGTCTTTGTCGATATTGATCCGCAAACGTTCAACATCTCTCCCGAGGCCATCAAGTGCGTAATCACTCCCAGAACTAAGGCCATCATGCCCGTACATCTTTTCGGTTTGTCGGCCGATATGAATCCGATTCTCGACCTTGCTTCGGCGCAATGCATTCCTGTCATCGAGGACGCCGCACAAGCCATCGGCGCGCACTATGCAGGACGTCCGGTTGGCAGCCTCGGTTTGATAGGTTGTTTCAGTTTTTTCCCCTCCAAGAATCTGGGCGCCGCCGGCGACGCTGGCATCATCACGACCAACGACGCTGCGCTGGCTGATCGCCTCCGGCTCTTGCACGTGCACGGCGCCCGTGACAAGTACGTCTACGAATTGCTGGGAATGAACAGTCGGCTGGACGCCATTCAGGCCGCCATTCTCCGCGTGAAGCTGAGATATCTGGATAAATGGGCAACCGCCCGGCAACACAACGCGGATCGTTATCGCCAACTCTTTCGCCAATTCCGTCTGGAAGCAAAACTGAACTTGCCCGCTGCCCCGCCCCAATTCACTCACGTCTACAATCAATTCACCATTCGCTCCAGCGATCGCGACAACCTTCGCGAACATCTGCTCGCCCGCGGCATTCCCTCGGAAATTTACTATCCGATTCCTCTGCACCTCCAGAAAGCCTTCGCCTATCTCGGCCACAAGCAGGGCGACTTTCCCGCATCCGAAGCTGCCAGTCGGGAGGTGCTCTCCCTTCCCATCTATCCAGAACTCACCGAAGCGCAACAGCTCTCTGTGGTCGCCGCAATCGCCGACTTCCATCCGGGATAGAAGCGCCTGGTATTTGTGTGGACCTGGTGGTTCGACCGGCGTCGCGAGTTGTGTATTTCTGACTAACCAATTAGATAGTGTTATCACACAAAAGTGCTGCGGCGAGAAAGCGGGACGGTAAAGCTTTGCGCAAGATTGGTAGTTGTTTGCATGGAGTTGTGAAGGAAACGAAGAGAAAAGAAAATCGTGGAATGGGATAAAGCGCAGAACGCGCGGGAATTGAAGATGAGGAGTTAGGAGAGTTGAGGAGAACGAACGCTTCGGGAACTGCGGAATCGTGGAAGCTGACCTGCGGAGATAATTGCATGGACAAACAAGGACAGCGCGCAGCGCTGCCTTGAGATCGAGGTCTTTTCCTCGCGGCGCGGCGCAAAAAGTCAGTTCACGAAGTGGTTCCTTCCTTCACAACGCCGCACTTGGTTGTCCCGGCCCCGGTTCAAAAAATAGGTTGGTCAGGACCTAATCTCAATATCTTGCAAGGGGGAAAACTCGACGAATTCAGTTCTGCCCCGACGTAGCAGCCCCTTCCGAACTCGTTGCCGCCTTGATCAGTATGGGCCACCGCGGAAACGCATAATTCCCGCCGACATCATCAATCACATTGACTTGGCACGTGTAGAATCCCGGCTTCAGCGACTGCAGCGGAATCTCCATCTGGAAAATCACCGCCTTCCGGTCCGCCACCATCTCGTGCGCCACGATGGGTTTCGTCTCATACACCTTGCTTTCGCCCTGCAGGAATTCAATGCTCGTCAGCACGCGCACCGATCCTTTCGGTTCTTTCGGCTCGTTCGTCCCATTCGTTGCTTCGGCTGCTTTGCTCTTCGCCGCGTCATACACTTCGTATTGCAAGAACAGCTGCTGGTCCTGTGTGAATACGTGCGTCACGCTCGGCACCAATTCTGTCTGTTCGCTCACCAGTGGCTGAAAGCCCTTCTTGTGCGTCGATGGCACCCGTTGGCTGCTCAGAACCACGCTGCTCATCCGCATCGGCGTTTTTCGCAAATCCGGAATCCTCACATCCGTTTCGAATGACCCCATCCGCCCTGTCTGATTCTCGCGCACGATAAATTTCAAATGATAATTCCCCGGCGCCAGCACAAAGCTCGTGTTGTACTGCACGTTCTTCCTCCGTACCTGTTGTCCGCTATCCACTGCCAGCTTTACCGTGTCGCGCAATCGTCCCACTGGGAATTTCCCGCCCTCCCGCACTTGCCCGATAATGTCCAGTGTCGCGCTGTCCTTATCCTTCGCCTGCACGAACGGAATCTGTGAACCCGGCACCACCAGCGACACCGACAGGAAGTAGTGCGAATCGTCCGCCCGGAAATACGCTGTTCCCGCATACACCGCCACATCCGTCTGCGGTAGTTCCGCCGCCAGTTCGTCCTCCAACTGCTCCTCGCGGTCCGCTTGCTTCATGTGTTGGTAATCGCGGTCCGCGTAATATCCCGCTCGGTATTCCAGCTTTACGTCCGGCCGGTTGATCTGTACCTTCAGCCGCCGGAAGTGCCCGTCCTTCAGATGGTTCGTGCTTGTATACCCCAGAACGTAGTACGCCGAAGTGTCCTTCTGCACCTGGCTGAACACCCCACTCAAATCGTTCGAGTCCATGAACGCCTTGCCGCCCGTATCTGCCGCCAGCGTGTACAGCGTTTCCTGCGATGCATCGTTCCCATTCAAATCGTTCAATATCGATGCACCGCTGTACGCCGATTGACCGTGCAAACTCGCAGCTTGCGCTTGTCCTCCCGGCGGAAACGCCGATAGCCCGCGCACGTCCACCGGATAGATCGACACATTGGCTCTCACCGCCGCTGCCGTCGCCGCTCGCAACGCCGATTGGTTGTCCACGCCAGACTGCGTGATCCCATTGCTGAAATAAATCAAACTTTTCTTCTGCGGAATCGCTCCCATCGCCTGCATTACCGCCTCGAGCGCCAGCAACTTCCGGTCCGCACTGAACGTGTTGTAGTCCGTGTCGTCTGGCGTGTACGACCCGCTCGTCTCCGCTTCTCCCTCGGAGCTTCCCGTGCTTCCGTTCTCGAAACCTTGCCCCGCGCTCGAGTTGTACGCGGCCAGCTTGGCCAGGATTTTGGTCTTGTCATCGCTGAAATCCAGGTCCAGGCTCAAATTCGTTGCCAGCGACATCAGCGCCACCAGGTCGGCGGGCTGCATTTTTGCATTCACGTACTTCTTTCCCGCGTCCACTGCTCGGTCAATGTCATCTGGCTGCATCGCCGAGAAATCAAAAAACAGAAGCATCAGCCGCCGGTCCCGTCCCTCTAGGCTTTTTTGTTGACCCGAGCTCAATAACTTTCCTGGCCCCGCCGTTCCGTTTACTGTAGTTCCCGCGCCGCCCGCCATCGCCAGTTCGTCCACATGCTCGTAGTCGAAGCTCACCAGGTCTTGTCTCTTTCCGTCCTCGTATAGCGTGAAATCCTCGTTCTTTAAATCCTTGATCAAGTTCCCGTGCTTGTCGCGCGCCACCACGTTCACCAGCACCACTTCCGTCGACACCCGTACCCGCGCGCCGCTCTGAACGGGCGTTTGCGGCTGCTGCGCCAGCAGACTCCCCATCACCGACCACACCAATACTAGCGCCGTTGCCATCCTCCCGACTTTTGTCCGCAATCGCATCTTCGCAACTCTCAGAACCGGAATCTTGCCACCATGCTCACTCGCCGCATGTTGCTCACTCCCGTCACCTGCCCAAACGTCAGCGAATTCACAACCGTATTAATATTCGAAAAATATGGCGTGTTGAAAATGTTGTTCGCCGTTAGCCGCAAGTCCAGCGATCGCGACTCCCGAATCACAATCGTCTTGTTCACCGACATATTAAACGTAAATTGCGCGGGCCCCAGAATGATATTGCGCCCTGCATCTCCGTACGTGGTCCCACCTGGGCATCCAGGCCCTGGCGCGCAAAACGCCGCCGTGTTGAACCATTCTCCTGTCGTCGGGTTCGATATTCCCAACGGCTGGCCCGTCACCACATTTGCTCGCTGCGATCCGCTCACGCCTCGGTTGATGTCCACCGACGCCCCCAAAATCCGCGGCGTGAAATACAGTCCCGAACCGATCGTGAAGCTGCCGCTCCACTGCCACCCGCCCAGCAGGTGCGACATTGCTCCTCTGGTCACGAACTGGCGGCCGTCCCCAAACGGCAGGTCGTAAATCCAGTTCCCTGTGAACTTCTGGGTTTGATCGAAACTCGAAAGCCCGCGGTCTCCTGGCAGGTAAAACGGATTCTGCACCACCACCGTTCCTCCGCCTCCGATCGAAGACGCATCATCGATCGATTTGGAGAATACGTAGCTCGCGCTGATGCCCAGCCCTTTCGACATCCTCTTTCTCACGCGGACCGTACCCGCGTTCAGGATCGAGTTTCCTTCCGAAGATTCAAAAATGAACGGCGCAGCAGCTTCATTCGACGCAGCCGCGCAACTGTCCGTCGCCGCGCAACTCGGTACCAGCGCTCGTTCCGTATCCAGCCGTGTACCCTTCGCCCCGTTGTAGCCCACATTCAGCTGTACGTTGCCCGGAAGCTGCCGCTGGATATCCAGGTTCCAGATCTGCACGTAAGCCAGCTTGTAGTTTGGATCCAGAGCGTAGTTGTTGGTCACCAACGGCTGCGGACTTGCCGGAAATCCATTCTCCAGCGTTAGGAAATCTCCGTACGGGCTGATGTTTGTTGCCGTCGTCGCAAACGGCGGCTGGTACGCGAAATTCCGGATGAACGTGCTGTACTGCCCGAGGTTGTAATTGATGCCATAGCCTGCCCGCACCACTGTGTTCTTGTCCGCTCTCCACGCCAGTCCCACTCGGGGCGCATAGTTATTCCGTTCCGGCCGCACCAGTGAAGCAGGGAAAACTCCCGAATAAGGTCCCGTCTGCCCCGGCAGTACCCGAAATCCCGCAATCGATTCAGGGCTGAAACTCGTATCTAAGTTCGCAATGTGATTGCCAACCTCGGTAAACGGCCCGATATATTCGTAGCGCAATCCCAGGTTCAGAGACAATTTCGGGAATATCCTCCAGTCATCCTGCACAAACAAATCGTACGAATTCGCCCGAAACTGATACTCCGATGTCCCGGACTGCAAGCTCGTCTGTTGTGGCAAGCCCAGCAGATAGTCCGCAAAATCGATTCCTGTGCCGGGGACGGGCTGCGTGCTCCCGGGCAGGTACTGCGCGGTTGCGAATCCCGTAAAAACGAAGCTCCCTTCTGCATTTCTCGCGGAACGAAAATCCTGCAGGATCCACCGGTAGTCGCCTCCGAATCGCCAGTTATGTTTTCCGCGGTTCCAGACGACCGAGTCGGTAATCGTGTATGTCTGATCGAGTTCGCGGCTTGGCACCGGCCCGTTCAAGCCCGCAAAACTGTTAAATGAAATCCCCGGCAGGCCCCAGTTGAAAGGGTCCATTGAAATTCCGGTAATGCCCGCGTTGCCTGCGACGTCGATCACTCCCGAATAAAGATTCGTCGTCGCCACTCGGATATGGTTGTACGTAAACCCCGCCGTGTTGGTGATTCGCCCCTTTCCGTAAGTCCATCTCGCGTTTCCGTTCCACCCTTGCGTGTTTGTGCCTCCGGCCAACGACGGAAATGGATTCACAAGCGCTGTCGTATTCCGCGACCAGTTGAATCCGATGTTCAAATTGTTCCGTGGTCCTCCTCTTCCTCCTCCTCGCCCTCCGCCCCCTCCCATGCCTCCACCGAGCGGCCCGAATCCCGGCCCTCCTCCGCTGATGAAATTGTGAATCAGCCGCATACTCAGGCCGTCGGAGTCGCTTTCGTCAGACGTGATGTAATGAAAGTTCTGCGCGGCTCCCGGCAGATTCGGCAAGGGGATGTACTGCAACAGTGCGGTGGCCGACGGACTGAATAAACTGGGATCAATCACGTTGTTCGCAAAAGGCTGGCCCGTCGCCGGATTAAAAATCGTGATTGGGTTGCGATTCTTGTCCGTCAGCCCTGAAAAATTGCCATTTCTTTCTGCCACCGTCGGAACCGTGCTGAAGGCATCATAAGGAGTACCGCCCCGCGTTCCGCTCCATCCCACTGTAAAGAACGTGCTCTTACTCCAATCGAACAGCCCCGGCACTTTCAACGGTCCGCCCACGAACGCTCCAAACCTCAGTTGGTTGTAGCTTGCTTTCGCCGCTTCTCGCCCTGTCAGCGAATACGACTGCGCGTCCAGCGCGGCGTTGTCGTCCTGAAAATACAAAAATCCGTGCGGCTGGTTGATATTAAACCCACGCCCCAATCGCCCCATGATCACAGGTCCCCCGGCGCCGCCAAGTCCGCCACCTGGTCCGCCACCGCCTGCCGGTCCGCCACCGCCTGCCGGTGCACCACCGCT
>Ga0210406_10004135_pt1 | contig 15696 bp, 15 predicted proteins | sample IncBWC30MmetaG_FD_155454 | JGI IMG/M metagenome (GOLD analysis project Ga0210406, IMG submission 155454) | Forest soil microbial communities from Barre Woods Harvard Forest LTER site, Petersham, Massachusetts, United States - Inc-BW-C-30-M | ecosystem: Environmental > Terrestrial > Soil >... | reverse complement strand
CCTATTTTTAGTCTGCGCCTCTATGTCGTGGCTTGCGGGCTTCCAAATCAACGGAGTCAGAGGAGACACCGGCCCTGCCTAACCACGTACTCGCAAGAGAAGCACCCTTCCACCGGTGCCGATCGCTTCGGCCTCGCAAGCGAGGCAGCGCTCCACGGTTTCGAGCTCATTGCTACCGCTTGGGTATGAAACTAGCTACTAAAACCTTGAAGTGCGATTAAAGTGCCGGCTTCACCGGCTTCGGTTTCGTCGCGAAAAGGAGTGCTTCTGGAAGAGCGAAACTCGAAAAGGAGAAGAGAGCGACCATGGAGGGTCGATCCTTTTCGTTCAACTTGCACGATGGCCCTCGCAAAACGCAACATCTTGACCGCTGTTTTCCGTAGTCTGCAATCATCTATTAGCTACCATTAAACATTTTTTAGCGCGATCTTAATTCCCCCTATGAACCACCGCCGGCCAAACGGGGTGTCCGTTTTTGTCTCATCGCTTTTCTCGGTTACCGCCATCGTCCTTAGCGGTTGCGACCAGCAGTCGGCCACCGGGCAAAGCAAGGCCGTGCCCAAAAACGTTCTAGTGACGAAGGTCCGCGCAACCGATGTGCCGGTCCAAATTCATGAATTTGGTCGGGTCGTTTCGCCCGAATCAGTCAACATCCAGCCTCAAGTTAGTGGTCGAGTCACGGAAGTTCATTTTGTTGAAGGTCAGGATGTAAAGAAAGGTGACCTGCTTTTTGTGATTGATCCTCGTCCGTTTCAAGCCCAGCTCGAGCAATCGCAAGCGCAACTGGTGTCTGATAACGCTCAGCTTCAGTTGGACCAGCGAAACCTGGAACGCGACAACAAAATAGAGCGCCAGCGTTTTGTGTCCGAACAACAGATCGACACAGACAAAGCGAACGTCGACAACTTCAAAGGCGCGGTCAGCCGAGACCAGGCTTCAATTGATCTAGCGAAGCTCAATCTTGAGTATTGTTACGTGCGTGCCCCGGGCAATGGGCGCACCGGGCGCCGATTGGTTGATCCGGGCAACTACGTCTCCACGGGGGGAGCAACCTTAGTCAATATCCAGCTTCAAGATCCAGTTTACGTCGATTTTAACATCTCTGAGAATGACTTAGCTCGTCTTCGTGACAATGTGAGAAATTCGCTGGAAGTGGAGGTCATTGCACCCTCTCGGCCAGAGATCGCGAAGGCCGGTAAGCTGAGCTTCTTCGATAATACCGTTTCGTCACAAGCAGGCACGGTTCTGCTTCGGGCCACGGTTCCTAATGAGGAGCGTTATCTGTGGCCGGGCCAGTATGTCAACGTAACGCTGACCTTACAGGTCCTGAAGGATGCGCTGGTCGTCCCAGCTCAAACCGTTCAACTCGGGGGTAAGGGACCTTATCTATTTGTAGTAAAGCCGGATAACACGGTCGAACAACGATTGGTTCCTCAAGGGGTGAGGTACCAGGATCTAGTGGTAGTCCCGGAAGGAGTACAAGCAGGTGAAACCGTAGTCGTCGAAGGCCAGATCACATTGGCAAATGGTACTAAGGTAAATCCGAAAGAGTATCCGCCGGCTACTCCCACCCCGACCGCAGGAGGTTTGACCCAAAAGGAAAGTGAAGCCAACCAACCGGCTGAGGGCCATCAGGAAAGTTCGATTGTTAAACCGACGCCTGCGCTATGAACTTTTCTGAGCCTTTCATTCGGCGTCCGATCATGACGCTGCTGCTGACGATCAGCATTATCGCTTTTGGGATCCAGGTTTTTCGACAGCTGCCGGTGAACGACCTTCCGGCCGTCGATTACCCGGTGATTCAGGTCAGCGTCACCTATCCAGGTGCGAGCCCGGAAACAATGGCGAACACGTGTGCTACTCCGCTCGAGAAACAATTCCTGCAAATCCCGGGGTTAGATCTAGTGACGTCTACCAATCAGACTGGCACATCGACTTTGGTGTTACAGTTCTCGTTGGACAAAAGCCTAGGGGACGCAGCCACAGACGTCCAAGCCGCTATATCTCGTGCGCAAGGCTTCTTGCCGACAGACCTGCCGCAGCCTCCGTCGTTCACCAAGACCAACCCGAACGATCAACCAATCTTCTACATTGCTTTGGTCAGTGATACGATGCGGGAAGGCGACCTGTTTGACTATGGTAATACCAATCTTGGTCAACAGATCGCGATCATCAACGGAGTCAGTCAGGTCCAGGTTTATGGCGCCAGGACGGCGATCCGAGTTAAGGTCCAGGTAAATAAACTTTCTTCTCTCGGGCTCACTATGACCGACGTGACCAATGCGGTCTTTCAAAGCACAGCCTATCTCGGCGCCGGACAGTTCGATGGAAAAGATCGCACTTATCTTTTATTTCCGAACGGGCAACGCACGACGCCTCAGCAATACGAGAACGTAATCATCGCTCAACCAAACGGTCAGCCGGTCTACCTGAGGGATGTCGCGAAGGTCGTTAAGACCGTAGAAGATGAGCGGATCAATCGAAATTTCTGGGCCCGAAACTACGGAGAGGCGCCGGCAGAAGTCGTTCTGGCGATTAGCCGACAGGCCGGTGCGAATGCGGTTGAAGTCGCTAACAGAATAAAAGACTTACTGCCCACCTTCCGAGCTCAGTTACCGGGATCCGTTCAGATGATCCCGCTCTATGATCGTTCAAAGACCATTATTGCGAACGCGCACGAAGTCGAACATACCCTCTTAATTGCATTCTTCTTAGTGGTCGTCGTTATCTTTGCGTTTCTCGGCCGGGCCACTGACACATTTATTCCCGTCGTTGCTTTGCCGCTTTCCATGCTGGTCACGTTCCTAGTTATGGGGGCGCTGAATTTCAGCATCAATAACTTAACCTTGATGGCACTGACATTGGCGATCGGTTTTCTGGTCGATGACGCCATCGTGTTTCTGGAGAACACCGTGCGTCTCATGGAAGCAGGCCAGAACCCGATGCAGGCGGCACTGAATAGCGCGCGGCAGATTACTTTTACGATTGTGGCCATGACGGTTTCGCTGGCGGTTGTCTTTCTGCCCCTAGTGATGGTGACCGGGATCATCGGCCGAATTTTCCGTGAGTTCTCAATTACTATCATCGTAGCCATTTTTGCTTCTGGGCTCGTGTCGATCACCTTGACCCCCATGATGTGCTCGCGGGTGCTTGGTCCACGCAGCCACGATGAAAGAACCTGGATGGAACGGACTGTTGGGCATCTGTTCAAGCGGATAACTGCGGTTTACGGGCGCAGCCTCTATTTCTTTCTGCGTCATCGTTGGATCTCTGCCTTAACCTGGGTGGCGTCTTTCGCGCTTACGATTTGGGTCTTCGGGTTGCTTCCGAAAACGTTTATTCCGGCCGGGGACAGCTCGTTTATCCGGGGAATTCTGATCTGTCAGGAAGGTATCTCTCCCGATAGAATTAAACAGCTGCAAAAGCAGGTCGATCTTGTCCTCCGGCAGAATCCGGCGGTTGATGAGTCCTTTACTCTAGCCGGTTTTTCCCAGGGGCTCCCTTCCAATCAAATGCTGGCTTTAGCCTTTCTCAAAGAGCCAAGCCGGCGCCCGCCAATTACGAAAGTTGTAGGCGAGTTGGCTCAAGAGATAGCCCAGATTCCAGGCATTATTCCGTTGCTGCGGCCCGATCCGGTTTTACAGATTAGCACCGGCGCCACCAAGAATAACCAGGGCCAATACGCTTTCGCCATCTCCGGAGTTGACGCCGATCAAGTCTATCAGGCGGCCCTTCAGATGATGGCGAAGTGCCGCCAATATCCCGGGTTCGCTACCGTATCTTCGGATTACTTTGCGAATACGCCGGTTCTGGGAGTCGGGCTGAATGATCTCCAGTTGCAATCGTATGGACTGAGCAACGTGAACGTCGAGCAGCTGTTTAAGAGCGCTTATTCGCAGAACTATACCTATTTGATCAAGACGCCGGTCGATCAGTACAAAGTTATCGTTGAGGCCGAGGACACACAGCGGAGCGATCCTAGTGACATCAATCGTCTTTATTTCAAGCCCTCCGGAACCGGCGGGATGATTCCAAATGAGACCGTGACCAGCCCGCAAGCGTTAGTTGGCCGGCTGGCCGTGAACCATATCAATCAGTTCCCTTCGGTCACCTTATACTTCAATTTAAAGCCGGGCGCAGCGACGGGCGACGCTACTACGTTTATCCAAAAAACCGCCGCGGAAGTGCTGCCGCCAACGATTCGCGGCCAGCTTCAAGGCGAGGCGCAGACTTTCAGCGAGACCTTTTCCCAGCTAGGGGTCTTATTGTTTGTGGCCGTGTTTATCATGTATGTCATCCTGGGAATCCTTTATGAGAGCTGGTTTCATCCGATTACCGTGTTGTCCTCTCTGCCGGTGGCGGCGGTCGGTGGTCTCTTCACCTTGCTTGTCTTTCACTCCGACCTCTCGCTGTATTCCTATATCGGCATGTTCATGTTGATCGGTATTGTGAAAAAGAATGGCATCATGATGGTCGATTTTGCAGTTGAGCAACGCAGAGCTGGTAAAACCCCAGTCGAGGCGGTTCATGAAGCCAGCGTCGAGCGATTTCGTCCCATCATTATGACCACTCTGGCTGCTCTGATGGGCGCCATTCCAATCGCGGTCGGCTTCGGCGCCGATGCTGAAAGTCGGCGGCCGCTTGGTCTCATTTTGGTCGGCGGCCTGATCGTCTCCCAACTGATCACCCTCTATGTTACCCCTGCACTGTACCTGTATCTCGAAGAGATCCAGGAATGGACTTCCAAGCTCTACGGAAAAATTCGTCCCAGACATGAAGCGGAACCTCAGGCTGTTCGCGGTTAGCAGTTTACTGTTGGCAGTTTGCAGTTCACCACTGCTACATATGAGTCCCCTAGGTCACATTCGTGGCAAGCCCTTACCCCCTCTCGACCGCCAACTGCTAACCGCTAACTGCTGCCCGTGAACTCAATCTATCTGATTCGGCACGGCGAGACCGAGTGGGCAAAGAATGGCCGCCATACTGGGCGCACTGATATAGGTCTGACAGACACCGGACGCGAGCAGGCTGGATTCCTTTTGCCGATTTTCGATGAGGTCAAATTTGCGCGTATCCTTAGCAGTCCGCTCCAACGCGCGCTGGAAACGGCAAAGCTCGCTGGGCTTACCTCGAAGGTGGAACTGGATAAAGAACTGCTGGAATGGGACTACGGCGATTACGAAGGGCTGACCACACAACAAATTCGAGATCGGGTGTCCGGTTGGAGCATTTGGACACACCCTTGTCCTAACGGGGAAACGATCGAGGAGATATCTCAGCGGGCCGACCGGGTTGTGGCTACGCTTCGGTCGAGTGCGGGTAATCTAGCGGTTTTCTCTCACGGCCATTTTCTTAGGGTATTGGTATCTCGCTGGATTGGTCTTTCTGCAGATCATGGCAGCCGTTTTCTGCTTGGCACCAGCACTCTCTCAATATTGGGGTACGAGAACGAGCTTCCAGTGATCAAGACTTGGAACGGCCCGTTGATCACCGCCGCTTGCGCTATCCCATGGAAACGGCCAAGCGTACCTTAGACAATGCGATCCACGACAATGATTCCCGGGATCATTTGAAAATGGGAATCGAGCGTCAAAATTACGGCGCCGACCCTCTTAGCGCTCTCCGCGATCAGTGCGTCAATGGCAGGCACGACCTTGCCTTGACGGTCGAGTTGCCACAATAGCTCTTCTGTTGATTCCCAGAGGCGGTTGTCGGTCGGCACGTAGAGCATCGTCGACCAAACCTGATGTAACAGCCTTCTGGCAGCCGGCTCTCGTATCCCGCGACCGACCTCGCATCGAATCGCTCCGCAAGTGGCGAGAGATCGATTCGATGCGATTGCATGCAGCTCCCGCATGAGAGGTTTTCGTTGCCGGAGCCGGTCGATATAATAGCTGCTATCGACGAGAACGGGTCTTGCCGCCATAAGTAGCTCCAGTTTCGGCGATCCTCGTGGCCAAGACGTCGTAATTTGGATCCAAGGCAGCGCCCCAGTCCTCCGGCGAAAGCCTCTGGGCGTCGTCTAGGGCGGCAAGTAGAGACCCCCTTTGTACAAAATCGCGCAACGCCAAATCAATGGCCGTCGTCTTGCTCGTGGTGCCCGCGATCTCTTGGGCTCTGCGGAGCAGCGTCGGATCGATATTTAGCGTGATCTTCATACAGATAAAGTATGTATCGACTGCCATATTTTAGCAAGCCTCTCATAAGCTGTCTCAGCACGTGTTGGTGCCCTCGGCCCTGCGTAGTATCTTTGCTCTATGAGACCATTGGCGGAACAGACGATTCTTATTACAGGCGCTACCAGTGGATTGGGATTAGCTCTGGCTCAGGCTTTGGCGGAAAGAGGAGCGACGGTGCTGCTTCACGGACGAGATAACCTACGCGGGAGAGCAATCCTTGATGAAATCAGCCAGGAAACCGGGAACGGAAAGTTGCAGTTCTACTGTGCGGATCTCGCCTCGCTAAAGCAGACCGCTGAGCTCGGTCGACGGGTAGCCGCTGAACAACAACGTCTTGATGTCCTCGTCAACAATGCAGCCGTCGGCTTTGGCAAAGACTCTTCCAAAAGGGAGATGAGCCAGGATGGCTACGAACTCCGTTTTGCGGTCAATTATTTAGCCTCGCGCCTCTTAGCTCAAGGATTGCTACCCAAGCTCAAAGCTTCTGCTCCCGCGCGGATTGTGAACGTCGCATCCGTGGGGCAAGCGCCGTTGAACTTCGATGATATTATGTCGGAACGCGGTTACTCGGGCGTCACCGCCTATCGGCAGAGCAAGCTGGCGATGGTTGCCTGGACATTTGATCTTGCTGCCCAATTGGCGAATACCGGTGTGACCGTCAATACTCTTCACCCGGCGTCCCTGATGCCGACGAAGCTGGTTTTGGAAGCCGGCTGGAGCGTAATGAGCACCGTGGAGGAGGGATTGGAGGCAACGATTCGGTTGGTGGTGGACCCGGCTTTGGATGATGTTACCGGCAAATACTTTGATGGGCTCCGGGAAGCGAAAGCGAATGCCCAAGCATACGACTTAGAAGTCAGGCGCGAGCTAGCTGAGGTTACCCAGGCGCTAATTACCGCGGCGATTTAGGGACGGTGAAGAGCCTTCAGCCCTAGCTTCTGTGCTGGTCGCTAAAACAGCGGTCTGATCCTTGTAACTGCCGATCCTACCGTCTTACGATACGCTGACATTTCACGGCTGCCGTGATCCCTGATGCCCAACATGGAATACCTGATCAGTGAGGACCCCACCAAACTTGACCTTGACGTTATCCACAAATTTCTCTCGGAGCACAGCTATTGGGCGCGCGGCATTCCGCGAGAGGTCGTGGCGCGTTCAATCGCTAATTCGCTCTGTTTCGGTGTATACGCATTAGGGAATGCCAATCCGGATTCTGGTTGGCGCCAGGTCGGTTTTGCCAGGGTGGCAACGGACCGCGCCACCTTCGCCTATCTAGCCGACGTTTTTGTCCTGCCCGAACACCGCGGCCGAGGTCTGTCGAAACGCCTGATGGAGGCCGTCCTAGCCCATCCGGATCTGCAAGGATTACGCCGCTGGATGCTCGCTACCGCGGACGCGCACGAGCTTTATCGCAGATTTGGTTTTGCAGAGTTGTCGCAGCCCGATCGATTTATGCAGCGTCACGACCCAGACGTCTACAAGATCAATGGGACCGGCTGATTAGCTGCAGGAGAAGGGGAGTGCGGCGTAGCCGGATTCTTTTGCTGCCAAAGCCGGCATCGCTCAAAAATGCCTGACGCATTTCCTGGCGATGCAGGCTCAAAACGGGATATCGTCCGGCTCGGTATCGAGGTCCGGGTCGCGCGGAGGATTTGGCCTTGGCGCTGGCGCGGGACCTGAACGGCGAGGGGCTGGCGCACCGCCTGTCGCGCCGGGTTCACCTTCGCCTCGAGCCCCAAGAAACTGCAGGTTCTCGGCAATAACCCGCAACCGTGACCGTTTTTGGCCGGTCTGCTTATCATCCCAAGAATCCAGTTGCAGACGTCCCTCGATGAACACTGGGCGCCCTTTCTTAAGGTATTGTTCAGCAAGCTCGGCAAGTCGGCTCCAGAGAGTCACATCAACGAAGGTGACCTCTTCTCGTTTTTCACCGTCCTCGCCGCTGAATACGCGATTTATCGCGATGCCGATCTCGGCAACCGCCGTCCCTTTCGGTGTATACCGGATTTCTGGGTCCCGGGTCAGATTACCGATTAATAGAACGCGGTTGAGATTCGCCATAAGAGTAATCCTATTCTTTGCGTGCCGGTTTCGGGTTGTTCAGCGGCAATTGCTGATAATGTTGCAAAAAGACCAAGGGATCGAGCTTGAATTTGCCCCGGAGTTTAGCAATCAGGTCCGGGTCGGCTTCAAAGACGAAATTAACATAGTAGGCAGACTCCACGTTACGCGGCGCATAAGCGAGTTGCCGTTTATCCATTTTTTGGACCTGCTCGATGGTGGCCCCTTCTTTGGTAAAATCGGCCTCGAGACGCTCAACAATCTCTTTCACACTATCTTCCTGGCCCCTTGTATCCAAGGCCATCAAACACTCATAACGGTTTTTCATAATGTAGGCAATATTATTCTGCACGATTGAATATATTCATCGCTGTTTCCAGTCCAGCGTCCACTACCTTGTGGATCGCTTCTGTCGCTCTTTCCACAGACCGGCTTATTACTGCCAATTCTGCTTTCGAGAAAGGGCCCAGAACATGATTAACTAAATCGGCGTTATCCGCCGCAGCGCCAACGCCCACGCGCAAACGCGGTACTTCTACTCCCAAATGTGCGATGATTGATCCCAGCCCATTATGACCGCCGTCGCTCCCTGAAGAACGTAGCCGCAACCTGCCCAGCGGCAAAGCCACATCATCAACGACCACAAGCAGTTCAGTGGGTTCAATTCGAAAATACCGGAGTACGCTGGCTACAGAATCGCCGCTGCGATTCATGTAAGTCATCGGCTTGACCAGGATTATTTCGTTCCAGCGCGTCCAGAGGCAATCCCACTTGGATGCGGCTGCGAAGGCCAGCCCTTCTTGCTGGGCCAGCCGATCAAGGACCATGAAGCCAACGTTGTGGCGCGTTGTGTTGTATTCTGGCCCAGGATTACCGAGACCGGCTAGCAGCCGCAAATGCGCCATTGCGGAAACAAATTAAGACTCCGCTGGCGCGGCGCCCTCCTCAGGCTTCTTGGCCGAGATGACTTCTGGCGCCGCTGGTGCGGCTCCTAGAGTATCTGTCGGCTCTTCCTCAACTCGGGCTTCGCTGACCGCTACCACTGTCAAATCACCGTCGGTAACTGCTTCGACCCCGGCTGGAAGCTGAAGGTCTTTTACGTGGATTGACTGGTTGAGATTCAGGCCGCTTACATCTACTTGGATTCGTTCCGGCAAATCTCCCGGTAGACATTCGACCTCCAGGTCGCGCAAAATATGCTCCAGCAGTCCGCCGCCGGTTTTAACGCCAACCGGCTCACCAACCGTTTCGATCGGCACTTCAGCGGTGATTTTCTCGGTAGCAGAAACGGCGTGAAAATCGATGTGTAAGATCTGGCGCTGAATCGGATGGTGTTGTACCTCCTGAATCATCGCCAACGAGTTACGCTTGTCGTCGCCGTCGACGATCTCCAACTCGAGCAAGATGTTCTCACTGGAGGCATGGGCCAGTACCGTGGAGAGCTGACGACCGTTGACCTCGAGATTGATCGGCTCTTGTCCCACTCCGTAGATAACGCCAGGAATCAACCCTTGCTTACGAACCTTCTTTATTGCGTTGCGGCCTACTTCAGCCCGCTTCTGCACCGTCAATTTAGCTTGTTGCGCCATAGATGTAACCTCACTGTTCCGTCTGGACGTCGAAGAGTGAACTCACCGACTCATTAGAATAAATTCGTTGGATACCTTGTCCTAAAAGCTCTGCGATCGATAACACCGTGATCCGGCATTCCGGGTGTAACCGGACAGGTGTGCTGTCAGTCGTGATCAATTCCAAAATGGTGGATTTCCGCAATCGCTCATGGGCGATATCGGTAAAAACCGCATGCGAAACCCCGGCATAAATCTCTTGAGCGCCCTGTTTCTTTAGGAGGGCCGCCGCGCTAGTCAAAGTTCCCGCTGTTTCGGTCAAGTCGTCTACCATCAGAACATTCTTGCCGTCCACATCCCCGATCACGTGAAGCGCTTCGGTCTCGGTTGGGCTAGTGCGTCTTTTGCCGACAATGGCGAGGGTCGCTCCCAACGCTTCCGCGTAAGCCGAGGCTAGCTTCAGGCCACCTACGTCAGGGGAAACGATTACCAGGTTATCCAGCTTCTTCTGTCGAATATACCGGATAAGGACGGGCGCCGCATACAGATGGTCGACTGGGATGTCAAAGAAACCTTGGATCTGCTGTGCGTGCAGATCGAGCGTCAGAACCCGGTGCGTGCCGGCAGCGACAAGCAGGTTGGCTACCAGTTTCGCGGTGATTGGAACCCGGGGCTGATCCTTTCGGTCCTGACGCGCGTAACCGAAATACGGAATAACCGCCGTAATACGATAAGCGCTAGCCCGGCGAGCTGCATCGATCAGGATGAGCAGCTCCATCAAATTTTGATTCGTGGGGGGGCACGTAGGCTGGACGATAAAAACGTCGCGGCCGCGAATATTCTCGTTGATTTTGACCCGGCTTTCACCGTCCGGAAAGGAGCTGACAGTAGCGTCCCCCAGGGGGGCACCCATAGATTTTGCGATCCTCTGGGCGAGCTCGGGATGAGCCGAGCCGGAGAAAATCTTCACTTCGCGGTTAAATGGAGTCATAGTCCAGGCGACGGGAATGTTGACAGTAATGCGAAACCCGCCATTTGCAAGAACAGTTCACACCACTAACTCGCGGACGCTAGCCTCACGCGTGCCATAAGTCGCATTGGTCTCATTCTCGAGAGGCTATCAGGCGTCCAAGTGCCTCGGAACGCCGTCGGAACCGAGACTCTGAAGGCAAACCCTCATCCCAGCAGCTGCGCCAGCTCTTCGCGGAATGACTCGTCATCCCGGACCGAATACCCGGTATTCGTTTTCACCTTCAATTCTTGGCCGTCCGGAGCTCGAAACCGGAGAAATAGAGCTTGTGACCCGGGATGCTTCATAACTAACTCTCTCAAAGCAAACAGCTTATCTTCATTGGTTCGTTCCAGAGCGATATCAATCGTGAGCGCACCGGCTTTCTTCCCTTTCGCGACCGGACCGATCTCAGAGGCGATAAGGCGCACGGTATCGTCGCGTCGCTCCAATTTCGCAGAAACTGCCACGATTTTGCCCGCTTCGAGCTCTTTCCCGAACCTGGCGAATATATCCGCCCAGACCAAGACTTCGCTGGTTCCGGTAAAATCCTCGAGCGTCATCACCGCGAACGGTTTGCCGTCTTTGCGGGTGAACTTCTTTTCCAAGCTTGAGATGGTACCGGCAACTTTGACCTGTTCTCTGTCCTCTAGGTTCGCCAAGTTCGTAATGGCCGTATATTTGCCACCTTCGAGTAGATCACGGTAAGCATCCAAGGGATGGCCCGTCACATAAAACCCGAGCAGCTCTTTCTCATAGGCGAGCTTTTCGCTCATGCTCCATGGTGTGAATTCGGTGCTCCGCCCATTCCGTTTCCCGGCAGCAGGGACAAGCTCAAGATCGCCAAAGAGCGACACTTGACCGGTTAAACGGTCTTTCTGTAAAGCGGCTCCAGCAGCCAGTGCCTGATCGATCTGAGCGAACAACTGCGCCCGATCCTGTCCCGTGAAATCAAAGGCACCTGCCCTGATCAAGCTTTCCAGGCTTTTCCGATTAACCGACCGCGAGTCGAGACGCCCGCAATAGTCATCCAACGATTTAAACGGCCCGGCTTTCTCTCGTTCCTTGATGGCTGCACCCATTGAGACTTCACCAATATTCTTAATAGCGGAAAGACCGTAACGAATCCCATGCCCGCGTTCAGTCGTTTCAGGAACAAATTTGAGGCTGCTTCGATTGATATCGGGCGGCAGGATTGTCATTCCCATCCGCTGGCATTCTGCAACGAACACCGAAATCTTATCGGTATTGTTCACTTCGTTGCTGAGTAAGCCGGCCATAAACTCGACCGGATAATTCGCCTTCAAATAAGCGGTCTGGTAGCTGATCAAGCCGTAGGCAGCGCTGTGGCTCTTATTAAATCCGTAGCCGGCGAACTTCTCCAATAGGTCGAAGATTGCGTTTGCTTTCTTCTCGTCGATGTCATTTACCCGTTTGCACCCGGCGATGAAATTGCCCCGCTCCTTGGCCATCTTCTCCTTATCCTTTTTGCCCATGGCGCGGCGGAGCAGGTCGGCTTGACCCAGCGTGTAACCAGCGAGCACGTTGGCCGCTCGTTGCACCTGCTCCTGATAGATCATGACCCCGTAAGTGTCCGCACAGACCTCTTTCAAAAGCGGGTGCTCGTATTTGATCTTGGTTAACCCCTTCTTCCGCTTGATGTAGTCGGGGATAAGCTCCATCGGGCCCGGCCGATAAAGCGCGATCAACGCAATGATATCGTCGATGGCATTAACATCGAACTGTTTACACAGGTTGGTCATCCCGCCGGATTCCAACTGAAAGACCCCAATGGTTTCTCCCCGGTTCAGGAGATCAAACGTGGCGCGGTCCTCTAACGGAATGTTTTCTAGGGAGAATTGTGACTCGCGTTGCCGGATTAATATGGCGGCATCGTCGAGGACGGTGAGAGTTTTCAACCCGAGGAAATCCATTTTCAGCATCCCCAGGTCGGTGAGGGGGCCCATGGCGTACTCGGTCACTACCTCATCGTCGTTTCCGCGGCAGAGAGGGATATATTCATCCAGCGGTTTGTCACCGATCACAACGCCGGCGGCATGGATCCCGGTATTGCGGGTTAAGCCTTCCAAAAGAGTGGCTAGACCCCACAATTGCTGGGTCGCTTCCTCGGTGTCGACTGCCTGCTTGAGCTCCGGGTTTTTCTCGTAAGCCGACGAGAGCGTGATCCCCAGCTCATTTGGGATCATTTTAGCGATGCGATCCGCATCGCCGTAACTGAGTCCGAGGACACGGCCTACATCGCGAACCACGCTCTTCGCGCCTAAGGTGCCGAACGTGATGATTTGGGAGACCGCTCGGTCTCCGTACTTCTGGCGCACGTACTCGATGACTTCACCGCGCCGGTTCTGGCAAAAATCAACGTCGATATCCGGCGGGCTAACCCGTTCCGGATTCAAAAACCGCTCAAAGATGAGGCCGAACCGCAGGGGATCGAGATCGGTGATCGCCAGCACATAGGCAATCAAAGAGCCTGCCGCCGAACCGCGTCCAGGGCCGACCGGAATGCCGTGCGATTTAGCAAAGTGAATGAAATCCCAAACGATCAAGAAGTAGCTCGTAAATCCGGTCTTCTCGATGACCGAAAGTTCGTAGTCTAATCGGTTACGCAGCTCTTTGTCCGATTCGGCGCGCTCGCCGAATCGCCGGCCTAAACCTTCGTAACAAAGTTCTCGCAGATAATTCTCTCTGGTTTTACCGGTGGGCGGTTCATAAGCCGGATATTTCGAGACGCCGAACTCCAGCTTGAGATCGCACATTTCCGCGATCTTAAGTGTATTCTTAAGCGCTTCCGGACAATCGGCGAACAATGCCGCCATCTCGGTTGGCGACTTGAAATAGACCTCAGTCGGATATCGCATCCGGCGCTCATCGTGGACCATGGCACTGGTGCCGATACAGATCATGACATCGTGAGCCTCATGATGGGATCGTTCCAAAAAATGCGCATCGTTGGTTGCCACCAATGGCAGATCCAGTTTTGCCGCGATCTTCTTCAGCTGACTGTTGACCAGGTGTTGTTGCTCCAACCCATGGTCTTGCATCTCCAGGAAGAAATTACCGGGGCCAAAAATATCCCGAAAGATGCCGGCCGTTTCTTCAGCCTTTTTTAAGTCGCCATTTTGAATAGCGACACTGATTTCGCCTTTCAGACAAGAGCTTAGACCAATCAACCCTTCGCTGTGTGCAGCCAGTAACTCCTTATCAATTCGGGGCTTGTAATGGAACCCGGTGAGATAGGCCTCCGACACCAGTTTCACCAAGTTGCTGTACCCGGTAAAATCCTTCGCTAACAAATTGAAATGGAAAGAAGCATCTCTGGCCGAGGCGGCGCTTCGATCCGTCCTCTTGCCCGGGGCCATGTAAACTTCGCAACCGACTAGCGGCTTAATCCCGGCCTTCTGCGCAGCCTGATAAAACTCGATCACCCCGTACATGTTGCCATGGTCGGTAATGGCAACTGCCGGCATCCCGTATTCGACCGATTTTTTCATCAGGTCAGGGATCCGGATCGCGCCGTCCAGAAGAGAGTATTCAGTGTGCAGGTGGAGATGAACGAACGAGTCAGCCATGTAAGAGAGAAATTTAGTTCGGCTAGGGGTCGACCACAAGCCAACCGGGTAGGAAATGTGAGAAGTGATTAGTGATTGGTGAGAGGTGATTGGTAGGGGGCGCCACCCGTGGAGCGCTGCCTCGCTTGCGAGGCCGACAGGGGCCGCCACCCATGGGACGTTGGGTTACTTGTGGGGCCTGGTACTGGAGAGTTATATCCCATTCTTCTGCAGCCACCGATCCAACCTGTTCAACATACCCGATACATGCTCGACGATCGGAGACGAAAGACTTCCCGCAAGCGTGCAGAGTCGAGGAATATCCTCCAGGGCGTTCTCCGGCAGGTCCGGCAAGCCTTGCATATACTTTAGAAGCCGTTTCTCTCCTGGATGATACCTGCGGTTTACCGCAAAAAGAATATCGGTATAGCTCGCGATCCAGACTGCTACTCGATGGTTAAGACTGATCAGGTCATCACGCGCAATCGCGGCCTTCATCTGTGCCAGGTAACAGGACTGCATCCCGCCGCCGAGCACCGGCCGGCTTTTCGCGACAATCGATCGGATCAATGATTCCGGAAATGGCTGACGCAGCCGCTCTTGCACGGTGCCTAACCAGTGTCGCGGGTCATACAGAATGAACCCGTTGGCAACGCTGAAACAATAAGCCGTGCTGTAGCCTAGGTCCGCAGAATAGTGTTCCAGCCGGGCAGCAATTTCGCCAAGCACGAAGTCGCACGAGCGGTACATCGCGTTGAACCGTCGGCCCTCCCGATCGATCCATTCGCCTCTAGTTCCCAGAACGTGTTGTTTAGCTTAGAATGCCGTGACCGTTCTAAAATGACCGCTTTTCGGCTTTCGACCGGTACCGGAGCATTGGTGTAAACATAAAAATCAAAATCCGAATGAGCGTCAGCCACCCCCATGGCCGCTGAGCCGCACCAAGCCACGGCCTCAACGCCGGCGATAGAGCCAAAGGCGTTTGCGATTTCTTTCAGAAACTCGGGGACTTCCATGAGGTTGCCTCCATTCTTTAGCGGTAGCTCCGCCGCTGAGCAGCTTATCCTCCGTTCCCTCGGTTCCCTCCTATTTAAAGAATCAGTCTTTGTGGCCTTTGTGACTTTGCTGTGAAATCCCTCGAGTTGCGTAAAATTGATTTTTGAATGGAACTATGGCTTAATCGCAGTTCGTTTCAAAGAGGCCGGGGTGGCGAAATTGGCAGACGCGCCAGACTTAGGATCTGGTGGAGCAATCCTTAGGGGTTCGAGTCCCCTCTCCGGCAAGTGCTTTATTGTTAGGGACTTAAAATA